>OBKS01002393.1_pt1 | contig 10839 bp, 10 predicted proteins | sample 1517381 | NCBI WGS metagenome assembly OBKS01 (sample SAMN04571686, study PRJEB22368) | human gut metagenome | biome: human gut; material: stool | host: Homo sapiens | place: Luxembourg | collected 2012-08-03
AAAAGCGAAGTCCCACCGTGGTACGCATCGTTGAGAGGCGTGGTGGGATTTGTTGCTGTAAACAATTTTATTTTTTACTGGAAACTCCAAATGTTTTCTTCAAAATCTACTTGTCAAACATGGATTTTAAAGTAAAAAGTTCTAATTTCCATGATTTTCCCCTCACAAACTATGGAAGATTAAAAATTTTATCGTACCTTTGCCATCGCTTAAAGGTGTTCTTTGCATATTGCAAAATACAGAAACGAGCCGAAGTTCGCTCGTTTCCATATCGTTACCTATTTAGAATGGGTAATTTTACAACTTCTTGATATTCAGTAGAAGTCCTATTTAGAGCGAGTTACTTTAATTAATAATGTTGTGATTCACCCTCAAAAAAGATGGGGGTGAAGAGCGGTGAAGAGTGGTGAAGAGTCGGCAGCCACTCTTCACGCACCTAAGCAACTGTATATTAATTACTTACGATACATTTGTGAAGAGTGAAGAGTGTTTTAGAAAGTAGCTTTCTATCCACCGCTGCCTGAATCTTCTATCCAGCCTTCTCAACTCCGGGTGCAAAGATACACAATAGGAGGGTCGTTTTCCAAATTTTCCCGCCTTTCCCACGCCCATTCCGCTCCATTTGGGAAAAATCCCAAGGGTCTATGGGAAAAGGCGTGGGAAAATCGGGCGGATTTCTTCAGTTTTACGGGAAAACATTTGGTGATAATGATGGAAAAACGTAAATTTGCAGATTGATTACGGAACTTCGTTTCGCAAACCATTCACGATAAAACTAGAAATATGCTACAGACTCAGCAAGATAAACAAGTCCCCGCATTCAGCTACGAGGTTTTCGATCGTCAACTCGACCATTTTACAATGATGCTCAAGGTGTTGATGGACGGATGGGAAGATTACAGCTCGCAGGAGATGACCTTCGACATCCACTCCCTGTGTACCAAGGCAGCCCGACTCTGCTATCTGGCAGACCAGGACCTCGCCTTGCAGCATACCGATGTTTCCCATCATCGCAAGGAGCAGAACGAGATGTATTTCACCTCCTTCGAACTCATCATCACCACCCAGTTTACCAAATTCATGAAAAAAGTCCTAGCCCTGGTCAAGGCTGGCAAGAAAGTAGAAGGACATTCTTCCCCGATGTTCTCCTCAGAGATCAGTACGCTCCTGCCTAAGCTGCACGACCTGCTGCTGATGGATGGCATGAACCAGGAATCCATACAGCTGATGGTGGGAGATATCCAGAATACGGAGAAAATGATTCAGAAATATCATAAAATCACGAAGTTCCCGGGGGTAAGATACGAGGAACGCCTGTGGTATCTCATCCGCCTCTATTGCCTCGCCAGCTATCTGGTGCTGCATTTCCGCAGAGTCTGCCACGTTACAGATTCAGAAATGACACCCGAGGAAGCGGCTCGATTAACGGAATGGGCGATACAGAAATACATCTCAGAAAAAGACAGCAGCGAAAAGCTGGAACTGTATTTCTCCAACCTGCAGTACGACAACGATGGCAAACCGCTCAACGTGGACCAATGGCTCCAGGCGAGAAGGGAGTTGAAGCATCTGGTGCCCCAGAATCTGCTCCTGCTATTTCTCAATAGTGCAGATGACGTGAGCCAGCTGGGTGCTTCGCTGATAAAAGTGAATTTTACGAACGAGGAATTCCTGAAGCTCGTGGATGCTGTGGCTAAATACCAGATCATCACGCAGCGCATCCGTGCCATAGAATTTCCGGAGGAGTTCGAGCAGTCGCTTCATAATGAGGTATTCTATCTTACGGTGAAGGGCCGTTCGGTGGATCTGGAGGAGTTGAAGAAATCCATCTCCAAGATGGTGAATCTGATTACCCGGAAGAACCAGTGGTTCTGCGTATGGAGCGTGCTGAAGCATCTCAACCTGATCAAGCATGAGAGCACCTTCGCCACCTTTGCCCATCAGATGATGAGTGCCGAGTGGTTTGGCTACATCGATCCCCGTCTCCGCTTTACGGCAGACAATCTGAGCGATTACTCCCGCTACTTCAATGAGTACGATTATACCGAATGGAACGAGGAGATGTTTTTGGAGAAGAAGGAGCTGTATGGTATGACGAAATGGTCGCCCAAGCTCTATCAGAATTTCTCCTCGCTCTGTGCCAGGATGATGCAAGCCATCTGGGGCTACAATTTCTTCGGCTAGCCCCATTGATACAGGTTGATGGCAGCAAGAAAGCTCTCAATAACCGGGAATGATGGAGTAACACAAGATACTATTGTAGGCAAAAATACAATTTTAATGTTAAATTATATATAAAGAAATACAATAAATGATTTTTTTTATATATCTTTGCAGTAAAAATAATCTCTGCTGCAACAGAGATTACTAACCGAGTCTGGTGACTCATAAAGATATTAAAATTATGTATAAATTTAAAACGCCTGCAAAGATAGGCATTTTCAGCGAGAAACGCAAACGAAAGCGTATAATAAACGCTAAAGAATGTCAAAAAGACATGAATGTTGCGTTACAACAAATTTTCGCAGCTTTTCACGAAGCTGTAAAATCGTATAATTGTGATATTAAGAAATACAATCCTCAAGACAGAGTTAGAAGTTTTGAGGCTACTTTTTTTAATACATACTTAATGAAGTCATTGAGAGATTACTTCGGCTCAAACTTGAAGAAAGGTATGTATGGAAGAATGTTTCTTTATACCAATGGATACATTGTACTGTTTAAAAAACTAAAGAAGAACAATATGCCTATGAATATCAAAACAGAGCATTTTCTTAAAATAGAAAATCAGCAGGAAGGCTATTTGTTTAGTGAAGAGGAAGATTGTATTGCACCAATTGTCTTTTTTGGATATTCCAAGTCATCTGTAGGTGAACTTACTAATCCAAGATTAGTCTACATTGATGAAGAAAAGGTCAAATGGACAATGGATGAACATGATGTTATTCCACAACAAGAGATTACACTCTTTACTCCTCTTGCAGAAGTTCAAACCGTACATCCAAAGATACGTGTAAAAAAACGAGAGGGCAACAATAAAGCAATATAATAACACGAGTTGCCAGGCTCTAAATAAAATTAATTATAATATATAATATGAATCCGAGACAACTGACATTTGTTAGAGAATACAAAGGCTATTCCCAAACAGAATTGGCTTCTCATATACAAGGCTTGTCACAATCTAATTTGTCCAAGTTTGAGAAGGGTGTTGGTCAACTTTCTGATGAAATAATTCGAAAGATCGTTGATTTTTTGGGATTTCCATCCTCATTTTACGACCAAGTAATATCTAACAACATAGATAGTGCTCATTATAGAAAAAAAGTAGGCATTACAAAAAAGGGAAAGGACTATATTGAAAAATCCATAAAATTGATTGGGTATATTGTAGACCAAATGTCTGATTCTGTAGAATTTCCTCCTTTTACATTGAAAACAATAGACCTTTCTGAGGGTTTCACACCAGTGTTTGCCGCACATTTTATTCGCCGTTCAATGGGGATATTACAAGGCCCAGTAGTTCAAATATGCTCTAAATTAGAATCGTATGGAATAATCATTGTTCAATTATATGATTGTGATGAAGGTTTTGATGGCGTTTCTTTCTTAACAGATTTAGGATATCCTGTAATAGTAATAAATGGCAATTATAGTAATGATCATAAGAGATTGACTATTGCACATGAGTTAGGACATATTGTTATGCATATATCACCAGACATAGCAGTACCTGATTATCGTGACAAGGAAAAGGAAGCATTTTCTTTTGCAGCCGAGTTCCTTATGCCAACAGATGAAATCAAAAATTCCTTGACAGATTTGCGTTTGTCATATCTTCTTCCTCTTAAGCAATATTGGTTAACATCAATGGCTTCGATTGCTCATAGAGCAAAAGATCTTGGAGCTATAACTCCCGAGAAATATAAATATATTAATGTGGAACTTAGTAGAAAAGGATATAGAAAAAGAGAACCAGGAAATGTCTATCTCGATACTCCTGCTCTTTTTTATGATGCGTATAAGTTGTTTAAGACAGAGCTAAATTATACAGATGTAGAGTTATCTGAAATATTTCATTTACCTATAGATGTTATTTACCATTTCTGTATTAACCAAACTACTCATCTTCGTATTATAAGGCATTCAACTTTATGAGTGAGATGTCAATATACTGGATATTTTAAACATTTATGTCATAATAATATGTTCAATAAAAGAACACAAAAAGTATAAGAGTATGTCTAATAAAGCACATAACAATAATGGCTTACGTACAATAGTTCAGCAACGTCGTGACGGTGTTGAGCACAGTAGTGCTGTATGTATGAAAAATGTAGCAAAGACATATCATGCATTATATATACAAGATGCAGTTAAGTTTTTGAAAACTATTCCGGACTCTTCTATCCAGTTAGTACTTATTGACCCTCCGTACAATTTAGGATTAGAATATTGGGATTCTTACCCTAATTACCTCGAATGGGCCAAACGATGGATAGATGAAATCTATCGTATAATGACAGATAATGGTAACTGTGTTATCTTTGGCGGTTTTCAATTTCAAGACATGAAACAAGGGGATCTTTTAGAGATTCTTCATTATGTGAGACACAATACTAATTTGAGGCTTATCAACCTTATTGTCTGGCATTATAAAAACGGTATGACTGCATATAGATATTTTGCCAATCGTCATGAGGAGGCAATTTGGCTTTCCAAAACAAATAAGTATTTTTTTGATTTGGATTCTGTTAGAATACCTTATGATGAAAAGTCACGAAAAAATGCATTAAAAGACAAGCGTTTAAACCCTAAAAATGTAGAAAAAGGAAAAAATCCGACAAATGTCTGGGATATAGGAAGATTGAATGGAAACTCAAAAGAACGCGTAGGACATCCAACTCAAAAGCCTTTGGAAATAATCCGAAGATTTGTCAAAGCGTTATCCTATGAGGGGGCGATAGTTTTAGATTTTTTTGCAGGTTCTGGAACTACCGGAAGAGTTTGCATTGAAGAAAATCGCAATTCTATTTTGATTGATACAGATAGCACAATGAAAGAATATTTTAAAAAACATATTTTAAAAGCAGATGTATCATCTTCCAAGCCTTACGAGATTTTAGAAGATATTCAATTGGACAAATATTTTAAATTAGTCAAATCGACAACTCAAATAGTATAGTATGTATTACCAGTCTACAGATAAAAACTTCAGCCTCTACAAAGGTGATTCTTTGCAGATATTAAGTCAAATATCTAATCAATTTGATATGATATTTGCTGATCCACCATACTTTTTATCGAATGGTGGAAAGAAAATTCAGGGAAGACGAATGGTTTCTGTAAATAAAGGAGAATGGGATAAAAAAAAATCAAGCGATGATATTGACAAATTCAATCAAGAATGGATTAATCAATGCAAGCCTTTACTAAAAGATAATGGTACTATTTGGGTGTGTGGAACATACCATAACATTTTTTCCGTTGAAAAATGCTTAAGGAATGCAGGCTTTAGAATAATAAATATTATTACTTGGCAAAAATCAGACCCAACACCGACATGGGGCAATTTGCATTTCAATTTTTCTTCAGAATATATAATATGGGCAAAGAAAACTCCTGTGGCTAATCATTATTTCAACTATGAGTTGATGAAGCAATTAAATGGAGGCAAACTTATGCCTGATGTTTGGAAATTACCAACTGTAGGATTGTGGGAGAAAACATGTGGAAAACATCCGACCCAAAAACCTTTGCGATTACTGTATAGGATAATACTTGCGTCGACAAAAGTAGGTGATATCATACTTGACCCGTTTGCAGGAAGTTCCACGACAGGTATTGCAGCAAATTTACTTGGGCGAAAGTTTATAGGCATAGAACAAGATGAAGATTTTCTCTTACTTGGGAAAAAAAGGAAAATGGATATAGAGAATCCCTTACGCTTTATAGATATGCAAAAGCATATAGCCGAAAATCCTTGTGAAGTTACTATCATGGTAAACCATGCTAGACGAGAAACAAGAGAAAAAATGGTAGAAACGGGCATTTGTTATCTTAGAGCAGGAGATTCAGAAGGTTCCTTGTGTGTCACCTCAGGTTTTGAGCGCATGGAATATTTACTGCTTCATACAAACGGAGAAAATTGCCAAATATTCAGGCTAAAGCATAAAGGCTGTTTCCAGATATGGAATAAAGAAACTTTGGAAAAATATGGTTTTTCACCTTCGCATGCAGCCTATTATATTGTTCTAAAATTTGATAATACAGAAATAAAACGATTCAAAATACCAAACAATATAAAAGAAAGAATAAATACTTATCGGGCAAAAATTCGCCCTTTGAGCGACTTCTTTGATGTTTAAACAATTAATAACTGAGTCCACTTGAAAAAGTGTTCTCGTTAAAAGTTTAACATACATTCGTTCTTTGACATTTTGTTATCTGGAGATTTTTTTGTACCTTTGTGGTCTCAAACAATAAGTAAAGTTATGTTCAAGAAGAGTCCAAAGACAAAGCAATTCGATATGTTCTCTCCATCAGGACTGTTGTGTGAGCGTGAGGGACGTCTATACGATGCCCCATCAGCCTGGCACAATACGTTCTACAGAGACGTGACCTCTAATATAGACGAGGAGATATTCAAACCACTCTATACAACAGAGAAGGACGACAACCGTGTTGGTCACCCAAATGTTCCTATACGCATCCTCGTAGCCATGATTATATTAAAGGAAGGGGGCGGTTGCAGTGATGAACAGCTATATGAGCATTGTCGCTTCAATTTGCTCTATCGCCGTGCGCTCGGCATGGTGAGTCTTGACGAGCAATGCCCAACCATTGATTCCTACTATGGCTTTCGTCGTAAACTTTGTAAGCATGAAGAAAAGTTCAAGGAGAACCTCTTCGACAAGTGCTTCAAGCAAATAACGAAACAGACGTAAAGGTGAAGGGAGCCACTGCTGCCGATAATGATTTCTTCGAAGAAGCCGTAAAGGAAACTGAGAAGGTGACAGGCGACGATGTGGAAAATGCCTATGTCGATAGTGCTTACCAAAGCGAGAAGAATCGAGAATTTGCCAAGGACAAAATCAATATTATCTCAGGTGGTTTGCAGGGAAAGCCTTCACGTTTTGACTTGAACCTAAAGGATGACCAGACATTAGAAGTCACGGACAAGACCACAGGAGAAATCAAGACTACAATCCCGGTAAAACCGGATGAATGGAAGATTGTCCTTGAGAACGCTGATGGCAAGAAGTCATATAGGTATTTCAAGAAGGAGCATATGGAAAAGGCCGAGGTCAGACGCCAAGTTGAGTCCATACCGTTTGAAGAACGGAAGAAACGCAACAACGTAGAAGCAGCCATGTTCCAATATGGCTTCCATACAAGAAACAACAAGACCAGATACCGCTCACTTTTTAAGTACGGCTTGCAAGCAATTTCAAGATGCGCTTGGATGAACATGCGCCGTCTTTTCTGGTTTGACAACAAATTAAGTCTCCAAATTGCAAAATAAGTAGTTCAAAGAGCGAATAGCCCCATTTTGAGGCATTTTTAAGGCTGTAATTGCGTGCTAAAGTTGTTTGACCAACTAATGAACACGAACTATACGCCAGAGTTAGTTAGCGCCAAGGGCAGAATACAACTGCCCAAGGCTATTGTTTAATTTAAATAGAACCCACTTTTTAAAGTGGACTCATAACTTAATATAATATGGCAAAAAAGAATCAATCATCAAGATTGACAACTCAACATCTTGAAAGTCAGGGTGTAGTTGGAATTTTTGGCGAGGAAGCTAAAAAACACGACAAAACCACAGGAGCTATATCTCATGTAGTTGTACGTGCTTTACAAGCAAAATATCCACAACTTACTTTTAGATATCGCCAAAGTGTTGACAAGAAAGAGATTAATGAAGCTCTTCAGAAAATAGATTCGTACCTTGGACAGACTCTTTTCGTTGAAAATGCGAGCATCAAACCAGATGGTGGTCTTATTGAAGTACAAGATGATAATGCAAAATGGAGAATTGTGTTGGTATCAGAAGCCAAACATCAAGGCAAAGACATTGAAAATATTGAAAAAGGAGTGCTTGTTGGTACTAAAAAAGATCAGGATCTTATGGCGGCAGGCAATGCAATAGAACGCTCGCACAAGAATATCTCTGAAATAGCAAACTTGATGCTTGCTGAATCCTATTTTCCATATGTCTTGTTTTTAGAGGGCTCTAATTTTCTTACAGAAACAATACAGGTAAAAAGACCCGATGGTAGAATTGTTACATTAGAATACAATTCTGGTATGTTGAACAGATTAGACCGTTTAACAGCGGCTAATTATGGGATGCCTATAAACACCAATCTTTGTAAAAATCGTTTTATAAAACATGAAGACAAGACTATAATGTTGCAAGCTGCATCAATCTATACTCAAGGGAATGGAAGAGGTTGGGAAAGTAAGAAAATGTTTAATATCATGTTTGAGGTTGCAGAAACCTCACTTCAGATGTTAGGCAGAGATTTGTGGAATCAAATAAATCGTAAATAGGATGGAAAGACTAGCAACAAATAAATTACTACAAAAAGCGAAAAAGTCCAAAAAGGACGAATTCTATACTCAATTATGTGATATAGAACGTGAACTTCAGTATTACCCAAACAGCTTTGTAAATAAAGTTGTTTATTGTAATTGTGATGATCCGAACGTAAGTAATTTTTTTCGTTTTTTTAGAGATAATTTTCACAGATTAGGTTTACGCAAACTTATTGCATCTTGTTTTAGAGATGTTGACAACAATTCTGGTCAATTACAGAATGATGAGCGAGCATTCTATTGTGAATACAATGGTACTGAACATATGCTCAAAGTACCATTTAGAGGCAATGGAGATTTTCGAAGTGAGGAATGTATAGAACTTCTTAAAAAATCAGATATTGTAGTTACAAATCCACCATTTTCTCTTTTTAGAGAATTCGTGTCACAAATTGTAAAATATAACAAACAATTTCTCATCATAGGCAATGTCAATGCCATTACATACAAAGAAATTTTTGATTTGATTCAAAACGACAAAGCTTGGCTTGGTGTTAACCTTGGACGTGGAATTTCCGGTTTCATTGTACCTAAAGACTATAAGCAATATGGATCTGAGGTTCATGTAAACGAAGTTGGGCAAACCATTATTGCAACGAATGGTTGCTTGTGGCTAACCAATCTAGAACTGAATAAACGACATGAGGACATCAATCTTACCCAGCAATATTTGGGTAATGAGAGTAAGTATCCAACGTATGATAATTGTGATGGAATTAATATTAACAAGACACAAGATATACCAAAAGATTATTGTGGCTTAATGGGGGTTCCTATAACTTTCTTACATAAATACAATCCTGAACAATTTGAAATAGTTCGATTTAGAAAAGGAGACGATGGTAGAGATTTACGAGTTAATGGTAAATGCCCTTATTTCCGTATTCTAATAAGAAATAGACGCTTGCAGCATATCAAAAGAGTCGTATAATAGATTTCCTTTTATATTCTCCCAAATTGCTCATAACTTGTAAAACATCAAACAAGTTATGAGCAATTCTTTTGTTATCAATAGCTGATATTTATCACTTCTTATTTTTCAAAATCAGAAATTTGGAATTTTATTGAAATGTCAACTATTGATTTCATTTTCGTACCTTCTTCTGTTGCAGGTTCCCATTTTGGCATGTATGAGATGATTCTTTGCGCCTCTCTATCTAGTTCATCATTTACGGATTGTTTAACCTTTTGGTCGCCAATAGAGCCATCGTGCTTAATCTCTGTAGATATAATAACAGTTCCTTCTATACGATTATAGTAGGAATTTGATGGATATCTCATATTACTTTTGATATAAGCCTCCATTGCTTCTGTCCCTCCGATAAAGTGTGCCACAGTTTTTGTACTGTAGTTGTTGATATCACAGTTTGATTGTGGATCTGGTGTTGGTATTGTTATTGGGGCTGGTGTCATTTTATCAAACCAAATAGCCTTATTGAAATCATTTTTAGGAATTTCAAAATAGTACTTGTTAAAGTTTAGTTCACGTGATGACCCTAATCTCTTGGAAGAAGGAAATAAAAGTCGTATGGTATTTGCGTTTTCTACTCTTATATAAAAATGGCAAGCACCAGGTGAATGTTCTACTTTTCCGTTCCCGAATATAGTAGACATTTCCGTACTCAATGTTTTTTCATTTGAGTTAGTTAAATAAGAACCAGCAGCATATATAATAATATCATTGTTGTTATTTTGCAGGTTTAAAAGCTTTCTGTATTGGTCGGGATATATGATATAAAGATTGGTGACTTTCCAATAAATCCATTCCTTAAAAATTAGAGGAAATTTATATGCTCCATCATATGAAGTTATAGAGAGTAGATACCAGTAATTGTTATTGTATGATATTTTACGAATTCTCATTGATTGTATATTTTCATCATGAGATTGTACTTCTGCCGAATATCTTTTGACGCTTTTTATATCTTTTGAACTTGTACAAAAGCTTTTATCGTTGAGAGCACCTTCCCATTTTAAATAATGGTCATTATATTCCCATTTAATGAAATTTGTTGCGAGTTGAGACACCTTTACAATTTTAGCAGATGTTTTATAGTTTTCTCTTGGTTGTGAATAAGCTGTGCAAATGGCAACCAAAACGAAAGTCAATATGATAAAAAGTCTATTCATCTTTTTGCTTTTAATATTTATTTGTTTTTAATTGCAAAAATAAACATAATTTTCAACACAGCCAATTCTTTTAAGGATTTTTGTACAAAAAGTAGTAATTTTGCCTTC
>OBKS01002397.1_pt1 | contig 10824 bp, 11 predicted proteins | sample 1517381 | NCBI WGS metagenome assembly OBKS01 (sample SAMN04571686, study PRJEB22368) | human gut metagenome | biome: human gut; material: stool | host: Homo sapiens | place: Luxembourg | collected 2012-08-03
GTTTTGAATCAATAAAAAGTAATGATGGAACTATAAAAGATTATTTTCTAATTCCAGAAAAAAGTTCTTCTCTTCAACCTTTTGATTTAAACTTTTTTATTGATGATTTTTATTTTAATAAAGAATCAAATGAACAATTTAAAAATTATAGAAATACACTTTTAAAACTAATTTTAGATACTTTGAAAAAATATAAGAAAAGACTTTATAATATTGATGAAAAACTAAAAGAATGCGATGATATGGACAAATACAGACTTTACGGAGAGCTTATTACATCTAATTTATACAGAATTCCTAACAGAAATGTTGATGAAATAGAACTTGAAAATTATTATGAAAATAATAACAAAATAAAAATAAAACTTGATAAACGTTTTTCTCCCAGTATAAATGCAAAAAGATTTTTTAAAAAATATTCAAAGCTAAAAAATGCTTTAATAATTGTATCAGAGCAAAAAGCTGATACTCTAAAAGAACTTGATTATATAGAAAGTGTTATTTACGAATTAGAAAATTGTTCTACAATTGAAGAAATTGCTTTCATTTACGAAGAAATTTCTGAAAATGATATATTTAAAGAAAAAGCTTCTTTAAAAGCAAATACTAAAAAAAATAAAGTTAAAAAATCTAAATTAACCAAAAATAAAACAGTTTCTTTTAACCCTATCAAATATACAGTCGACGGCTACACTGTTTTTGTTGGCAGAAATAATAAAGAAAATGACTATTTAACATTAAAATTTGCAAGTAAAACTGATTTATGGTTTCATACTAAGGATTTTCATGGAAGTCATACTATTTTAAAACTTGACAATAATTTGCCTTATCCTAATAATGATATTCTTATCAAGGTTGCTGAACTTGCTGCAAAACACAGTAAAGCTCGTAATTCTTCAAACGTTCCTGTTGATTATTGTGAAGTTAAATTTGTTAAAAAGCCTTCTGGTTCTAAACCAGGAATGGTAATCTATACTAATAATAAAACACTAAATGTTAATCCATAAAAATAGGGATTGAAGAAATTTACTTCAATCCCTATTTTTTATGCTTTATTTGCTGAACCAAAAACATCTACTATTTTATGTTTTACAGTTTCTTTTATTAGTTCTCTTGCTTCTCCTAAATATTTTCTAGGATCAAAAACATTTGGATTTTCAACAAATGTTTTTCTAATACCTGCTGTCATAGCAAGTCTTAAATCTGTATCAACATTTATTTTAGAAACCCCAGAAATACTTGCTTCATGTAAAATTTCATCTGGAACACCTTTTGCACCAGGTATATCTCCACCAAATTCATTACACATATTTACTAATTCTGGTATTACTGTTGAAGCACCATGTAATACAATTGGAGTATTTGGTATTCTCATCTTTACTTCTTTTAATATATCAAATCTAAGTTTTGCTTCTCCCTTAAATTTGTATGCTCCATGACTAGTACCAATTGCAATTGCTAATGAATCACATCCTGTTCTTTTTACAAATTCTTCTGCTTGTGCTGGATCTGTATACATTGCATCATTTGCTGCCACATTAACATCATCTTCAATTCCTGCTAATTTTCCAAGTTCTGCTTCTACTGTTACTCCATGTTCATGTGCATAATCTACTACTTTTTTAGTTAATGCTACATTTTCCTCAAAATCATATTTTGATCCATCTATCATTACTGATGTAAATCCGTTGTCTATACACATTTTTGCTGTTTCAAAATCTGGTCCATGGTCTAAGTGTATTGCTATTGGTATATTTGGATGTTCTTCTACTGCTGCTTGTACCATTTTCATTAAATAATTTATTCTTGCATATTTTATTGCACTTGATGATACTTGTAATATTACAGGTGAATTTGCTTCTGCTGCTGCATCTACAATTCCTTGTATTATTTCCATGTTGTTTACATTAAATGCTCCTATTGCATATCCTTCTTTCATTGATTTTTCAAACATTTCTTTTGTTGTTACTAATGCCATATTAATTCCTCCTAACATTTTTATTGTTAACAGTTTTTTATTTTTTATTAACAATTTATTTTTCAATGCTATTTTATTTCTAAAAGCTTAATATGTCAATAGATTTTTATAAAAAAACGGGATTTAGGGACGTTCCTTAAAATCCCTCTTTTACGGGATTAGGGGACACTCCTTGTTATAGTTTCTACTTATTTTGTTGAAATGTAACCATCTTTATTTAACATCCCTATTCCACTCCTCTTTTAAAATAGAATATATATATTTATCTATTTTTTTACCTTCATCATTAATCAATCTATTTCTTAGAATCCCCTCCCTTGTCATTCCAATTTTAATTAAAATATTGTGAAGCAATTCTTTATCTTGTTGAGTTACTGCATAAAATCCCATAACAATAGTTTCAAATTCTGTTTCAATAAAAACATATTCTATTACTTTGCTTAAAACTTCTTCTGGTGTTTTATTTTCTCTCCAATCTTTCAAAAAGTAAAATGCAACTCCACATTTCTTGTCTTTCTTTGACATATATTGTAATTTTATATATCCTATTATTTTATTACTATTCTTTTCTTCTATTATCCAAAATGTTAGACCATTATCTGTTTCTTTAATTGCTGCTGTTATTAACATTTTTGCTTCAATTACATTTCTATATACTTTATGAGCTTTGTACTGTGCCATTTTTTCTTTATCTGTTCCCCATCTTTCATATATTTCCTCTGCATCTTCAATTCTTGGAATTCTTAATATATATCTTTCTGTTTCAATTGATTTCAATTTTACTCCCCCTTTTTCCAAACTGCTATATTATAAATATTATTTTTTCCTTTTTCTTTTATTTTTTACGAAAAGTACTTTTTAATTTACAAAAGCATACTTTTAATTTACAAAAAATTTCAATATTTGACAAATTATTTCACACAAAATGTAAAACTACAATTTAAATATTTTATTAAATGTCAATCACTCTTTTCTCTCTTTTTAATATTATATAAAAAACGAAAGGAGTTTATTTTTTATGGACTATGAATTAATGATGAATGGTAATGTTAAAATCGGACAAAAAGCACCAGATTTTGAAGCAACAACAACTTTTGGCCCTAGAACATTAAATGATTATAAAGGTAAGTGGTTAGTATTTTTCAGTCATCCAGGAGATTTTACCCCTGTATGTACAACTGAAATGATTGCATTTTCACGAGCATATACATATTTTCAACAAATCAATACTGAACTATTAGGTCTAAGTATTGATAGCAATCCATCACATTTAGCTTGGATGTATGATATTTATTGTAGAACTGGTATACAACTTCCATTTCCTATCGTTGCAGATAGAAATGGTCAAATTGCAAGAAAATATGGTATGATTTCTAATGATGTAAGCACAACTGAAACAGTTAGAAATGTTTTCATAATCGATGATAAAGGTATTGTTAGAACAATTTTTGTTTACCCTTTAAATGTAGGTAGATTTGTTCCTGAAATTATAAGGGCTGTTCAGGCTTTACAAATGGCTGATTGTAGTAAAGGCTCTACTGCTGCTAATTGGATGCCTGGTCAACCTGTTATTGTTCCAGCTCCCAAAACATTTGAAGAACTTCAAGAAAGACAAAATTCTATTAAAGAAAATCAAAATGGTATTAGCTGGTATTTAAGTTTTAAAGAACCTCCTAAAATTTGTGAACATTCTTCTAATGATGATACAAAAAATTGTTAAATAAGTCTGAAAAAGAGCCTCTGGCTCTTTTTTTATCTAACTTATTGTTCAAAAAACTTTATATTCTGAATATTTTTTGTTATTTTATACATAATAATAAGGAATTTAAAAAATTAAATTCATTCTATTTTTATTGGAGGTCTTGGCATGGAAAAGAATCAAAAAATATGTTGTAGTGTAACAAGTTGTAAATATAACAACTTAGAAAACCGTTGTCAATTAGCAGAAATACAAGTATCACCTATTCAAGATTGTGATACTCAAAAAGCTGATGAATCAATGTGTGCAAGCTACGAATATGAAAAATAATTCAATAAAAAAGTCAAAAGACTATGGCTTTATAAGTTTTTATACTTATAAAACTATAGTCTCTTTTTATTCTACCTCATCATTGCAATCCTCAAATTGAGAATTATATAATTTTGCATAAAAACCATCTTTTGCAAGTAGCTTTTCATGTGTTCCCTGTTCAACAATATCTCCGTGATCCATAACCAAAATCAAATCCGCATTTTTAATAGTAGACAACCTATGTGCAATAATAAAGCTTGTTCTGCCCTCCATCAAATTATCCATAGCAGATTGAATTTGTTGTTCAGTTCTGGTATCTATTGAACTTGTAGCCTCATCCAAAATTAAAATTTTAGGGTCAGCAAGAATAACTCTGGCAATTGTAAGCAATTGTTTTTGACCTGCTGATATATTTGTTGATTCTTCATTAATTTTAGCATCATATCCTTTTGATAATGTTTTTATATAATGATGTATATGTGCTGCTTTTGCTGCTTTTATTACATCAGAATCTGTTGCATCTGGTTTACTATATTTAATATTTTCTTTTATAGTTCCACCAAATAACCAAGTATCTTGAAGAACCATACCAAACATTTTTCTTAGATCTCCACGTCTAAAATCCTTTATATTATGACCGTCTAATAAAATTTCACCACTATTTACATCATAAAATCTCATTAATAACTTAACCATTGTTGTTTTTCCAGCACCTGTCGGTCCAACAATTGCAATCTTTTGGCCATCTTTAACTTTCGCATTAAAATCATTTATTATTGTTTTTTCTGGATCATATCCAAAATGAACATTTTTAAATTCAATATTTCCTTTTAAACCATCTGTTGATACTGGATTTTTTACATCTTCAACTTCTTCTGGTTCTTCTAGGTATTCAAATATTCTTTCAGCAGCTGCAATCATTGATTGTATTGTACTTGAAATTTGTGCAACTTGCCCTATTGGTTGTGTAAATTGTTTGTTATATTGTATAAAACTTTGAATATTACCGACTGTAATTCTACCTTTTACTGCAAAATATCCACCCAAAATTGCAACCGCAACATATCCAACATTACCTACAAAATTCATTAGCGGATGCATTAAACCTGATAAGAATTGTGAACGCCATCCTGATTTATATAATTCTTCATTTTCTTTTTCAAATTCTTTTATTGCTTCATGTTCTCTTCCAAAAACTTTAACAATATTGTGTCCACCATAAACTTCTTCTACTTGGCCATTTACGTGTCCTAAATATTCTTGTTGTTTTACGAAGTATTTTTGTGATTTTCCTATTACTTTTTTTAGTATTACACCTGATATTGGTAATATCAATAAGCTTACAATTGTCATTTCCCAACTTATTGAAAACATCATTACTAATATTCCGATAATTGTACAAATTGATGTTATAATTTGTGTAATACTCTGGTTTAGCCCTGTACTTAATGTATCAACATCATTTGAAATGATTGATAATACTTCACCATTTGTTCTTTTGTCAAAATATTTCATTGGCAATTTATTTATTTTTTCTGTTAAATCATTTCTAATTTTATAAGTTACTTTTTGTGCAACACCTGCCATAATATAACTTTGAATCATTGAGAATAACGCACTTACTCCATATAATCCTAATGCAAATAAAATTATTTTACCAATTTTTTCAAAGTCAATTTCGCCAGTTCTATTTATTTTATTCATTAATCCTGTATATATTTCTGTTGTTGCATTTCCTAAGATTTTTGGTCCTACAATACTAAATATTGTACTTCCTATTGCAAATATCATTACTATTATTATTGCTATTTTGTAGCTTGATAGTCTTTGTCCTAATTTTTTTGTTGTACCTTTTACATCTTTTGCTTTTTCTACTGGACCGTGGCCTCCCGGTCCACCGCCCATTGGTCCATGTCCTCTCATTCTTGGAGGTCTATTTGTTGTTTGATTATTACTCATGTTCCTTACCTCCTTCTAATTTTTCTTTCACATTTGATTCTTGTATATTTAGTTCTTCTGCTGAAAGTTGTGATAAAGCAATTTGTTTATATGTTTCGTTATTTTTAATTAATTCTTCATGTGTTCCTTTTCCTACAACTTTTCCATCTTCTAACACTATAATTTGGTCAGCATTTAAAATTGTATTAATTCTTTGGGCTACAATAATTACAGTCTTGTCTTGTGTCTTTTTAGCAAGTTCAGCTCTTAAAACACTATCTGTTTTAAAATCAAGTGCAGAAAAACTATCATCAAACACTAAGATTTCTGGGTCAATTGCTATTGCTCTTGCAATTGATAGTCTTTGTTTTTGACCACCAGACACATTACTTCCACCTTGTGCAATTGGCTCTTGATATTTTTCTGGTTTTGATTCAATAAATTCAGTTGCCTGTGCTATTTGTGCAGCCTCTATCATTTGCTCATCAGACATATCAGGATTTCCATATTTTATGTTAGATTCTATTGTTCCAGAAAATAAAATTCCTTTTTGTGGAACAAATCCTATAATTTTTCTTAAATCTTTATTAGATATATCTTTAATGTCAACACCATCAATCAAAAGATTTCCGGATGTTACATCATAAAATCTAGGTATTAAATTAACTATTGTTGATTTTCCACTACCTGTGCTTCCTATAATAGCAGTAGTTTTTCCAGGTTCAGCAGTAAAAGAAATATCACTTAAAACCTCTTCATCACTGTCTGGATATCTAAATGAAACATTTTTAAACTCAACTAAACCTTTTTTACTTGGATTTAATTTTTTAGGTTCTTTACTATCTTTTATTGTTTCATCTGTCTCTAATATTTCATTTATACGATTTGCTGATACTGACGCTCTTGGTAACATTATTGAAACCATTGAAATCATTAAGAAACTCATTACAATTTGCATTGTATATTGAATAAATGCCATCATATTACCAACTTGCATTGTTCCTGCATCTATTCCATGTGCCCCAACCCAAACAATTAATAATGAAATACCATTCATTATAAGCATTAACATTGGCATCATGAAACTCATTGCTCTATTAACAAATAAGTTTGTTTTTGTTAAATCAATATTTGCTTTATCAAATCTTTTCTCTTCTTTTTTCTCTGTGTTAAATGCTCTAATTACAGGTAAACCTGTTAAAATTTCTCTTGTAACTAAGTTTAGCTTATCAATTAATTGTTGTAACTTTTTAAATCTTGGCATTGCAATTATGAATAATGTTACTACTACGAATAATATTGCTAAAATTGCTACACCAATAATCCATGCCATTGAATTATCACTTTGACTTAGTACTCTTAAATCCTCCAATACCTATAATTGGTGCATATACAACAACTCTAAATAATATCGCAATTAGACCTTGTATTTGTTGTATATCATTTGTTGAACGAGTTATTAAAGATGCTGTACTATATTCTGAGAATTCTTTGTTTGAAAAACTTAAAACTTTTTTGAATACTTTTTCTCTTAATGTTTTTGCAAGTCTTGCTGCAACTCTTGCTGATAAACACATAATTGATATTGCAGAAATCATAATAATTAATGATATTCCTAGCATTTTTAATCCTGCCATTATTATATATTGATTTTGTATGCTGTCTGTGTCTATTCCTATTGCTTTGTATTCATTTTTTACTTCTTGTATTGCTGCTTGTTCTAATATACTTTCCTGCATATCATCTAGTTTTTGATTTACTGTTTCTAACATTTTATCTATTTGTTCTTTTGGCATTTGCTTTGTTGTACTAATCATCATTAAAGGTTTAGCCATTAATGAATCTAACTCATCTTGTTCACTTTTACTTATTTTCTTAATTCTATATAATGTCTCATTTTCTAATGCTGGATATTTTTTAACTAATTTTTCATATTCCTCACTATCAAGGTCTTCTTTCGAAATTTCTTCATAAGATGCTAAAATTTTATCATCATCTTCTGTAAAAATTAGTAAATTTTCCATTTCAGATTTTCTTATAACATCTGGTGCTACATTTTCAATTCCACCATTTTGGATACCTACATTTACTATTTTTGATGTGTAGTCTGGTAATGTTAGGTCTCCTGCCGCTTGAACTACTAATAATAGTACTATTGCAATTACTGATATCCATGATTCTTTTAAATTTTTTAATACTTTAAACATTCTCTTCCTCCCATTCATCATTTTTTAACAATTCCGTATTTTAAGTACTCAATTTGTTTCAAGTAATTTTCTCGTGCCTCTTCTTTTGAGTCATATTTAAATCTCATTACAATTGCTTTTGTTGTTATTGTGAACAATATTTTTTCGACAATTTCAAATTCTTCCTTTGAATTAACTCTTAAATTAGAAGTATCTATGTATTCGTAAAAATCCTTAATTTTTTTAGGTCTTTCTTCTACAATTTTTTTGAAAATTTTACTATCTTCACTCGTTTTTAAATTTCCAAATATTTTTCTGTAAAATTCCATATCATCACTTTTAATTAAATTTTTGTCCACACAATCATACATTGATATAAATATTTTGAATATATCTCCTTTAAATTTAATTACATTTTCTTGCATTTGCATATTCATTTCTTTAAAATATATATTTAAGATATATCCGTAATAAATCTTCCTTACTCTCAAAATATTGATAAAAACTTCCTCTTGCAATATCTGCATCTTCCACTATATTTTTTATTGATGTTTGTTCAAATGGAACTCTTTCAAATTCCTTTTTTGCTGCTTTTATTATCTTATTTTTCTTCTCTTCCGGTAATTTTAAAAATGTTTCTTTTGGCATAATTTCACCACCTTTTTACATTTTTTACTTTTATTTATTCTTTTAGATAAATATACTTTTGCTTTTATTATTATTTTATATAAATAAAATATGCAAAAGAAAATGACACTGTGTCATTATTATAAGTGACACGGTGTCATTTGTCAATATTTTTATTGTATATATTTTGTGAATTTTTTGTGAATTTTGTTATAATTTGTAATTTTATAATATTATAATTATATAAATTATAATTGAATTCTGTTCTGTTATAAATTAAAAAATATCTATTATTTCATCTAATTTTGAAATTGTATAATATTTAACTTCTTTTTCTTCTACGTCATTATTAAATTTATAATAAGAAATTTTTTCAATTTTATCAATATCATTAGGGTTATAATAAATTGCTTGAAGTCCTGCTTTTAACGCTCCTTCTATATCTCTTTGAAAATTATCTCCTATCATTATACATTCTTCTGGTTTATTTTCTCCAATTGCTTGTATAAAAGCTTCTTTGAATGGTTTTCTTTTTGTTTTTTCAGCAGCATAGACTTCTTGAAAATATTCTATTATTTTTGAATTTTTTAATCTTTCTATCTGTTGTTCTTTGAACCAATCTGTTAAAACTACCAATTCATACTTATTCTTTAAATATTCTAATATCTTTAACGTTGAATCTGGTAATTTATCAGGTGTACATTTTGCCCATCTATTAATAATAACGTCTATATATTCCTTAGGATAATTTTTTCCTGTATACTTATTAATAAATTTAATCATTTGTTCTTTATTAAAAGTATAATATACATTTTCATATTCCGTAAATGCTTCAGAAAGCTTTTTTACTTCTTCTTCTGTATATTCTATTTTCATTTCTTTTAAAGCTTTATATATTTCATCATCATATTCTTTTTTCCAAGGAATTAATGTATTATCAATATCAAATATAACTCTTTTTATCATTTATGTTTCATTCCTTTTCTCTTATCGTTCAAAAGTAGACATATTAGAATTCCACAAACTATTTTTCTACATTTTTCTAAATACACCACATACTTTTCCTAAAATTTCACAGTTTGGTACTATTATAGGATCCATTGTACTATTTTCTGGTTGTAGTCTTATATGGTCTGTTTCTTTATAAAATGTCTTAACTGTTGCTTCGTCTTCTATTAATGCAACAACAATCTCTCCGTTATTTGCATTACTTTGTTTTCTTACTAATATGTAATCACCATCTAAAATTCCTGCTTCAATCATGCTTTCTCCTCTAACTGTAAGCATAAAGCAATCAGAATTTCCAACAAAATCAATTGGAATTGGAAATGTATCTGTAACATTCTCAACAGCTAAAATAGGCATTCCTGCTGTTATTTTTCCAACAACTGGTACTTCTACTAATTCTTTTTGTGTATAGAAATCTTTTGTTGATGTTTTCTTTGATTCTCCATCTGTTCCTTTTAATAGTCTTAATGTTCTTCCTTTTTTATCTTGTTTTTTAATATATCCTTTATCTTCTAGTCTTGCTAAGTATCCATGTACTGTTGCTGTTGAACTTAAACCAACAGCTTTTCCTATTTCTCTTACTGATGGTGGATATCCTACACTCATTATTTGTTTTTCAATATATCTTAGTATTGCCTTTTCTCTTACATTTAATTCTGGTCTTTTTCTTGGCATATAACTCACTCCATTTCTCATTTTTGTATATAATATCATACAAACAAAAAAATGTCAAACATAAATTTGCTTTTTTTAAAATTTTTTAAAGAATTCATTACAATTCAATAAGATTTTTATAGTGTCATTATCCAATATGCTTTTTTGAAAATCAAACCGTTTGATTGGAATTCAAAATAGAAAATATTATATAAAAATGTGAGGAATGTTCACGGGTAAAATGTATATATGTATATGATTTTATAATTTTTTCGGTTTCAATACGCAACATAAGAATTTCTAAATAAATTAATGGCACCCTTCCACTTTGTGAACTCTTTCCATTAATTTATTTAAGAAATTCTAATATTGCTCCAATCGCATTCAAAAATTATCAAATCATATACATATATACATTTTAA
>OBKS01002409.1_pt1 | contig 10768 bp, 6 predicted proteins | sample 1517381 | NCBI WGS metagenome assembly OBKS01 (sample SAMN04571686, study PRJEB22368) | human gut metagenome | biome: human gut; material: stool | host: Homo sapiens | place: Luxembourg | collected 2012-08-03
GTTGGGTGGAAATGTATTGAATATCATCGGGAATTATATTCTGATTTATGGCAAACTTGGTTTCCCTGAGTTGGGATTATTGGGGGCAGGTATTAGTACTTTGTTTTCCCGCATTATGATGGTCGTTATTTTTGTTTTAGTCTTTTTACGAAGTCGCCGTTTTCTTCGTTATAAAATAGGTTTTTACCGTTTGGGATGGTCGCGTGCGATATTTGGTCGTCTGAATGGTTTAGGTTGGCCCATTGCCTTGCAAATGGGAATGGAGACAGCCTCTTTTAGTCTAAGTGCGATCATGATCGGTTGGCTGGGTACTATCGCTCTGGCTTCTCATCAGGTTATGCTGGCTATTTCGCAGTTTACATTTATGATGTATTACGGTATGGGTGCTGCTGTGGCTGTTCGTGTCAGTAACTTCAAAGGTCAGAATGATATCATTAATGTACGTCGTTCTGCCTATGCAGGTTTTCATCTGATGATGACATTGGGCGTTGTGCTTTCTTTGATTGTCTTCCTTTGCCGGAATTACTTGGGAGGCTGGTTTACCGACAGTCAGGAAGTGGCTGCTATGGTGACCTCTCTAATCTTCCCTTTCCTCGTTTACCAGTTTGGCGACGGACTGCAGATTACTTTCGCCAACGCTTTGCGTGGAATTTCAGATGTAAAACTAATGATGGTGATTGCCTTTGTCGCCTATTTCATTATTTCTCTTCCTGTAGGTTATTTTTGCGGCTTTGTGATGGGATGGGGAGTAGTAGGTGTCTGGATGGCATTTCCTTTTGGTTTGACGAGCGCAGGATTGATGCTTTGGTGGCGTTTTCATCACATGACGAAACTCCCCGAACCTCACCCCAAAACCTGATGATTAAAACTTAATACTTAACCCCAATGGCTTCCTTCCGTTTTACAAAGTTGAAAATAACCGCCGGTTACACTTTGTTGCTGGCGATCCTCCTTTTCTCGCTGGTGTTTGTACATCGTGAGATGGAAGCATTGTCGGCCGCCGACGATCAACAGAATTTAAGAACAGACAGTTTATTGACCCTTCTCCATGAGAAAGATCAAAACACGATTCAGATGTTGCGGGTGCTAAGTGAGGCAAACGACAGCCTTCTCTCTGCTTCGGAAATCGAAGAAATCATATCCGAACAGGATTCTGTGATTACCCAGCAACGGGTACAACATCGGGTCATCACCAAACGTGACTCGTTAATCACTACTCCTAAAAAGAAGGGATTCTTCAAACGACTCGCCGAAGTGTTTTCCCCTTCTAAACAAGACAGTGCCGTATTAGTAAATACATCGTTGGAAGTAGCCACTGATACCATTCTCCAACCGACCACTTCTAAAGATTCTCTTCAGCAGAAAATCCGCATGGCTACCGAAGAAAAACGGTTGCAACGGAGGAAAACAATCCGGCGTATGAATACGCAGTTGACGGCACGGATGGATAGCTTGATTAAACAATATGAGGAAGAAATGACCTTGCGTGCCCGTCAGGATGCCGAACTTCAGCAGGAAGTGAGGATGCGGTCGGCACGTATCATCGGCGGTATCGCGGTTGGTGCCGTACTATTATCGGCTTTTTTCCTGATATTGATTATGCGGGATATTTCCCGTAGCAACCGTTACCGCCAGCAATTGGAGGTGGCGAATAAGCGGGCGGAAGATTTGCTTGTTGCCCGTGAGAAACTGATGCTTGCCATTACCCATGATTTTAAAGCTCCGTTAGGCTCAATTATGGGATATACCGAACTCCTGTCCCGATTGACAGAAGATGAACGGCAACGATTCTACCTCGACAATATGAAAAGTTCTTCAGAACATTTATTGAAGTTAGTCAGTGACTTGCTTGATTTCCACCGGCTTGATCTCAATAAAGCGGAAGTGAATCGCGTAACCTTTAACCCTTCCCAGCTATTCGACGAAATTTATGTCAGTTTCGAACCTTTGACCGCTGCCAAAGGTTTAGCCTTGCAATGTCACGTCGTCCCGGAACTGAATGGAAGATATATCAGTGATCCTTTGCGACTCCGGCAAATTGTGAACAACCTTTTGTCCAATGCCGTAAAGTTTACTCAAAAAGGAGAAATTAGCCTGACAGCCAGTTATGATTCTTCTAAGTTAACCATCGCCATTGCCGATACAGGAAAAGGAATGGCATCAGAAGATCGTGAACGTATCTTCCAGGAGTTTACACGTCTTTCCGGTGCACAGGGAGAAGAAGGATTCGGGCTTGGATTGTCTATTGTGAAGAAGCTGGTTACCTTACTTGAGGGAACAATTGACGTGCAAAGTACATTAGGTGAGGGGAGCTGTTTTACGGTCGTTCTGCCTCTGTATCCGGTAGGTAAATCCCTTGCAGAGAGCGAATCTCCGGAAAGTGAATCTTCGGAGAATGAAAGTCCATACGCTCCCAAACAGTCGGCTGCCATTCCTCCCATGAAAGTCATTCGTGTGCTTTTGATTGATGACGATAAGATTCAGCTGAATCTGACTGCCGCCATGTTGAAACAGCATGGTATTGATGCAGTGTGCTGTGAACAGCTGGAACAGCTGATTGAACAACTTCGCTCTTCCGTCTTCGATGTATTGCTGACAGATATACAAATGCCTGCCATTAACGGGTTTGATCTGGTAAAACTATTACGGGCTTCTAATATACCACAAGCAAAAACAATCCCTGTTATTGCTGTGACTGCCCGTAGTGAGATGGATAAAGCCGCTTTACATGAACATGGTTTTGCCGGTTGTTTGCATAAACCGTTTACAGTAAAGGAATTGTTGCTAACAGTAAATGAAGGTCAACTTTCGGCCGATGAAGCGCATATAACAGAAGATATGCAACTAAATGTAAATGCCCTCACTTCTTTTTCGGAGGATGATCCTGAAGCTACACATTCCATTATCCAAACATTTATAGAGGAAACACAAAAGAGTGCTGACCGGATGGTGCAGGCATTAAATGCTAAGGAGGTGGATGAAATAGCTGCAATAGCTCACAAACTTCTTCCTCTTTTTACATTGATTGGAGCTGGGAATGCTGTAATTCTACTGAGTTGGTTGGAGGCAAGGCGTGGGGAGGACTTTTCTACGGAAATAAATGAAAAGGTTGAGAGCATTCTTCAAGAAATTCAGAAAATCCTGAAAGAGGTAAACGGTGTAGAGTGTTCGAATATTCTTAATTCTGAAATATGATTTAATGTTTATTTATTGTTTTTTTCTATCGTTTATTTCTATATTTGCTGTCTAAAACTTGCTAAATGATACGTGAGCCTGGTTTTTCTATTAATCGGAAAGATATATTTGAAAGATTGTTCAGTGATTATTACGGGATATTAGTATGTTATGCTCAAAAATATACGAAACGTGAAGATATAGCTGAAGATATCGTACAAGATGTATTTGCATCTTTGTGGGAAGAAAATCGTATATTTCCTTCGCAAGCGAATTTTCGTTCATTTCTTTATATTTCGATAAGAAATGCGGCTTTTGATTATTTGCGACATCAAAATGTAGAAAGTCGTTATATTGAAGAAGCTTTGACTGCAAATCGTTTCTTGTCGGATGATTCTTTTCAGAAAGAAGAAGTTTTTCGCTTACTATTTAAACAGATTGATTTACTTCCGGAACGTTGTCGGGAAATATTCTTGTTACATCTGGAAGGTTATGATAATGATGCTATTGCTAAAAAATTATCGTTGTCAATAGAAACTGTTAAAACTCAAAAGAAACGTGCAATGAAAACTCTTCGGAACAATCTGAAAGAGAAATTGCAAAAAAAATATCCAGATACCTCATTTTTTATTCTTTTCTTGTACCTCGATTTATATCTATAATCGTTTGTGTAATACAAATGATAATTAGATAGTATGGAGATTGAAAAACTAATTGTTAAATACTTGGTCGGGTGTTTATCTAAAGAAGAAGACCAAATTCTAAAAAAATGGTTGCAAGAGGATGAATCTCATCTGCGTTTTTTTCAGAAAATCAACTTGGATAAGACTGCTGTTGAGGATTATCGTCAATATCATCGTTTTGATGCTAAATCGGATGAGGCTTTCCGTAAAGTATGGACCTCTTTACATAAGGGAACTAGAAGGATATCAACGCAAAGAAAAATAGGCTTTTTTTCTCGTCGTTGGTTGAAGATTGCTTGTGCTCTACTGATATTGCTATTTTCTGTAGGGGGAGGACTCTATTTTTACTATGAGGCATCACGAATAACTCCTGGAGAGTCAAAAGCAATATTGACTTTAGAAGATGGTAGTGCTAAACAATTGAAAAAATCAGGGCAAGAACATTGGATTTATATAGGTGATACACCTATTGCAAGAGAGTATGATGGGATGATTGTTTATCATATCCCAGAAACATCAAAAGTGGAAATAAGTCAACAGAATACTTTGTCTGTTCCTCGTGGAGGAGAATTTCGATTAACTTTATCAGATGGAACAAGGGTACATTTGAATTCTTTATCAGAGTTGAAATATCCGGTTAGTTTTAAAGGTATGAATGAACGAACTGTAGAATTGAAAGGGGAGGCCTTTTTTGAAATAGCGAAAGATTCATTACATCCATTTAAAGTAGAAACTCAAGGAATTTTGATACAGCAGTTTGGGACGGCGTTTAATGTGAAGTCTCGTGTGAAAGGAAAAGTTGAAGTTGCTTTAGTGCAGGGTAGCATTGGAATTTATACTCAATCTCAAAAGTTGCATAAACTATCACCAGGACAGCTAGCCATATGGGATGCTTCTACGGATCTTTTATCAGTTGAAAATAAAGATTTGTTATTAAATACCGCTTGGCATTCTAATCGTTTTATTTTTTATGATGAGAGTCTGGGAAGTCTGATGGAAGAACTTGCATTGTGGTATAATGTAGATGTTGATTTCTTAGATAAATCATTGAAAGAACTTCATTTCACAGGCAGTTTATATCGATATGACGATATAGCTGTCATTTTGAATGCTATCGAAGAGACAGTAAATGTTGACTTTAAGATTTCCGGACTTCGTATTAAAATTGATCGGAAGAATAAATAATAATATATAAGTGATTATGAGAATTCTAATTATTATAATGTTGCTATGTACAACATTAGTCCCTAATTACCTGTATGCCATTTCTCATGAAAATTATAGTGAGGAATCGTTCTTGTTCGTTGGTGAAGATTATATGCAAGAGAATTATAAGGTAACGTTACATTTGAGTGGTGTTTCTGTTAGTACATTGTTTAATGAGATCCAAAAACAGACCAAACTGGATTTTGTTTATAATACAGAATTATTGGAGACTATAACACCGATTTCCGTTACGGCAGAAAAGGAATCAGTTTTTGATGTTTTGAATCGTTTGTTTAATGGAACAGGTTTTATTTTTAAAAAGTCTGGCAATATTATCACTGTTAATAAAAAAGAAGAACTACAGCAGGATGATAAATTCTTAGTAACAGGAGAAGTAAAGGATGATACCGGTGAACCATTAGTCGGTGTAACTATACAACAAAAGGATACTCGTAATATTACGATAACGGATATGGATGGACGCTATTCAATTCAAGTGTCTAGTAAGGCAGAGGCTTTTTTAACTTTTTCATTTGTGGGGATGAAAACGAAAACAGTACCCGTTAAGGGAAGAGTACTTAATGTAAAACTTGTTCAGGATGCGATTTCTATTGATGATGTCGTGGTTGTAGGAGCGTATGGTACAGCACAAAAGAGGCTAGACCAAGTCGGTAGTGCTTTTCAAGTGAATGCTGACCAGTTAAAAGCATTACCAGCTTTACGAGTGGATAAAATGTTGGATGGCTTGATTCCGGGAGTGAAAATTGATCCGAATACAGATTCACCGGATAATACACGTGCACGTTACAATGTAAGGGTTCGTGGAGATGCTTCTCTATCTGCTTCGAACGAGCCATTGTGGGTTGTGGATGGGACTCCTATTTATACAGGTGAACATACTAATTTGATTCCTGGAATGAGTACGACTATCAGTCCGTTATCTTTTATCAATCCTGATGATATTGAGTCAATAACAGTATTGAAGGATGCTACGGCAACTTCCATTTACGGAGCGAATGGTGCAAACGGAGTCATATTGATAACAACTAAAAAAGGAAAAGAAGGTGACTTGCGTATTCATTTAACGGCTCAATATGGAGTTGCAAAGATTGATAAGAGCACTAGTCCGAAAGTTCTGAATGCCAATCAATATCTAATGTTAGCTAAGGAAGCTTATCAAAATGCAGGGAACGATTTAAAATACTTTCCCTATACTGATAATGAAATGAACAAATACAGCCTTACAAATACAGATTGGACAGATGTGTTTTATGATACCGCTAATACTTTTCAAACAAATTTATCTTTAATGGGAGGGGTTCGGAATACAGCGTATTATTTATCAGCTTCTTATTTAGAGAATACAGCAACGGTGAAAGGGAATAAACAACAGCGTTTTTCTATTCGTTCTAATTTGGATTTTACTTTTCTTCGAAAGTTTAAGGTCTCGGTTGATCTTGCTACTTCTTATAATGTGAATGATTTGTTTAATCCAGGAAGGGATTATTATGAGTACTTACCGATATTCGAACCATATAATGAAGATGGAACTTTTCGTCTTTACAATAAGGTTATATCCGGAAAAGAAACGGATGGAAGCCCTAAATGGTCGGAGAACCGTTTCTTGAACAGTGTAGCGGAAAGGGAAGAGAATATTTATAATCAAAAGACTTTATATACGAATGCCAATTTAATGTTGAGATATGATATTCTTTCAGGGTTATCTTACACAGGACAATTTGGTGTTGATTATCAGTCAGGTAAGGAAGAAATTTATTATGCTCGTACTAATTGGTCCGGAATGACGAGCGCTGATGGTCCGATAGGTTATTCCACTAGAAACTCATTAAATATGATGAACTGGACTACTGTACATCGCATTAATTATAAGCAGTCTTTTGATAAACATGATATAAGTGGATTATTGGGGATTGAGGCTGGTTCACAGGACTATGTGACACTTGGAGTTACAGGGTCAGGCTTCATTAATGATCATATTCAAGATGTGTCTTATGCAAAAGAGCGTAAAGGGACTAATACTAGTAAGACGAAACGCAAAGCTTCTATGTTAGGGCAGCTTAGTTATTCTTACGATCATCGATATTATGTGACATTAAATGGACGTAGAGACGGAAATTCACAATTTGGGTCAGATGTACGCTGGGCTAATTTTGGTTCTATAGGAGTTTCTTGGAATGTTCAGAATGAGAGTTTCTACAATATTCCATGGATGAATATTTTGAAAATAAAAGCTAGTTATGGGGCAAATGGAAATTCCCGCTTAGGTTCTCAGGAAGCTCTTGGCTTATATTCTTATGGGGAAAGTTATTCTTATGCAGGAGAAATAGGTGGTGTTATGTCGGGGTGTCCAAACAGCCGTTTGAGTTGGGAAACTACTTATATGACAAATATAGGTGTTCGTGTACGCTTGTTCGATCGTTTGGATATAGAAGTTGAAGGGTATCATAATAAGACAACTAATTTGTTGAGTAATTTAGATGTTTCTCGAACGACAGGTGATACTCGTGTGTATAGAAATGTAGGAACAATATTAAATAAAGGGATTGAAGTGACTATAACTAGTCACAATTTCCGGCCGAAGAAAGATGGTGATTTCAGTTGGTTAACTGATCTGAATCTAGCACATAATAGTAATAAACTCTTAGAGCTATATAATGGCATTCAGAAAAATATGGGTGAGATGGTTTGGAGGGAAGGATATGACATACATACATATAACTTAGTGCGCTGGGCTGGAGTTGATCCTCGTGACGGAGCACCTTTGTGGTATGATGCAAAAGGGAATATAACACGGATTTACAGTACGGATAACCGTGTCCCGTATAAGAGTTCAACTCCTGTCCTAGCTGGTGGCTTGACAAATACTTTAACGTACAAAGATTTTAGTTTGCGCTTTATGTTCAATTATTCAATAGGAGGCTACGGATTTACATCTTTCGGTAGGGCAAGTAATTCGGATGGGTTGAATATAATGACGGAAAATCAGTCTATTGACCAGTTGAATCGTTGGCAAAAATCCGGCGATTTAGTGCTGAACCCTAAACCAATATGGGGTGTCTCTACTCAGTCGGTGATGAACTCTACCCGTTATTTGTATAACAAAACTCAGGTTCGTTTGCAGAATCTAGTCTTTTCCTATCGAATTCCCCGGACAATTCTACATTCGACTGGCTTAAAAGATTGTTCTATTTCTTTAATTGGAGATAATTTATGGGTCTGGACCCCTTATTCGGGAAAGGATCATAATTCTTATAAAACATGTATGAGTGGTTATCCGATGGAAAGATATTTCTCGATAGCACTAAATGTAGGATTATAATTAAATAGGTTTAAGATAACATGAAAAAAAGAATATATCTACTAGTCGGTGCTTTATGCATCATTATGCAATTGGTTAGCAGTTGTACCAATTTTTTAGAAGTTGAAGAAAAAGGAAAAACAACAATCCCTTCATTCCTTTCAGATCCTGACGGACTTAATGCAGGGCTGGTTGGCGCATATAATAAGATGTATGCTTATTATGACAATGAGTTTACAAAATATCCGGATGTTGCCGGAAATATGTTGTCAATGAAGTATGTCTCTGCAGGAGCAGATATGCTTGATCAGTATAATTTTACTTCTGATGCTTTACAAGAGACAGGAGCTGTAGGGTATATTTGGCGTAAAATATATGAAGCCTTGGCAAATGTGAATAATGTAATTCAATATCAGCCTCAGGTGATTTCAGCTTATCCGAATGCAAAGGATATGTGTCAACGTATTCTCGGAGAAGCTTTATTCTTGAGGGCATTGTGCCATTTCGATTTATGTAGGGTATATGCACAACCTTATAATTACACGTCAGATGCTTCACATTTAGGAGTTCCTATTCTATTAAAAACTCCAGGTCCCGATGATAATGTTTCCAGGGAGAGTGTTAAGAAAGTATATTTACAAATTTTAGCAGATTTGGAACGAGCTGCCGATTGTTTCAGGGGCATTGAATCAAGTGGAATATATTATGCTTCTTTACAAGCGGTCAACGCATTATATTCGAGAGTCTATTTGTATATGGAAGATTGGAATAACGCCCTGAAGTATGCAAAACTGGCAATTGGGACAGGGCAACTGTCTCAAGGAGATACCTATTTAAATATGTACCAGGATCTTTCTACTACGGGAGAAGCTATCTTTCGATTGAATGGAATAGATCAATCAGGAAAATTAAAGGCTTTTTATGATGCTTCCTGTGTTCCTGCAGATACATTATTTACGTTGTTCGATGAAGGAGATATCCGTCTTGGCTTACTTAGAAATAAAGATGGAATAGCTTATTGTTCCAAATATTATTCTCTAAAACAGCCAGATAATCAAGTGAATAGGGATGATCCATTTGTTTTCCGTCTTTCCGAAATGTATATGAATGCTGCTGAAGCAGCTTGGCATCTGAAAGATTATACAGCTGCTTCCGGATATCTTAAATCTATTTTGGAGCGTGCTGTAGATACAGACTATGCAGTCAATACACTTAGTCAATATTCAGACGCAAAACTGATACAACTGATAGAGAAGGAACGTGTAAAGGAACTCTGTTTTGAGGGACATAACTTCTTTGACATTATACGCTGGAAGCAGGATCTTAAACGTGAGGAAAATACGAATTCTTCAGTGGAAAAGATCGTTTATCCTAGTGATTATTTTGTATTGCCTATTCCGCAAGTAGAATTGAATGCGAATACAAATATGCAACCCAATCCGACAGTAAACAATTAAAAATAAATCATTTATGAGATCACTATACTTTATATTACTAATAAGCTGCCTTTGGGCATGTACTACTGATGAGAAAGAGCCTTATGATACGCCTTTTATTCATATTATGACAGATAAAGGTGTATCTAAAGTTATTGTCAAGTCGGATGTGAATAACATTAATACTTATAGTGTGTATCTGAGTTCGAAACCTCTGACTGAGAATCTGGAAGTGAACTATCAAGTCATAGTAGGAGATGGTCTGAAATCCGGTGTTGATTTTGAACTGGTAACAAAGGGTAGTACATTAACTTTTCTACCGGGTATTTATGATATGCCCATACGCATCCGATGGATGCCAAATCATTTAGATGAGAACAAAGACAATACAATAACCATTCGTTTGACTGGCAATAATCAAGGACTGACTATGGGGCTTCCAGGTCCCGACGGTTTACAGCGCGAACTGGTGATAGAGAAACAGAATTAATGAAGGAGTAGAATGAAAAAGTTTTTATGGCTGATTTTTATAGGCTTATTGCTAAGCCCTGTTGTATACGGGCAATCATCGGAGTTCTTACAGTATGATAAGAATCTGATTGTAAGAAAACTGGATAATGGATTAACCTATTATATTTACCCGAATACGAATCCCAAAGGGGAAGCCGTTTATCGTTTGTTTGTGAAGGCTGGTTCCGTCATGGAGAAGGAGAATCAACGAGGATTGGCTCATTTCCTAGAACACATGGCATTTAATGGTAGTTATCATTTCCCCTCTGATGGTATGGTTCGTTTCTTAGAGTCGAAAGGAGCCAAATTCGGGAAAGATTTAAACGCGCACACCTCGTTTAATGAGACTGTGTATAAATTGCAGTTGCCTTCATCCAATCCTCAAATGGTAGATTCAACATTAACTATCTTAGCTGATTGGGCAGGCGGGCTTTCTATCG
>OBKS01002420.1_pt1 | contig 10735 bp, 7 predicted proteins | sample 1517381 | NCBI WGS metagenome assembly OBKS01 (sample SAMN04571686, study PRJEB22368) | human gut metagenome | biome: human gut; material: stool | host: Homo sapiens | place: Luxembourg | collected 2012-08-03
GGACGGAATGCGGTATGAGGAGTTTTTCATCACCGCCTTTGACGGCGATGTGATGGGCTTATACGACTATCTCACCGAGTATGAAAACTTGGACGAGCTGAATCATCTGGCGCATCTCATTTCCGAACTGGACAGCGACGAGATCGAAACGCTGGAGGCCGTACTCAACAAGGGCAACCACACTTCCAGCGTGGCGGACATCATCAACCTTGTTCACAATCTGGACTGCTATTCCCTGCACCCCGGCGTGACCGACGATGAAACGCTGGGGCGCATCTATGTGGAGGACATGGAACTACTGGATGTGCCGGACAATGTGCTGCCCTACTTCGATTTTGAAGCCTACGGGCGGGATATGCGGATCAACGAGGGCGGCCACTTCGCCCCCACGGGCTATCTGACCCGCAGCGGCGACTTTAAGGAGGTGTACCACGGCATCGAGGACATTCCCGCCGAACACCGCATTTTTGCGTACCCTAAGTTGAATATCCGGGAGCAGATGGCGGCCTACAAGGAGGTCATAGACCGTTCCTCTTTGGAGGGCGAACGCCTGCACCCGAGAAAGGAGCATGATGACCGCTGACCTTGGGATAACTTGTCCCAAGGTATGCCGATTCATTCTCACTGAACAGACGATCTTTGCTGACGAGACCGGAGCGCACGGCAAAGGCTTCCTTGACATATTCATAGTTCGGAGAATAATCTCCCCAGAACACCGAGTCGCCGTCTGCATTCTGTTTCCATGTGCAGAACATAAAGCCGTTCTTTTCACTGTAGGTTGCCGCCAACACCGTATCTCCGAAGGCGGCAAGTTGTCTGTAATCGGAGACATCGGCAGCTTTCATCTGCGGTGCGTGTTCGTAGAGTCCGACATATTCTCGCACCGTAGAGATCTCATCCTGAATATCTGCAATTTTACTTCGGTATTCATCAGAGAGGTTTTTGTCGGCGTTGCTCAGGAATTGACCGTTGTATTTTATCCGGCAGAGGGGGATACCGTCCGAGGACACTTCCATCCATTCGTTGCCGTCCATCTTGGTGTCGTACCGAGCTTTGAGGCGTTTGGATAATTCTTTCTGTAGCATATTTGATTTCTCCTTTTTTGAGGGTAATAAAAAAGGCAGATAGATTTTTGCTTTCTATCTGCCTGTGTATCTGATATTTACTTTTCGGGAGTTCAAGTCTATCCACAAAGGGAAAACGGCGATTTTACATCTGCGTTTTGGTACAGAGAAAAATCGCCGTTTGGGTAGCAAAAAAGCCCGATATAATCGGGCTTTTCGCGTGAGACATCTTTTTTGTCTCCACATTATGGTCGGAGTGCGGGGATTTGAACCCCGGGCCTCTTGGTCCCGAACCAAGCGCGCTACCAACTGCGCTACACCCCGTCAGCCCGTCTATTATACGTTTTTTCGGTCCGAATGTCAAGATGCATTTTGCAGTGCGGGTACACATTTTTGCAGTGCGGGTACACTGTTTTCCGGTGTGGGTATGCATTATTTGGCAAAAATCCGAAAAAAATTCGACCCTCCCCATAGGACTTGCGAAAAAGGCACATATACGGTATAATGACATATAATTATAGGTATGTGCAGGTGCGGGACAACGCACCGGATGGAGGACCCATATATGGAAAAAGTAAGACGCGACCCAGCCAGCCTCAGCCAACTGGTGAAGGATTTTGATCTGGAGGTGGTCTACAAGGGCCTGGACTATGACACCCGGATGATCACCATCCCCGACGTGAACCGCCCGGCCCTGCAGCTGGTGGGCTTTTATGACTACTTCGAGCCAAAACGCCTGCAGATTCTGGGCAAGGCGGAGTTTACATTCCTGAAGGCCATGCCCCTGGAGCAGCGGAGAAAGGTATTCGAGGATCTGCTGCGCTGCGAAATCCCGGCGCTGATCGTGGCCCGGAATATGGAGATTTTTCCTGAGCTGATGGAGATTGCCCGCAAGCACGGGCGGACCCTGCTGCGGACAGAAAAGACCACCGTGGAGCTGACCAGCCACATCATCGACTATCTGAACCGGGCCCTGGCCCCCCAGATCACCCGCCACGGCGTCCTGATGAACATCTATGGCCAGGGGGTGCTGATGATCGGCGACTCCGGCATCGGCAAAAGCGAAACCGCCATCGAGCTGCTCAAGCGCGGCCACCGGCTGGTGGCCGACGACGCGGTGGAGATTCGCCGCATTTCCGACTCCCTGTACGGCTCGGCCCCGGAGATCATCCGCCACTACATTGAGATCCGGGGTATCGGCATCATCGACGTGCAGCAGCTGTTCGGTATGGGCGCGGTGCAGTTTGACTCCGACATCGAGATCGTGATCCATCTGGAGCCCTGGCAGGACGGTAAGTTCTATGACCGACTGGGCCTGGAGGGCGACACCTACACCATTCTGGGGGTGCAGCTGCCCTATGTGACCATTCCCGTGCGGCCGGGACGGAACCTGGCCGGTATCGTGGAGATCGCCGCCATGAAGAACCGCCAGATGCGGTACGGCTACAACTCCGCCCGGGATTTCATGACCCAGTTTGACAAGAAAATGGATGAGCTGGCCCGGCAGGCCAAGGAGCAGCAATGAACTATATTGGCATCGACATCGGCGGCACCAACCTGAAGGCCGGTCTTGTGGACGAGGGCGGCCTTCTGCTGGCCGTGAAAACCATGAAGATCCGCGAGGTATCGGACCCCGACGCCCTGACGGACACCCTGGTGGCCCTGACCCGGGAACTGGCCCAGGAGGGCGGCGTGCCCATGGAGGAGATCGCCTCCGTGGGGGCGGGCGTCCCGGGAGTGGTGGACATCCGCACCGGGTCCATCGTATACACCTGCAACCTGCCCCTGCGGAACATTCCCCTGCGCAAGCTGTTCAAGCGGCGGCTGGGGCTGCACCTGTATGTGGAAAACGACGCCAACTGCGCCGCCCTGGCGGAATATCACGCCGGAGCGGGCCAGGGCAGCAAGCGCTTTGTCACCATCACCCTGGGCACCGGCATCGGCGCCGGGATTATCCACAACGGAAAGATTTTCCACGGCGGCAACGGCATGGCCGGTGAGGTGGGCCACACCTGCATCGACTATCAGGGTCTCCCCTGCCCCTGCGGCCGGCGAGGCTGCTGGGAGCAGTACGCCTCCGCCAGCGCCCTGAAGCGCTTCACCGCCCAGGCCCAGCTGGGCAACCCCGACAGCATCCTGGCCCGGGTCATCCGGGAGCATGACGGCCATGTGTCCGGCCAGTCGGCGTTTATGGCCGCCCGGCTGGGGGACCCGGTGGGCCAGCAGGTCTGCGACATGTATGTGGGCTATCTGGCGGCGGGCATCGCCAACGTGGTGAATATTTTCCAGCCGGATACCCTGGCCATCGGCGGCGGCGTCAGCAACGAGTCCGATGAGCAGCTGCTTCACCCCCTGCAGCAGCTGGTGGAGCGGGAGACCATCCCCTGCAGCGCCGGGAAAAAGACCCGCATCGTCAAGGCCCAGCTGGGCAATCAGGCGGGGATCATCGGCGCGGCCCTGCTGGGGAAGAAAAAACGGATATAAGGGAGATCACTATGCAGTGGTATGAATGTTTGGACGAAAAGATCCGGGATTATCTGCCAGATATGACGGTGGAGCGGGACGTGCCCATGAGCCGCCACACCTCCTTCCGCATCGGCGGTCCCGCCCGGCGCATGGCCTTTCCGGAGAGCCGGGAGCAGCTGGTGATCCTGCTGGGCCTGGCGGAGGAGTGCGGCATCCGGCCGTTTCTGCTGGGCCGGGGCACCAATCTGCTGGTGTCGGACCGGGGGCTTGACACCCTGGTCATCAAAACGGCGGAGCGCATGACGAGCATCCGCCGCCTGGACGATGTGACCTTGGAGGCCGACGCCGGCGTCCTGCTCAGCCGCCTGGCGGTATACGCCCAGCAGGCGGGCCTGGCCGGGCTGGAATTTGCCCACGGCATCCCCGGAAGCCTGGGCGGCGCGGTTTGCATGAACGCCGGGGCCTACGGCGGCGAGATGCGCCAGGTGGTGACGGAGGTCACCGCCCTGTACCCCGACGGCATCCGCCGCTTCACCGGGGACCAGGCAGAATTTGCCTACCGGCACAGCCGGTTTCTGGAGGACGGAGCCGTGGTGCTGGGGGCCGTGGTGCGCCTGACCCCGGACGATCCCGCCGCCATCCGGCAGCGGATGGATGACCTGATGGCCCGGCGCAGGGCCTCCCAGCCCCTGGAATGGCCCAGCGCCGGCAGCACCTTCAAGCGGCCGGAGGGCTATTATGCCGGGACCCTCATCGACCAGACGGGCCTGAAGGGCCTGACGGTGGGCGGGGCCCAGGTGTCGGAAAAGCACGCGGGCTTCGTCATCAACACCGGCAGCGCCACCTGCGCCGACGTGCGGGAGCTGATCCGCCGGGTGCAGGAGGCCGTTTACCTGGCCCACGGCATCCGGCTGGAGCCGGAGGTCCGTTTCGTCGGCGAATAACCCCGGGAAAAGAGGAAATACAATGGAAATTCTGATCATATCCGGTCTGTCCGGCGGCGGCAAAAGCCGGGCAGCCTCGTTTCTGGAGGACATCGGCTACTATACCGTGGACAATCTTCCGGCGGAGATGATGATGAAGTTCGCCGGGTTCTGCGCCGCCTCCAGCGGGCGGTATGACCGGGTGGCCCTGGTGTATGACGTGCGCTCCGGCGAGCCCACGGATATGCTCATCGACACCCTGGAGCAGCTGAAGGCCAGCGGCGTCAACTGCCGGATGCTGTTTCTGGAGGCGGACACCCCCACCATCATCAACCGCTATAAGGAGACCCGGCGTATGCACCCCCTGCAGGCCAAGGGCCTCAGCGTGGAGGAAGCTGTACGGCGGGAACGGGCGCTGATGCAGCCGGTGCGGGATCACGCGGATTTCGTGCTGGACACCTCCTCCCTGTCCACGGCCAAGCTCCGCAGTGAGATGCTGAACCTGTTCGGCACCCCGTCGGACCGGGGCGGGCTCAACGTCAGCGTCCTGTCCTTCGGCTTCAAGCACGGCATCCCCATCGAGTCGGACCTGGTGTTCGACGTGCGGTTCATGCCCAACCCCTACTATGTGGCGGAGCTGAAAAACAAAACCGGCCTGGACCAGGAGGTCCGGGACTTCGTGTTCTCCTTCCGCCAGACCCACGAGTTCATGGCCCAGCTGGAGAAAATGATCACCTTCCTGCTGCCGCTGTACAGCGAGGAGGGCAAAACCGTTCTGGTCATCGGCATCGGCTGCACCGGCGGCCACCACCGCTCCGTGGCCGTGGCCCATGAACTGGCGGAGTATATCACCCGGATGGGCTATCAGGTGACGGAAAACCACCGGGATATCTCCCGGTAAGGAGGTGCGCGTATGGGCGGCTGCTATTCTGTGGCCCCGGAGCACGGGCCCCGCATCGCCGCCGTCGGCGGCGGCACAGGGCTGTCCACGCTGCTGCGGGGGCTGAAGCTGTATACGAAAAATCTCACCGCCATTGTCACGGTGGCGGACGACGGCGGCGGCTCCGGCCGCCTGCGGCAGGACCTGGGGATGCCCCCGCCGGGGGATATCCGCAGCTGTCTGGAGGCGCTGGCCAACGCCGAGCCTCTGATGGCCCAGCTGATGCACTATCGCTTCCCGGAGGGGACCCTGGCCGGGCAGAGCTTCGGCAACCTGTTTCTGGCGGCCCTGAACGGCATCATGCCCAGCTTTGACCGGGCCGTGGAGAGTATGAGCCAGGTGCTGGCCATCACTGGCCGGGTGCTGCCGGTGACCACGGCGGACGTGCAGCTGGAGGCCACCTTTGAAAACGGAGCCAGCGTGGTGGGCGAGAGCCACATCTTCCGCTGCAAGAAGGAGCAGGACTGCCGCATCCGCCGGGTGCGGCTGATCCCGGAGCACCCCCGTGCCCTTCCGGCGGCTATCGAGGCCCTGGAGCAGGCGGAGGTCATCGTTCTGGCCCCCGGAAGCCTGTATACCAGCATCATTCCCAACCTGCTGGTGGACGGCATTGTGGACGCCATCCGGCGCTCCCGGGCGCTGAAGGTCTACGTCTGCAACGTCATGACCCAGGACGGCGAAACCGAGGGCTACACGGTGTCGGACCACATCCGGGCCCTGTTCAAGCACTCCTGCCCGGGCCTGTTCGACCTGTGCCTGACCAATTCCTCCCCCATTCCCCCGGCGGTAGTGCAGCGCTACGCCCTGGAGGGGGCGGAGCCCATCTTCTGCGACCGGGAGGCCGTGGAGGCCCTGGGGGTGGAGATCATCAGCCGCCCGGTGGCCACGGTGGAAAACGGCCTGGTACGCCACAATCCCGGCCATCTGGCCTGGGAGCTGGTGCAGCTGCACAACCAGCGGAATATCCGCCTGGTCTGCCGGGACTCCCACCGCACCACCTGCAACCGCGTAGAAACGTAAGAGGAGAACCATCCATGCAGTCCTTTGCCTATAAAGTCAAAAGCGAGCTGTGCCGCCAGCCGGTGTCCCGGCAGTGCTGCGCCCGGGCGGAGGCCTATGGGGTGCTGCTGTTCTGCAACACCTTCACCGCCGCCGAGGTGCGCATCATCACGGAGAATCCCGAGTTTGCCGCCCGGCTGCCCCGGCTGTTCCAGCGGGCCTTTTCCCTGAAATTCGACAGTCTGCCGGACGGCACCCGGGACAAGCTGATCTTCCGCATCACCCAGCGCCACAAGCTGGCCCGGATCGTGGACCTGCTGGGCTATGACCCCAGCCTGGTGCTGCACGTGAATTTCGGCCTGCTGGAGGACGACTGCTGCCGCACCGCCTTTGTGCGGGGGGCCTTTCTGGCCGGGGGCAGCGTCACGGACCCGGAAAAGCGTTATCACCTGGAGCTGGCCACCTCCCACACCCAGGCCAGCCGGGAGGTTTCGGCCCTGCTGACGGAGATGGGCTTTCTGCCCCACAGCGTCCGCCGCAGCGGCAGCAGCGTCATCTATTTCAAGCAGTCCGAGCATATCGAGGACCTGCTGACCACCATCGGCGCCCCGGTGGCGGCCATGGACATCATGACCGCCAAGGTGGACAAGGAGATCCGCAACGGCGCCAACCGGGCCATGAACTGCGACATGGCCAACGTCAACAAAACCGTGGACGCCGCCCTGGAGCAGATCGCCGGGATCCGGCGGCTGGAAAGCAGCGGGCGGCTGGCCCAAATGCCGGAGAAGCTGCGCCAGGCGGCCCGGCTGCGGCTGGAAAACCCCGAAATGTCATTGCAGCAATTAGCGGAGCGCAGCGACCCGCCGGTGAGCAAATCCTGCATGAATCACCGGATGCGCAAGCTAATGGAGGAGGCCAACGATGTCCATGAATAAAACCCAACGATGCCAGGCCGCTATAGACTACCGGCGGCAGGGCCTGAACTGCAGCCAGTGCCTGCTGGCCGCCTTTGCCGACGTGGCGGGCCTGACCTTGGAGCAGGCCATGGCCCTGGGGGCCGGTATGGGCGGCGGCGTCCGCTGCGGAAGCATCTGCGGCGCGGTGTCCACGCCGGTGATGCTGCTGGGGACCGCGTGCCCCGATCCCACCGACCGCCCTGCCGTCACCGCCGTGGTGAAGGAGTATCAGCAGCGCTTTCTGGAGCATTTTCACCGGATGGACTGCCGGGAGCTGCTGCGGGCCCAGGATCTGGAGCCGTCGGAGCTGGCCCTGGAGCTGGCAGGCGGCGACCACTGCGGCCGCCTGATCGTTACGGCGGCGGAAATCCTCACCGACATGCTGGAGGAGGCGTAATATGGCCTTTGCCCATCTGCACGTCCACACGGAGTACAGCCTGCTGGACGGCGCCTGCCGCATCCGGGACCTGCCGAAGCTGGTAAAGGAGCTGGGGCAGACGGCTGTGGCCATCACGGACCACGGCGTTATGTACGGCGCCATCGACTTCTATCGGGCCTGCAAGGCCCAGGGCATCCATCCGGTCATCGGCTGCGAGGTATATGTGGCCCGGCGCACCCGGCTGGACAAAACCTATGAGCTGGACGCCGAATCCCGTCATCTGGTGCTGCTGTGCGAAAACGAAACGGGATACCGGAATCTGTCGTACCTGGTGAGCCAGGCCTTTGTAGACGGGTTCTATATCAAGCCCCGCATTGATTTGGACCTGCTGCGCCGGCATTCGGAGGGCCTTATCGGCCTGTCCGCCTGCCTGGCCGGAGAAATTCCCCGCCGCCTGGTAAACGGCGACTATGACGGGGCCAAGGAATATGCCCTGACCATGCAGGACATTCTGGGCGAGGGCAACTTCTATCTGGAGCTTCAGGATCACGGCATTCCCCAGCAGATCACGGTGAACCGGGGCCTGCTGCGCCTGCACCAGGAGACGGGCATTCCCCTGGTCTGCACCAACGACGCCCACTATCTCCGGAAGGAGGACGCCGAAAGCCACGATGTGCTGCTGTGCATCCAGACCGGAAAAACCGTGGACGATGAGAACCGTATGCGCTATGAGCCGCAGAATTTCTACATCCGCTCCACGGAGGAGATGGAGGAGCTGTTCGCCGGTTATCCCGAGGCCGTGGAGAACACCCAGCGTATTGCCGACCGCTGCCGGTTTGACTTCACCTTCGGCAAGTATCACCTGCCGGAGTTCCAGCTGCCGGAGGGGTACGACTCCCCCACCTATCTGCGGGAGCTGTGCCAGCGTGGCTTCCGGGCACGCTACGGCGAAAACCCCGCCTATCACAGGCAGCTGGACTATGAGCTGGACATGATCGGAAAAATGGGCTTCACGGACTATTTCCTCATCGTCCAGGACTTCGTCAACTATGCCAAGGGCGCGGGGATCCCTGTGGGGCCGGGCCGCGGCTCCGCCGCCGGCAGCATGGTGTCCTACTGCCTGCGCATCACGGACATTGACCCCATGCAGTACAGCCTGTATTTCGAGCGGTTTCTGAACCCGGAGCGGGTCTCTATGCCGGATATCGACATGGATTTCGGCGACACCCGCCGGGGCGAGGTGGTGGACTATGTCCGCCGCAAGTATGGCGACGACCATGTGGCCCAGATCGTCACCTTCGGCACCATGGCCGCCCGGGCCGCCATCCGGGACGTGGGCCGGGTGCTGAACATGACCTACGCCGAAACGGATACCGTGGCCAAGCTGGTGCCCACCGGGCCTCACATCACCCTGAACGACGCCCTGAAGCTGTCCAAGCAGCTGTCGGACCTGTACCAGCAGGACCCCCGGGTCCACAAGCTCATCGACACCGCCCAGGCTCTGGAGGGTATGCCCCGCCATGCCTCCACCCACGCCGCCGGCGTGGTCATCACCAAGCGGCCAGTGTATGAATACGTTCCTCTGGCCCGGAACGATGACTCCATCGTCTGCCAGTATACCATGGTGACCCTGGAGGAGCTGGGCCTGCTGAAAATGGACTTCCTGGGCCTGCGGAACCTGACGGTGCTGGACGACGCGGTGAAAATGGTCCAGAGGGACCACCCGGATTTCCGCCTGGCGGACATTCCCATGGACGACAAGGCCACCTTCGACATGCTGACCCAGGGCAAAACCGGCGGCGTGTTCCAGATGGAGTCCTCCGGCATGACCGGCGTGTGCCTGGGGCTGAAGCCCCAGAACATCGAGGACATCACCGCCATCATCGCCCTGTACCGCCCCGGCCCTATGGACTCCATCCCCCGGTTCGTGGCCTGCAAGCACGACCCCAAGCTGGTGACCTATAAGCACCCCAGTCTGGAGCCGATCCTCTCCGGAACCTACGGCTGCATTGTGTATCAGGAGCAGGTCATCAAGATCTTCCAGGAGCTGGCGGGCTATTCCCTGGGCCAGGCGGATATGGTCCGCCGGGCCATGTCCAAGAAGAAGGCCAAGGACGTGGAGCGGGAGCGGGAGGCCTTCCTCCATGGCGACCCCGCCCGGAACATCCGGGGCTGCGTGGCCAGCGGCATCCCCGAGGCCACGGCCCAGGCCATTTTCGACGAAATTTACGACTTCGCCAACTACGCCTTCAACAAGGCCCACGCCGTCAGCTATGCGGTGGTGGCCTATCAGACGGCTTATTTCAAGTGCCACTTCACCCGGGAGTATATGGCCGCCCTGCTGACCTCGGTGCTGGACAACTCCGACAAGGTGGCCGAGTATATCGCCGAGTGCCGCAACTGCGATATCAAGCTCTTGCCGCCTGATGTGAACCGCTCTCACGACGGCTTTACCGTGGAGGAGGACGGCATCCGCTTTGGCCTGGTGGCGGTGAAGAACATCGGCCGGGGCTTTATCCAGGCGGTGGTGCGCCAGCGGCAGCAGGACGGTGATTTCACCTCCTTCCAGGATTTCTGCCAGCGGATGTTCGACTGCACGGACATGAACAAGCGGGCGGTGGAGAACCTCATCCGCTGCGGGGCCTTCGACAGCCTGGGGGCCAAGCGCTCCCAACTGGTGGCCGTATACGAGCGGGTGCTGGACGGCATCGCCTCCTCCCGCCGGAAAAACGTGGAGGGGCAGATGGACCTGTTCGGTATGTCCGCCTCCTCCGGGTCCTCCGTGTCCAGCGTCCCCCTGCCGGATATCCCGGAGTTCACCGCCGTGGAGCGGATGAGCATGGAAAAGGACACCACGGGCCTGTACCTGTCCGGCCACCCTATGGAGGACTACCGTCCTCTGGCCAAGCGGGCCGGAGCCGTGCCCATCTACGCCATCATGTCCGATTTCGAGGGCCAGGACGGCCCCAAGCGCTTTGCCGACGGCCAGAACGTCACCGTGGCGGGGG
>OBKS01002433.1_pt1 | contig 10702 bp, 9 predicted proteins | sample 1517381 | NCBI WGS metagenome assembly OBKS01 (sample SAMN04571686, study PRJEB22368) | human gut metagenome | biome: human gut; material: stool | host: Homo sapiens | place: Luxembourg | collected 2012-08-03
GCGGCCTGAAGAAATACTTCGTGCCATGCGGGAAAATGCTTCTGCATACGGATCGGCTTTAACGCGGGTGTTGTGAAGCAGTGCTGCGAAGTACCGGTGCAACTCAAAAGCCCAGTCTCCTTGCTGTGCCCCTCATACGCCATTTCAAAGCGTACACCGTTGTAGTTTTGAATGCGCAGTGTAAGCACAAGCGTCTCATCAAAGCGAATTGGATGCTTGTAGCTGCACGAAACACCCAGCACGGGGATCAGAATGCCGTTATCTTCCATTTTTTTGTACGGCAATCCCATAGCGCGTAGCATCTCCAAGCGGGCTTCCTCAAACCAACGAATGTAATTCGAGTGGTGCACGATGCCCATTTGGTCGGTCTCGTAGTAATTCGCTTTGCGTTCAAAGGTGAACATGGCGCGGCCTCACAGGTGCATTTCGATGAGGTTTGCGTAAAAAGCCTTATCGTGTGCGCCGACTTCGGTGTGGATGGGGGCGCCGTCTTTAAAGAGGATGACGGTCGGAATGCTGGAGATGCCGTATTCGGCGGCGATTTCCTGCGCTTCGTCAACGTCGATCTTCGCGACGACGGCCTTGCCCTCGTATTCTTCTGCAACTTCCTCAATGAACGGTGCGATCATTTTGCACGGGCCGCACCATGTTGCAAAAAAGTCTACAAGAACAAGCTTGTTATCGCGGATCAATGCGTCGAAATTTTCAGCTGTGGGATGTACGATTGCCATGGAAACTTCCTCCTTAAAATGATTTGGGATTATACTAAATTTGTTTAAGAAATTTATTCGTAGGGTACGATTTCTGCGGAGAGAATGGTGACGTCTTCAAGCGGCTTATCGTTCGAGTCGGTCTCAACGGCCATGATGCTGCGCACCACGTCCATGCCGTCAAATACCTGTGCGAACACGGTGTGTCCGGTACCTGCGGTGGAATATGCACCGTCAAGGTGTGTGTTGCCGCCGTTTTTATCGTAAAGTTCTTTGTAGGCATCCGTTACTTTGTCCATATCGAGCGTGCCGCCGTACATGGAGGTGAACTTTTCCGGTGCAGATTTATAGACCTGATAATACTGGTCGTAGGTATCCCAGTCTATTTTGCCCGGTTCCGTGCAGTTTATAAAAAACTGGCTGCCGTTTGTGTTGGCACCGCTGTTTGCACAAGAGACCGCGCCGGTGATGTTGACGAGGTTTTCGTGAAATTCGTCGTCATAATTCTCACCCCAAATGCTCTCGCCGCCGGTTCCGTTGCCAAGCGGGTCACCGCCCTGAATCATGAAGTCATCGATGACGCGGTGGAAAGTGACGCCGTCATAGTAGCCGGAAAGCGCCAGAGATTTAAAGCTGTACACGGCTTTCGGTGCGGCATCCGGGAAAAAGCGCATGCGAATGGTGCCGTAGTTCGTTGTCAGTACACAAATCTCCTCGCCTTTTTCCGGCATATCGAGCTGATAGCCGAGCTTTTCTTTGTCGGCCTTTGCCAAGGGCTTTAAGGTATCTGCCGCAACAACTTTATCCGTAGTGCCGATGACCTTTTCTGCGGCAGAAGAGGTGCTGCCGGAGCAAGCTGTGAGCAGCATGATTACGGTCAACGCCGCACACAGCAGTTTCATTTTCTTCATTTTTTCTGTTTCCTTTCTTTTGCAAAGACATACTTTGCATCTGTATATCTATTTTAATATACATGGTAAAAACATGCAAGCCCTTTTGTTTATCTTCACGAAAAGTTCAGAAACGCATAAATGAAAGTTTAGGTTCATATACTTCGGCGTAGTTAAGGCGCAGCCGAAAGCGTTTTTTGCGCGGCACGGCCTTAAAAAGGAGTGAAGTACATGAAATTTTACCCGGAAGGTCATTTGATCGACAAAGCGGAAAACAAAGCCAGTATGCAGACGCCTGCCGCCCTCTCCGACGCAATGCGCGACGGAAAGATCTTAGAGGCGCGCAGTATCATCTGCGACAACGAGCACAACCTCATTGTAGATCTTAAATGTATGCGGGGCATTATCCCGCGCGAAGAGGGCGCGCTCGGCATACGCGAGGGCACCGTGCGGGACATCGCCATCATTTCACGTGTGAATAAGCCCGTGTGCTTTATCATCACGGATTTTATTCGTGATGCGTTCGGCAGGATCACAGCGGTGTTGTCGCGTCGAAAAGCACAGGAGCGCTGCATGGCAGAGTACATAGCGGGGCTTACCTGCGGTGATGTGATCCCGGTGCGCATCACGCATTTGGAGCCGTTCGGTGCGTTTGCGGATATCGGCTGCGGTATTGTTTCCCTACTGCCCATCGATGCCATTTCTGTTTCGCGCATCGACCACCCGAAGGAACGGTTCACGGTCGGCATGGATATTCGCGCCGTGGTGCGCATGAAGGACGAGAACCGCATCACGCTCAGCCACCGCGAGCTGCTCGGCACGTGGACGGAAAACGCGGAGCGCTTTCGTATCGGCGAAACGGTCGCAGGTATCGTGCGCAGCGTGGAAAGCTACGGCATTTTGTGGAGCTGACCCCAAACCTTGCAGGACTTGCCGAGCTGAAAGAAAACGTCCATGCCGGACAGCAGGCCAGCGTGTTCATCAAAAGTATTCTGCCGAACCGCATGAAGGTGAAGCTCGTGCTTGTGGAATGCTTTGATTACACCTATAAACCCGAGCCGCCTGTATATTTTTTTCAGGGCGACCATATTGATAAGTTCACGTATTCTCCGCCCGAGTGCGCAAAGCACATTGAGACGGTGTTTGCGTGATTTAGGACAGCAAAAGGCGGTCTGCACGGATATTTTTCTACCCGGCAGACCGCCTTTCTATGTGCCTTTAAAGGACATTTGCCTTAACGGGTGTGATTACTTTGCTTCGCTTTCGCTCGACTTTTCGTCGCCGCTCTTCTTTGCCTTGTCTTCAATGACGTACTTACCGTCTTTGAAGTCGCAGACATACGAGCCGCCCGCTTTCATGTTGCCTTCGAGCATCTCTTCGGAAATCGGGTCTTCCATCTTGCTGCGGATCGCTCTGCGCAGCGGTCTTGCACCGTAAACCGGGTCAAAACCGGCGTTTGCAACAGCTTCCACAGCAGCCGGGGTGAACTCGACCGCGATGTCCATGTCGCGCAGCTGACCCTTAAGACCCTCGAGCATTTTGCCGGCGATTTTCTGAATGTCGTCGTGCAGGAGCTTACGGAACACAATAATGTCATCGACACGGTTGATGAATTCCGGACGGAACACCTTCTTCAGCTCACCCATGACGAGCTCTTTTGTGCGCTCGAAATCGGCGACTGCGCTGTCTTCTTCCGTCGACTTGTTGTCCGCGGTGGCAAAGCCGAGACGCTCTTGCTGCTTCTCTGTAATGAGACGCGCGCCGATGTTGGAGGTCATGATGATGATGGTGTTCTTGAAGCTGACCACCTTGCCCTGCGAATCCGTCAGACGGCCGTCATCGAGAATTTGCAGCAGCATGTTGAAAACATCCGGGTGTGCCTTTTCAATCTCATCAAACAACACAACGGAATACGGCTTGCGGCGCACTGCCTCGGTCAGCTGACCGCCTTCATCAAAGCCTACATATCCCGGAGGCGAACCGACGAGACGAGACACCGTGTGCTTCTCCATGTACTCCGACATATCGAGACGGATCATGGCCTTTTCGTCACCGAACATGGCTTCCGCAAGCGCCTTGCACAGCTCGGTCTTGCCTACGCCGGTCGGGCCGAGGAAAATGAACGAGCCGATGGGGCGATTCTTATCTTTCAGGCCGACTCTGCCGCGGCGGATGGCCTTTGCAATGGCCGTAACGGCTTCGTCCTGACCGATGACACGCTTGTGCAGCGTATCTTCAAGATGCAGCAGGCGCTCGCTTTCTTCCTGCGTCAGCTGTACGACCGGGATGCCGGTCCACATGGCGACGATCTCGGCGATGTCTTCTGCCTTCACGACGCTGTTGCTGTGCTCGTTCTTTGCAGCCCACTCGTTCTTTTTCTGCTCCAACTCATCTGTAAGGGCTTTCTGCTTGTCACGCAACTCGGCCGCGCGCTCGAAGTCCTGCTCGTTGACGGCAGCCGCCTTATCAATCTCGACTTCCTTGATGCGCTTTTCCATCTCCTGCAGGTCTTCCGGCGCAGTGAACGTTCTGAGACGCACACGGGACGCCGCTTCATCGACGAGGTCGATGGCCTTATCCGGCAGGTAACGGTCTGCAATGTAGCGCGAGGAGAGCTTAACGGCGCTCTCAATGGCTTCGTCGGTAATCTGTACTTTATGGTGCGCCTCGTAGCGATCTTTCAGACCTTCAAGAATTTGCACCGCTTCTTCTTCGGTCGGCTCACCGACATGTACCGGCTGGAAACGACGCTCCAACGCGGCGTCTTTTTCAATGTACTTTCTGTACTCGTTGATGGTCGTCGCACCGATGACCTGGAAGTCACCGCGCGCCAGAGCCGGCTTTAAGATATTGGCGGCATCGGCAGAGCCCTCTGCGGAGCCTGCACCAATGATGGTGTGCAGCTCATCGATGAACAAAATGACGTTGCCGTCCTTCTTCACTTCGTCGATGGCGGACTTGATACGCTCTTCAAAATCGCCACGGTACTTAGAGCCTGCGACCATACCGGTAAGATCAAGAGCCACCAAACGCTTGCCTTTCAGCAGCTCCGGCACCTCACCTTCATGAATCTTCAGCGCCAAGCCTTCCGCAACGGCGGTCTTGCCGACGCCCGGTTCACCGATGAGCACCGGATTATTCTTCGTACGACGAGACAAGATCTGAATGACACGTTCAATCTCGTTATGACGGCCGATGACCGGGTCAATCTTGCCTTCGGCTGCGAGCTTTGTCAGGTCGCGGCCAAACTTTTCAAGTGCACTGCCGCCTTCCTTTTCGCCGTTTTCGTCCTTCGGGTACGCGTTGCCGGAAGCTTTATCGACGGTATAACCGTCGGAAAGCGCCGAGGACAACGCATTTGCAACGCTCTGCGGGTCAACGCCGAGCATTTGCAGGAAACGCACCGCAAAGCTTTCACCGTCTTCAATGATGGCGATGAGCAGGTGCTCCGTGCCGACGTAGTTGCTGCCGAGCTTGGAGGCTGCGAGCTTTGCCATCTGCAAAATGCGCTTTGTGCGCGGGGTGAAATATGCGGTGGTGAGGTTCGTCGGCGAAGAAGTGCCAATCTTCTCCTGCATCAGGCGTTCGTAATCGTCTGCCGTGATGCCGAGCTTATTCAGCACGTTGAACGCAACGCCGCTGCCCTCTGCAATCAAGCCGTAGAGCACGTGCTCACTGCCGATGTAATTGTGGCCAAGTTCCTCCGCCTTTTCGATGGCGCGGTTCATGGCATTGTTTGCTTTCTCTGTAAAACCTGTGAATCTATACATATAAATCCGTCCTTTCGATCACTGCCGTATCGCAGTTCTCTTTACTGATTTTCTATTATTGAAGCGCTTTAAGGGCTTTGCGCACCTCGTCTGCGCGGAGAATGTCTCTTTGCCCCGCCGAAAGGTTGCTGCCGTGTGCGGCTGCCATGGTGGCCGGCTGTACCGCTACGGTCAGTGTGTGAATATCTTCAAGCGTTATACCGCTTAAAAGCTTTTCTGCAATGCCGAAACGCACATTGGAGATAAGCTTCATATATTCATCGCAGGAAAGCAACCGTGCGTTTTTCAGCACGCCGGCGGAGCGACCTACTTTGTCCTGCACATTGATGTTCTTGCTGAGCGAAGCACGCGTTTTGCGCTCTTCGGAAATGAGCTGCATCGTAATGTTCTGCAAGTTTTCCACAGCCTCTTTTTCGCTGAGACCCAGTGTAATCTGGTTTGAAAGCTGATACATGGCGCCGATGACATTGCTGCCTTCTCCGTATGTACCGCGGATCACAAGGCCGAGCTTCGAAAGATTCGTGGAGATTCTGGACATTGCGCCGTTTTCGGTGAGCGCCGGCAGATGCAGCATCACAGAGGCCCGCATGCCGGTGCCGAGGTTCGTCGGGCACTGGGTGAGGTAGCCGAGCTCGGAATCAAACGCAAAGCGCAGCGATTCGTTTAAAAGCGTATCGATGCGGTCTGCCATTTCGGCAGCTTCGCTGAGCGCAAGACCCTCATGCAGCACTTGAATACGCACGTGGTCTTCTTCGTTCACCATAATGGAGATGCGCTCGTCCTTTGAGATGAGAAATCCGCGTCCCTTTGCGTTTGCGATGAACTCCGGGCTGACGATGTGGCGTTCCACAAGTGACACCGCCTGCTCGTTGCTGAGGTCATCCATCTGCACGAAGTCGAAATCCGATGCGATGGCGCTGTTGCCGCTGAGGATCGCATCGCGTACGCGGCGCTCTACGGCTGCTTTCTGGTCAGGCGTCATGCGGTTTGGAAACGGCATATCTGCAAGGTTTCTCGCCAGACGCACACGCGTGCTGATGACAACGTCACTTTCTTTACCTGCTTTTTCATACCATTTCTTTTCTTCGTTAAGCATGGTTCCCATCTCCTTTCTCCATTTCTTTGATTTCGTCACGCAGCTCAGCTGCATGCTCGAAGTCCTGCTTTTCGATTGCTTCTTTCAGTTCCGCACGTTTCTTTTCAATCGGCGTGGGTTCTTCCACAACGGCAATCTTACCTGCCGGTTCCACAATGCGCAGCGCATTGCTTCCGGGTACTTTGCCCTTGTGCTTTGCTGCACCGTGGATGCGGTGGATAGTCGGCATCAGGCGGTCACGGAACACATTGTAACACTCTGCGCAGCCGATCTTGCCGCTTTCTGCAATCTCCTCAAAGGAAGCACCGCATTTCGGGCAGCGCATTGCATTACTGCGCCCGGTCGGCGCACCGATGAAGCTGCCGAGCAGATTGTTGAAATCAAAGTCCATATCATCAAAGTTAAAAAAGCTCTTGTAGCCTTTTGCCCTTGCACATTCCGAGCAAAGGTCATATTCCGCCAACTTGCCGTTGACGATGGTTTTAATGTGGGTCGTTGCCGGATTCTTTCCGCAGTTCTGACACATCATAAGTCATCCCGTCCTTTCAAAATGGCTTTTTATACATTTAGTACGAGCAACATGTTTTTGAAGATCGATGCCCGCAGTTGATCTCGAATTTCTTTTGGCGCCGGTGCAAGTGCCGAATCCGAAAGCCCTGCCATCATCAGGTGAGCGTCGGATTCGGACGCAACGCCCGTTTCCACAAGATTCCGCAGCATGGCGCGCATAGAAGCTGCGTCCAGCTTAGGCCCGATGGAATTGACAATGTGCATGATTAAATCGGATTTTGTCATGCTCCGGCGAATGATGCGAATGTAACCGCCGCCGCCTCGCCTGCTCTCTACGATATATCCCTGCTCCGGTGTGAAACGGGACGTGATGACGTAGTTGATTTGGCTCGGTACGCAGCCCAGCGTGTTTGCAAGCTCATTACGCTGGATCTCCGCGATGCCGTTTTCATCATTGAGCATTTGTAAGATGTAATTCGCAACGCTGTCGCTGATTCGCATTTCTGATCGCCTCTTGTCCTTTCTTTGTCTTTGACTTTCTTTGACTTTAATTATAAGCAAAACGCATGTATTGTCAAGCGTGATTTTAGACGATTTTCAGAAATTACATTAAATAATCTCTCTATTTCAAATTATTTCTCAATAATACTAACTGAAACGCCTAAATTTAAAAAGTTTTTAAAGTTTTGCTTTGACCATCACACATTTCCCCCACTTTCATATTCTGTACTGTAAACGAAAGGAGGCGTTCAATCATGTGTAACGGTTTTGGCGGAGGTTGCTCTTGGATCATCATCATCATACTGATCCTCTTGTGCTGCGGCAGCTGTGGCTGCGGTAACGATTGCGGCTGCAACAACTGTGGTGGCTGCAACAACGGCTGCGGCGGCTGTGGCTGCTGATCGGTCGATCGCATAATATAAAAGCAAGCCGACTGAGTGAAAGCAGTCGGCTTGCCGTTTTATAAATAGCATGTAAAGTGATAAAACTTTATACATTGCCGAGCATATAAAGAAAAGCTGTGCACTCCATTAGAATGCACAGCTTAATTTTAGGACTATGAAAAGTAATTTAGCTTTACAGACAGCTTGGGACTTTGTAGCCGTATGTATTCTTCTTATAGTTGCCGTTAGAGGGCGATGCCTCGGCGTAGTTGCCGTAGGAGAATACTTTAGCTTCTGCAAGGCGTCTGTAATACAGGCCGATGTAGCAGTTGCCGCCTGCCACATGCCAATCCAGCAGATTGCTGCCGAATGTGTAGGCGTCCACATAGTTCAGGTCATGCGTGAGACCAGAGGTGCTGTTGAAAGCAACATCGCCTGCGCGCACCCAGCCGCTCTTGCCGCTTGCAGAGACCTTGTACCAGCTCTGCTTCGTGCTTGAGTCGCGGTAATAATCGAGGATGTTCACACTTGCGTTGATCTTAAGCGTAGTAATCTGCGTGGAAGAAGCGCTGTGGTCCTGATACATGGGCAGTGTGGAAGCCGTTACCTTACCGCCGTACGGATTGGAAGAAGACAGATCCTGCGGCGGAACAACGGCGTTCATGATGACTGTACGCACGTAGCAGTTGCCGGAGCCGTTCCAATAGCCTGCGCCGACATTGTAAGAGAAGCTTGCAAGCGCATCAAACTGGCACTGGCTCATCAAAAGGCCGTTGCTCGAGATGAAACGGTTAATCTCTGTGGTGTAAGAGCCGCGGTTGACGGTATCGGCCAGCATGGCCTTTGCTTCCGAGCGGGTCAGGTTATTGTAGAATGTGGTGTTCTTGGAAACAACGTAACCGTAGCCGACGGTCGGGATATTGCCGGCAAGCGTGTCCGGCGAAACCTGTGGGACATAGCCTTCATAAGAGGCGATGTTGTCGAGCATACTGTCACTTACGCGGCGGCTCTCGCCTGTTGTCGTATCGGAATCCGTTGTAGAGACGACAAGGATGGTGAACTCTCTGTAATCGGAGGAATAACCGCCGCCGGAAGACGAATACGCACGCACCGTGTAGGTGCCAGGTGTACTGATTGTAGCCGAAGCAGAGAAAATACGTACGTTGTTGTCGCCCTGACTTTCGGAATCGTAGGACGTGGTATCGTAGGTGCCGACGCCATCAATCTCAAAGCGCACGGCGGATTTCTGCGTATCCGTAACCGCCTTCAAATTGAAGGATGCACCGGCTGTGATAATATTCGGTGTTGTGTACGCAAAGCGGACAGCTTCCGGCGCGGAGACCGTGACAGAAACAGTGGCAAGTGCAGTGCCGTTTGCGCTCTTTGCGGTGATCTTGGCTGTGCCCGGCGCAGCGCCGTAAATGAAGAGCTGACCGGAAACACCGGCTTTTGCCGTTGCAACGGAAGCATCACTGCTCTCCCACGTAACAGAGCCGGAAGAAGAAGCCTGAATGTAGATGGTCTTATACTGTGCGAGATCGACGGAAGAAACGGAGACCGATGCGCTGGACGAAGACGGGTCATATGCTGTGACATATTCTGCCGAGACATAGCCCTCTGCGCCGCCGGTCGTACGCACATGCACCCAGCCGCTCGTTTTGCGGTCAAGCACGTTCAGCACGGTGCCGGTGCTCAAAACGGTGAGTACTTTACAGCTCGTGTTCGGCTCGGAACGCAGGTTGAGGCCGACCGTAACGCGGACGTATTCGTCTGTTGCGGGTGCATTGGAGTTATTGCCGTTATTGGTGTTATCATCTCCACTGTTACCGGGCTTTACGGAGTTGATATCGCCGGAGGTGATCTTCAAGTACTGCGCGGCAAGATAACCCTCTGTGCCGTCGGAAAGCTTCACTTTGTACCAGCTGCTGTTTGTGGCTTCCGTAACGGTAACGGTAACGTTCATATCGATAACCTTGATGATGCCATAGCTTGTGCCGGGGCCTTTGCGCACATTTAAATCGGATGTGGTCTTGGCCTGTACGGTTCCGTTGCTCGGCGCCGGGGTCGGCGTGGGCGTTGCGGAAGGCTTGGCAGAATTAATATCGCCGGAAGTAACTTTCAGATATTCGGAGAACAGATAGCCCTCTGTGCCGTCCGAAAGCTTTACCTTGTACCACTGGCTGTTCGACGCGTCCGTGACCGTAACGGTGGTGCCGGTGCCGATGACCTTGATGACGCCGTAATTCGTACCTGCACCGCGGCGCAGGTTTACGTCTGCGGTGAGCTTAGCCTGCACAGTGCCATCATTGGACGGTGCCTGCGTAGGTGTAGGTGTAGGCGTTGCGGACGACGTGCCGGTGACCTTCAAATACTGTGCAAAGATGTAGCCCGTGGAGCCGTTAGAAAGGCGCACGGCATACCACTGAGAGTTGCTCCTATCTGTGACCGTGACGGTTGTGCCGGAAGCGATAACGCCTTTAGAGCTGTAATTCGTGCCGGGGCCGGAACGGAAGTTTACGTATTCCGTCGTTTTCGCGCTTTGTTCGGAACCGCTCGGTGCCTGTGTCGGTGCGGGCGTTGCCGTTGCGGAGGAAGAACTGTTCAGCTTCAAATATTGCGCAAATATGTAGCCCGTAGAGCCGTTCGAGAGGCGCACGGCGTACCACTCGGAATTGCTTGTGTCGGTGACCGTAACGGTGGTGCCCAATGCAATGACGCCCTTAGAACTGTAATTCGTACCGGGGCCGGAACGGAAATTTACGTATTCCGTCGTTTTCGCGCTTTGCTCGGAACCGCTCGGTGCGGGCGTTGCCGTTGCGGAGGAAGAACTGTTCAGCTTCAA
>OBKS01002445.1_pt1 | contig 10661 bp, 11 predicted proteins | sample 1517381 | NCBI WGS metagenome assembly OBKS01 (sample SAMN04571686, study PRJEB22368) | human gut metagenome | biome: human gut; material: stool | host: Homo sapiens | place: Luxembourg | collected 2012-08-03
TATGTAATCTTTCACAAGCTGTCTCTGCACACTTAAATCTCCGTCTGCTTCCAGCTGCTGGTTGGAGCTTACACGGAGAAGCATTCTGACTCTCTTCATAGAATTTATCCTCCAAAAAATTACAGAGGCAGGAAAATTTCCTGCCCCTGTCGGCTTTAACTAATGTAAATTTTACGTGATTTTTCTTTCAGCTCTCCTGAGATAATGTCTTTCACTTCCCGCTCGATTAGCTCATCTCTCGCTGACTTTGGTGGAAATTCAAAGCTAATCTGCATACCTTTTCGTTTAATTTTTATAGTGTCATACCTTTTGTTCTCCATTGAACCTCCCACAGAAATCTTTCTCTTACTATTAGTATATGTATCGCGCATTCTTATACCTCCTTTTGATTTTTACTATAATAGGCTTCGGCTTCTTCACAGGGTTACGGTTTTGATTAATGGTATATTCACCGCACAAAACGGCTTCTCCCACTTCTAAATTTCGCAAAATTGGAAGCCATTCATAAGGTCTTTCAGGTTCAATTTGACTTGCAGTCCATTTTATATTACTTGTATCTGGCTGAAAATAAAATGTATTTGCTGCCTGTAAAATAGTTGATACAGATTCCTTATCCAATCCTGCAAGAAATTGTGTAGATAATAGTAATCCGATTCCCCATTTTCTACCTTCACGCATAATCTGTGATGGTATTTCAGCATTAAAATTAATATGTTGCGCTTCGTCTATAACAGCTATATCAAACCCTGATTCTCTCCGTACCAATAACTGCCAAAGACCCCACAACATAGTATTCATATAAATTTTTCTTTGATTAGCAGGAAGCTTAGACATTTGTAATATTACAATTTTGTGGCTATCAGGTACCACTCCATCAGTGTTCCAGATATTTATTTTCTCTTGTTCAGCTAAAAGCTGCCAACGATCCATAACCTTTTCTACACGATCAGCATACTCATGATCCTCATTATTCATGGCATTTTCTCGCCGTTTTTCGAGAACTCTCTGGATTTCTCCAAAAGATGCGTTTGTCCCTTTGCAGACTTCTACAGCTACATCGGAAAGTATCTTTTTCTGTAATGGACCGTTAATCCCCAGTACATTGTCTCCAAGCGAAACAATTCTATCCGCGTCAGTGTTGCTTCCATCCATAATCGGAAATGCCACTTTTTGTGAAATAAGATCAATCACATGCAAATACTCTGTAGAAAGTCCACTTTTCTCCAGTTCTTCTACCGTGTAACTTCCAGAATAATCTAAGATTAAAATCTTTTTACCAAAACTGTAAAGTTCCTCTACACGTCTGCATATTGCCCAAGTCTTTCCACTTCCAGACTTGCCAAGATATAACTCATGCGCATTGGGCGTATTCAATAAGTGAATTGTTGCTTCTGAAGATTTCTCAAAAACCATCATCATACTCCTTTCCAAGTTCAACTATATCTGCCTCACCAATTCTTGTAAAAAATTCTCGTTTGATTTGTAGAGTTTCAAATCTCTGATTTGCCACCATGAGTTTTTTTGTAAAACCTACGTCTGTTGCCAGAACTTTGCGTTCTCGTAATTTAGTAAGTAATTTCTTTCTTGCAGGTAATAGATTTCTTTTTTTCAGAATTTGTTTCAACAGTTCCGACGGAATCCAAATAAATTCATCATTGTAGTACACCATTTGCTGATCTACACGTGTAACTTCTCCTTTTTCGGCTGTCATGATTTTTTGAATTTCCTTGCGCATAATTTCACGGAATGTTTCCGTTATGTCTCCATTTTCCTGATTTTTATTCAAGTGCGAAACAATACTTATGTAGTTTTCAAGGTGCAACTCTTTTAGCATTGAAATATCATACTTTTCAAACAAATCCACAAGAAATTTAATCACAACGCAATAAATTTGCAGTGGTTCTTCACTTTTAGTTGCCTGCAAGTATTTTGTAACTTCCTGTATATTCTCTTCAACATACATCACAAATGCTGCAAACACTTTTCCGGGAATATCGTTATTTTCCCAGCTTGCATAGTTCATAAAAGCTTCTTCGAAGTCTTCATCATCAACGTATTCTGTAATTACACGTTTGTCGGAAATCTCATAATTGCTGAAAATACTACCTCCTGCTGTTACTTTTCTCATGTATGGTGCGGGTAATATCTTCATACCTGACACAACATCGATTACTTCATCAACATTTCGCTCCATTTTATTCTGCTCGTATGCAGACATGTGTCTTTCAAAATCCGCGCTAAAAACAACGGTTTCATCACGAACTCTGGATAATATTTTGTCAATTTCTTTCTGGGTCTGCGATGTTGTATGTATGATGGGTTTATAGCGCTCAAAAACTTGTGTCATATACGCTAATGCATATCTGATCTTACCCTCAACGATAAAGTTAATTACCGGAGCTGCTCTCTCAGAAATACTAGATAACATTGCAGCCATTGGATGTACAAGAAGCAATAAACGCAGTTCGGTATTCTTTACCATATTAAGAATGTGAATATATTCCTGCATATCGCTTACAGTCACATTATCTTCGCAAAGATATTTATTCAATCTCGGAAGTGTTGGAAACAACGTCTTTGCATCATTTCCATAAAATTCAAGTGTCTTTCCAGTGGCATATTTTCCGCAATTCCATCCGCAAAGAGCATTTGCCATTTCTCGTGGAGCATTTTTAATTTTCGGCATATAATACTGTTCCAACAAATGCACGATTTCAGTTTCAGAAAGCATCTCCCTATTGAAGCAGATACCTTCATCACATAATGCTCGGTATAATTTTCTGCCATTTACCGGAAACGGAACTGCTATCACTTTATTCCAGTAAGGAAATTCAATATCCACGACTTCCGGAATATTGTATTCCTCTGTAAAAATATATCTTATAATTTTACCAGTTCCCACCACATTAGTAAAAAATTTAACACATTCTTTACTGCCGTCATCGTAATTTCTAAGAGCAAGCAGATTATCCTGCCTTTCGGCAAGTTCAAGTGACACTCGCTTTCTCTTTTTAAATGGTGCAGCTCTCTGATTTACAGGAATTACATTTAATCCTAAATTAGGATTGAAAAAATCGCACATCTTATTTTTCTCCCTTGCATTTTTTACAGCCTTATTATAGTCCTGAAAAACCTAAATTAATATTGCCTATACAGCATTACATATATTGATTTATGATTTACTTTTTATATTATTTATTGTATAATTTAGAAAAATATAAACTATTAGGAGGAGAATTTATGAAGTATAATACAGAAATTAGTGAAAAGTATTACAGATTAAAATACTTTTATCATATAGATTCACACACCATCGTTAACAAACTAAAGGAAAAGTTATCTTCCAGCTTTGATACGACCCAAACATTCCAGACAATCTTTAATGAAATGATACCCGCATGCAAACTTTTTTCAGAATATATATTATCCAACGATTATCTTCCAAGCACATCATTTTTTAATGATTACTATCCAAAAGATATTGTAAGAGCCCAAGCCAGCACATTAGTCTTTTTATGCCAGGCCAGCTTATTTCATCACTGTATATTACACGGATTCCAGAATCAACTATCTACTGCCATACTTAGAAATGATAAGGTCAAGGTAAAATTTAACCATAATCCAAACTCTATCGCTCTGACCGGAGCAAACGACAGGGATATTGAGTATGGCTTTTTTGCTTCATTGAATCGCCAAAAAAAATGTAAAGAGAATAAAGATCCCGCCATTTATCAAAAATATAAATCCACTTATTATAAGCGATTTGCAAAAAACAGAACTGGATATTCCCATTATCTGTTAATAGAAAACTCATATAATTCATACACAGGGAAATTAGCTGTGCCTGTATATGAAAGTACACCTTTTCTTTTTTTATTCAAAAGCACCAACACTGTTCCACTTGACAAAGCATTACATTCCTCATCAAAAAGGAACCTCATTAACAGGTATTTATTATTAGCCAAGGAATCAGAAGAATGGAAAAATACTCACTTCGAACATTTTTTCGATGATTGCAGCGAACACAATGATTGCAGTAAGTGTAAACACAAGAGCGAATGTAACCATTGTGATTCTGTCTTATTTGATATGGTTCTCGAATCCTGTTATGGTTTTAAACTTTTAAACAATTTGGAAATTTTTTTATCACAGATACAGAATACAGATAGCTCTGCTCATGCGTTAGAAAGTCAGGCTCTTATTGAAATCATAAGCAACTATATTTTCACATTACCCATTACATATAACCGATCAATCTTTTTAGATTACACGTGTTATGCTGCATTAAATAGTCGCAATCTACAAGATGTTCCTTATCCGCCTCAGCCATTTAGTTCTTTAGGAGAACGTTTTTCTTCCGTAGAACAATCAACGGATAAATTTGCCACAGATGCAACGCAGTGTATAAGCAATTTTTTTCGTATGCTTAACTATTGTACAATTCCATTACTGGAAGATCTCTGGGATGTAATAACCGCTGAACTGTATGATACAATTCCCTTAGATTACAGTTGTTACGTTCAGTTCATAGAGAAATATTACAAACAGATAACAGCTGACTATTCATCTATTTTTGCTAAAGATATTCCTTTTGCCAAAATATGGAATGATGTTTTTAAATTTGAAAGATTTAGTTTTTCAGCCAAATATAGTAAAATATTTTCGCATCTGAGCTTAGAAAAAACTCCCAATATATATCTGCCAAATTTACCATATCAACGTAATATATTAGGTATGCTTTCGTTTCTTGTTCGGTGTAAATGTAACTCAGGAAATCATCCACTTCATAGCATTGACGAAATCATTTTAGCTCAATCATCAGAAACCGAAAGCACCTGTTCTTACAAAAAAGAGTATGAATTATTTCAGAAACAATACCTTAACAATGTATTCGACTTTCTTGAACAACATAATCCGAATGTCCCTTTTTAAAAATTTTTTCTCCATTTATGCACCAATTCCCTGCGATTGATGCATAAACTTGTAATTTTTTTCAAAAAAGGGACAACAGACTTAATCTCCATTAACCTCTACCTTTTGATACACCAGTTTCTACATCAGTTCCGGTGTATCAAAAGGTCCGATTTTCTTTTTGAAATATGCCTCAAAACGAACTGGCTTTTTGATTCATTTTTTCTCAAATTCTTTCACTTTCCGATAGAAGCTTGCGCTTTTCATTCCCAACATCTCCATTGCCTTGCGTGCTGTAATGTTTCCTCTTTTCCATTGTAAATAAACTTCAGCAAAGTTATCTGGAACAGATAATACCGGTCTACCAAGATGCTTTCCTGCTTTCTTTGCAGCGTCTATTCCCTCTCTCTGTCGTTTACGTATTGTCAGTCTTTCCTGCTCTGCAATGCTTGACAAGACTTCTATCAGGACATTCTGTATCATTTCCAGAATCCATTGTTGTCCCTCTGGAACTTCCACCAATGATGTCGGCAGATCAAGGATTTTCAATCTGATTTTCTTCTCTTTGAACCATTGCAGTTCCTGCTTAATATCTTCCTTATTTCTGGACAAACGATCCAGTGAAGTCACATATAAAGTGTCTCCTTCACGCAGTCCAAGTCTCCCTTTCAAAGCCTGATAGCCTTCACGCTCTGTGTTCTTACCACTGGCTTTATCCACTACAATATTATCCTCTGAAACAAACTCTTTTAAAGCCAGAATCTGCCTGTCAAGATTCTGTTCTGTACTGCTTACTCTTGCATATCCATATTTCATTCTAATCTCATTTCCTTTTTTATTTTCTAAATTCCTATAAAAAATACACTCTCATCCTTTACTTATTACGGTGCAGAACTCCCTCGTTCTACACCGTATATACCTCATTCTATGAGATTTAATCGGAAAACAGATACTTCATAGGCTCTCTTTTCGACTTTTTCACTTGCTTCCATCTTCTCATATTCCCTGCTCTGTATTCTGCCAGTTACCTGTACCTGATCTCCAACTTTGAGTCTGGACACATATCTTGCCATTCGCCCCCACACAATACATGGGATATAGTCCGTTCTTCCATATTCTCTGTTTACTGCCAGCAAAACATCTGCAATTTCCCGCCCCAAAGGTGTTTTTCGATAAACAGGTGATTTACATAAAAATCCATGCAATAATATCTCGTTCATGCTCCCAGCTTCTTCAACCGAATTTAAAAGATTTAACTCTTTTACAAAAGCATGGAGCAACAATCTTGTTTTTATTTGCTCATGGTTATTATACGATCTGAATTATCCAGTCACACAAACCAGCTGTCCTTCATAATTTTTCGTATCGTCAAGCAATCGTTCCGATAAAAGCAGTGGAATAAGGTCACATTGACCACTCTGCCGATTCACCTGCAGTATTGTCATGTAAAAAGCTTCTCCCTTATGTTCCATCTGAAATTTAAACGGTGCTACGATCTTTCCCTCCAGCATAACTTTGTTATTATCACTCTTACCATCCATATTCATCCTCCAAAATTTGCGTACAGAAATAGAGACAGGAACAATTCCCGTCCCTATTTCTATTACTTCCTTTTTTACTCCAGCATCTCAATCTGATCTGTTTCTGCATTATAATAATAAATATGCTTAGTAAGCACATCACCTTCCGGAGTTGCTTCCTTGATGGTATCATCCAGCACTGATGCCAGATCTTCTGGTTCTATCATCCTTGCATTATGTACCATCACCTCATGTATGCTTGTGAATACCAGATACAGTTCATCTGTATTTATTTTATCGCAGAATAATCTTGCAACACCCGGATAGAATATTGCCACCGCTCCATTTGTTTTCTGTCCTGTACTCAGGCAGTTTCCCATTTCATCCTGAAACGGGATATAATCAGGAGCATCAATATCTTCCCCATCATATTCAGGATTCAGGAGCATCTTCATCATGTCATATACTTTTGGCGGCATCATTGATGCAGTATTCTTTAAGGCAGCCATAAAAACATCCTCATTCTCCAAATCCCATCTTTCCACACATTGTAATGGTACTTTAAGGCTGGTCAGCATCCCATCTTCATCAAAAATTTTCATATACAGGGTGAGTGCAATATCTCCATTTCGCTTATAAAAAGCCTTTTCCAGCTCAGTTTTATTCTTCTCAAAATTGATCAGTCGGATAAACAGGTTTTCTTTTACCTGCTCATAATCTTTTAATTTCTTCAGCTTATCCGGCACGCACATATCATCAAAGTTTTCCACTGACTGCTTTACTTCCTTCACAAGCGCCTGGAATGTTATTTTTCTCTGTATCCACTGGTTATAAGATTCTACTGTAAACAACCGGAAAATATTAAAACTGTATTATCCTCACTCATATATACCCAGATGCTATCCTGTAGCATTTTCTCATCTGATTCATGAAACTCTGTCTTTAATCCTGTCTCATCTTTGATCTCTGCCATTAACACTTCTACAAACTCTCTATACTCCATCATGTTCTGTTCCTCCACTTCTTTTACTTTATGCTGCTGTTTTTGTTCTCTTTAACCCACTAAGTGCTCTTTTATAGGTATTATGGTCCATTTCCTTTACACTTGTTATCCCATATCTGCTCAGTATCTTCTGTACCGTCACTCCGGTCCTTCCCAGTTCTGCATACAGGTTCTGGATATCCTGATCTGATATCATCTCTGCCTGCTCTTCCTTCTGATCTGCTTCTATTGACTGCCGGGATGTGGAAGCTGTCCGATATGTATATACCGTTTCCCCTCTCTGGTTTACGATCTCCAGATCTGTGATCGTCTTATCTGCAGTAGTGTGTATATTCTTTACGGAAAATCTGTCCTTTACATACTTCTTTCCATTTTTATCACCCACCTGTACTTTGTTTATGGGAATATAAATAAAAGGAGCCGAATACAGCTCCCTTCCAATCCCGATATTAAAACATGCTCTCTTAAATGAATCTGATGCTGCGCCTTTTGCTTTCTCGTAATCACTTTCTGTTCCCACATCCTCTTTTTGCACCCACTGCTGTTTCTCATCATCCCAGATACTCAAGATGCAGTACAATTCGTTTCCAATCATATTATGTCGTCTTTGCCATCCATAGATTCCAAAAACTTCATCTAATATAGTCTGGTCCACCCTTGCATTCTTATAAAGGAGCAGAGTAATTCCCTGCTCCATAACTGTTCCCACACGACATTCTATCTCTTCAGGATTTAGATTCCTGATCTTTTTTTCTGCCATAGCCTCTGATTTCTCCTATAATTCTTCCATAATCCAAGATTCTTTTTATATGGATTGATACTGCCGGATTCTGTAAATACATCCTGGCATCTTTTACACTGCTTTTTAATGTTCATCAATCCCATATGAATCTTCTCCCTAAAGACAACTATTTTATTTTCCCTGTTTCATTTCCCCCTTATCAGTTATCGTATAAATATAGTTATGAGTATCAATATGCAGATGTTTCTCCCCTCTGGATACAAGTTCCAGTTCACTTTGATGCACAGAATCTATTTCTAATCCCAGATCCATTTCTTTATTTAATTCATACGGAACTACTGCATACAACAGATTCCATACCGTTCTGTTCAGGCTCTCCTTATTCGGCGCACCGCTTACTGCATATAATTTATCGGAATCTTTAAATTTCACGATATCACCGTTTTTAAACTCCGCAGTCTTTTTATAATCTCCGATATCCCTTCGTATCGGTTCGCATCCGTAGACATTTTCATATCTTTTACTTTTTCTTGTTTTGAAATCGTATCTGTATTCCACATAATCTACGTATTTTAGATATTCGCCGTTGGCTCTGATATCATGGTCAAAACATAGCATATCTACAGAAGTTGAATCATATCCTGCCGGATCAAATTTGTCATTAAGTATTTTGATATAAATATCGTATTCGTCATTTACCAGATCATACGGGCATTCTTCCGGATCATCAGAATCAATTCTTTCGTATACATCGTCAAATATCTCTGATATATATTTTTCTGCTTCTTCTAATGTCTCAAATAAATCCTGATGTGACTGCATCCAATACCTGTCATCTTCTGTATGATATTCCCCGTTTGGATATCTTACTTTCACCAGACAATTAAATACCGCTAATATATTTTTCATGCCAATTCCTCCGTATCTCATATTGATCATTATACTACATTCCTTATGCAATCGACAGCTTCCTGTATGAACTGATATTCCTGTACTCTGCAAATACCTCCGGCTGTTGCTGTCCAGAGATTCCCTGCTGATCTTCTTCCATGAAACGACAGTTCCATCCACCTCCCCGGTTTCATATTCTCCCATTGCCGCCTTGATCTGGTTTGCAAGACCTGTTTTCTGTTTTTCCAGCTCTTTTACCTTACAGTCAACATCCTGATATTCCGCCAGCACAGACTTCATATCCTCCTGCAGCTGGATAGAACCCTCAATGGGATCACTATATTTTTGATTCAGATAATCCCTGGTAGCATCGGAGTCATCCATGACAGGCTCCGTATCTGTAAGCACACAGCCTTCCCAGAACTCCTTTTCCCTGCTGATAAGGTTCCTTATCAGTTCTTCATCCCTGTAAATGGTATGAAATACAAACTTATTGCCACCGATCAGTGCTGCAATGTATGCCTTGTCCATCCCACACACTTCCAGATAGTGCTGTACCTGTAAGATGTATTCTTCCGGCACCCCGTCTTCCCACTGTTCTGCCTTATACTGGCTTGCTGTCTTTGCCTCAAAGATACATTTCTCGCCACGTTCATCCGTAACAATCCCGTCTACATCTGCAAACAGATATGGATAATCTTTATGAAAGATCATGGCATGTTTCTGACGTACCTTCAATCCGGTTCATAAATTCCTTACGGATAATCGGCTCCATCACATTTCCCCAGTAAGTATACTCATTCCCCTCATCTGTGACTGGCAGTTTCCCAGTCTTCTCCTCCCAGAGCTGCAAGATGCTTCTGTATGGATTCTTTCCCATAATGACCGAAGCATCCGAACCTCCGATTCCTTTTCTTCTAAGCTGTAACCATTCTTCCCTTGTTATTTTTGCTGTTGGTATTGTATTCCGTTTCATAATCCTGTTCCTCCTGATTCTCTTCTTTTATCCTAATAACCTTCTCCCTATGCAGCACATACCATCTGGTAAGCTTTATCGATCAGCGGATTGCCTTCCACTGTTCTTGAGAATACATTTTCCTTATAATTCGCTGTCTTTCTCAAAGGGGCTGCATGTGTGGCAAAATCGGATACTGCATTGATAAAACGGTAGACATTTTTTCCTACACCCTTTAAATCCGGGGCGTCAAAGTAACGCATCTTCATATCCTCCTGCAGGCGGATGATATTTTTCTTCTGCTGTGCAGTCATGTTCTCATCCAGCGGCAGTAAGATTTCAATATAATCAAGTACCTGCTGATCTGACATTCTCTTCATTCTCAGGTCCTCAATTTCCTTTCCCAGTTCATCCATATAAGATTCTGCTTTAAATAACGTATCTTTGGCTTCTTCCAGTTTTCCCTGTATATCTCCGGTATGAATCATAGACCAGGAACGCTTTGCAGAGGATAACGCAAGGTTCAGCGTGTTGTTGCACACGACTCTGATCGGTGTCAGTGCCACCTTGATTGCACCGGAACCATCATGAGTATTGGAAAATACCAGATACGGACTGATCCTTTCCCCTGTGATAATG
>OBKS01002446.1_pt1 | contig 10648 bp, 9 predicted proteins | sample 1517381 | NCBI WGS metagenome assembly OBKS01 (sample SAMN04571686, study PRJEB22368) | human gut metagenome | biome: human gut; material: stool | host: Homo sapiens | place: Luxembourg | collected 2012-08-03
AGCACTTAGAGCAGATTAAGATTATGAGAATAGACATAGATACTTGTGAGGAAATCCTCATCACTATCACAAGAAATAAGACAAGAAGTCTGCTGACTGCATTCGGTGTGTTCTGGGGAATTTTTATGCTTGTAGCCCTTATTGGCGGCGGACAGGGACTGGAATATATGCTAAAAAAGAACTTTGAAGGATTTGCGACTAACTCCGGTTTCCTAGCTTCACAAAGGACAGGAGAAGCGTATAAAGGTTTTCGCAAAGGAAGGTGGTGGAATCTGGAATCTACAGATATCGAACGCCTTCGTTCGCAGGTCAAAGAAGTGGAAGTCATTACCCCCTCCGTTGCACGTTGGGGATCTAAAGCTGTATACGAAGATAAGAAATATGATTGCAGTGTAAAAGGACTATACCCCGATTATCTCCACATCGAATCACAGGAAATGGCGTATGGACGGTTTATCAATGAAGTTGATATACGCGAAGCGCGAAAAGTTTGTGTGATCGGCAAACGAATTTATGAAAGCCTTTTCAAACCGGGAGAGAACCCGTGCGGCAAATACGTGAGAGTAGACGGGATTTATTATCAGGTGATCGGGATGTCTTCTTCCGAAGGAGATATGAATATACAAGGAAGAGCTTCGGAAGCCGTCACTCTACCTTTCACCACCATGCAACAGGCTTATAATCTGGGAGGGCAGATTGATGTAGTATGCTTCACAGCCAAACAAGGTGTCAAGGTGTCTGAACTGCAACCGAAAATGGAACAGATTATCAAAGCTGCCCATTATATCGCCCCTAACGACAAACAAGCAGTTATGTATCTGAATGCCGAAGCGATGTTTTCTATGGTAGACAACTTATTCAACGGCATTAATATATTGGTCTGGATGGTAGGATTAGGAACGTTACTGGCAGGTGCTATCGGTGTATCCAATATCATGATGGTGACCGTAAAGGAACGCACGACCGAAATTGGTATCCGCCGGGCTATCGGAGCACGTCCGAAAGATATCCTGCAACAGATTCTATCGGAAAGTATGGTACTCACCACGATTGCCGGAATGTTCGGGATTTCTTTTGCCGTAATGATATTGCAAGTAGCAGATATGCTAGCCAGTTCAAACGGAGGAGACAGCCATTTTCAAGTCAGCTTCGGATTAGCGGTCGGCACTTGCGCACTTCTGGCTGCATTGGGGATGTTAGCCGGCCTGGCACCTGCTTATCGGGCAATGGCTATCAAGCCGATTGAAGCAATCAGAGATGAGTAGAAGTTGAGTATTGAGAAGGAAGAGTTGAAAGTTGAATAAAGAATTAAAAATTAAACATATATAATCAAGATGAAAAAGTATCTGAAAATCGTATTATTGGTAATTGTTGCCATAATCCTCGTCGGAACGTTCGTATTCCTTTATCAGAAGTCGCGCCCGAAGGTTGTTGTCTACGAAACCCTCAAGCCGGAAGTGACTGATCTGCAAAAGACCACCGTAGCTACCGGAAAAGTAGAACCAAGAGATGAAATTCTAATCAAGCCCCAGATCTCGGGTATTATTGACGAAGTATACAAGGAGGCAGGACAAGCAGTGAGGAAAGGTGAGGTGATAGCCAAGGTAAAGGTTATCCCCGAACTCGGACAGTTAAACTCGGCAGAAAGCCGTGTCCGTCTGGCGGAGATTAATGCAACACAGGCGGAAACGGATTTTTCCCGCGTGAAGAAACTGTATGAGGACCAACTAATCAGCCGGGAAGAATATGAGAAAAGTGAAGTAGCCGTCAAACAGGCACGCGAAGAAAAGCAGACTGCCAAAGATAACCTGGAAATCGTAAAAGAAGGTATTACCAAAAACAGTGCTTCATTCAGCAGTACCATGATTCGTTCTACTATCGACGGACTGATTCTAGACGTACCGGTAAAAGCCGGAAACTCGGTGATCATGAGTAACACCTTCAATGACGGAACAACTATTGCTACGGTAGCCAACATGAATGATTTGATTTTCCGTGGTAATATTGATGAAACAGAAGTAGGCCGCATCCATGAAGGTATGCCGCTTAAGTTGACTATCGGAGCTTTACAAAATCTGACATTCAACGCGATATTGGAATATATATCTCCTAAAGGAGTAGAGACTAACGGAGCTAACCAGTTTGAAATTAAAGCTGCTATTTCAGTTCCGGACTCCGTACAGGTTCGTTCCGGTTATTCGGCGAATGCGGAAATTGTATTGCAGCGTGCCAATAAGGTACTGGCAGTACCCGAAAGCACCGTTGAATTTAAAGGTGATTCTACATTTGTATATATCATGACTGATTCCGTACCCGAACAGAAATTCCAACGTACACAAGTGACCACAGGAATGAGTGATGGTATCAAAATTGAGATTAAGAAAGGGGTGACTGCCAATGACAAAATTCGCGGCGCCGAGAAAAAAGACAAATAATTCATTTTCTATGAAAACAATCTATAAAACCATAGCTATCTTTCTACTCGCCGGAACAGGAGTAGATTCCGCACAGGCACAGAACGGTTCTTCGCAAACCTGGACGTTGCGGCAATGTATTGATTATGCTATCGAGCATAACATCAATATTCGCCAGACAGCTAATGAAGCAGAACAAAATAAAGTGGACGTAAATACAGCCAAATGGGCACGCCTCCCGAATCTAAGCGGAAGTGCGAGTCAGAATTGGAGTTGGGGACGTAGTGCCTCGCCGGTAGATAACTCCTACAGTGATATCAACAGCGCGAATACAAGCCTCAGCTTAGGGACCAATGTACCGATTTTTACAGGTTTACAGTTATCAAATCAATATTCATTAGCCAAGTTGAATCTTAGGGCCGCTATCGAGGACCTGAACAAAGCTAAAGAAGATATAGCCATCAACGTTACCTCTGCTTATCTGCAAGTTCTATTTAACCTGGAGTTAAGCAAAGTCGCCTTTAATCAGACGAACTTGAGCAAAGATCAGTTGAAACGCATCAAAGGACTCTTCGAAGTAGGTAAAGCCTCACCATCGGAAGTGGCTGAAGCACAAGCACGTGTGGCACAAGATGAAATGACTTCCGTACAAGCGGACAATACATATAAATTATCATTGCTAGACCTCAGCCAACTGCTTGAGTTACCGACTCCCGAAGGTTTCATTCTCGAAAATCCGAAAGAAGAACTGGAATTCGAAGCGCTAACTCCGCCGGATGATATATATACACAAGCGCTTGCCTACAAACCTAGCATTAAAGCAGCGGAATATCGCTTGCAAGGTAGTCAGAAGAACATCCGTATCGCTCAAAGTAATTTTTATCCGCAATTATCTTTCAGTGCCGGACTCGGAAGCAACTATTATACAGTGAGTGGTAAATCAGAGGGAAGTTTCAGCAGCCAGATGAAAAATAACCTCAACAAATATATCGGATTTAATCTTAGTGTCCCTATCTTTAACCGTTTCGCTACACGAAACCGTGTACGAACCGCCCGGTTACAACAAGCAAATCTCAGTTTACAACTAGATAATACCAAAAAGATTCTTTACAAAGAAATCCAACAAGCCTGGTACAATGCTCTGGCAGCAGAAAGTAAATATAACTCCAGTGAAGTGGCAGTGAAAGCCAATGAAGAATCTTTCCGGTTAATGAGCGAGAAATTCAATAACGGTAAAGCAACTTTCGTGGAATATAATGAGTCAAAGTTGAATCTGACTAAAGCACTCTCTGACAAGTTACAAGCTAAATATGATTATCTATTCCGTACTAAAATTCTGGATTTCTATAAAGGAGAAATCATAGAATAGAAAACGCCATTGAGTTTTTTACAAGAAATACTTCAAACATATCCGCCGGTTCATTCGTTGCTATAGAAAGAACCAACGGATATGAAACACTTTATCATCGCAGCAGAAATTTATCTTGCAGGAGGATGTTTCTGGGGAACAGAACATTTCCTAAAACAAATCAGAGGAGTAGAAAGTACCGAGGTAGGCTATGCCAACAGTATTATCAACCAGCCGACCTATCAACAGGTATGTTCGGGAGAAACCAATGCAGCTGAAACGGTGAAAGTAGTCTATGACCCCGAAACAGTTAATTTAAGTCTGCTTCTTGAACTGTATTTTAAAACGATTGATCCTACCAGCCTCAACCGGCAAGGAAATGATCGCGGTACGCAATATAGAACGGGGATTTATTATACTAATAAAGCGGATATCGCTGTTATTAATCAGGCTGTCCGGGCATTAGCGGATCAATATAAAAATCCCATTGCCATAGAAGTAAAACCATTGACAAATTTCTATCCGGCAGAAAACTATCATCAGGATTATCTGGATAAAAATCCGAACGGCTATTGCCATATCAACCCGGCTTTATTTGAAATGGCACGCAAAGCCAATGCTCCCAAGTCCAAAGTTTATCAAAAACCGGATGACACAGTCCTTCGCCAACAATTATCGGCAGAGCAATATGCCGTCACCCAGAAAAATGCTACGGAACCTGCTTTCCGGAATGAATACTGGGACGAGTACCGTCCCGGTATCTACGTAGATATCACCACCGGAGAACCCCTATTTGTTTCGACCGACAAGTTCAATTCCGGTTGTGGCTGGCCTAGTTTCTCCCAACCGATTCAAAAGGACTTGATTACAGAGAAGAAAGATACTTCTTATGGAATGACACGTACCGAAGTACGCAGTAAAACCGGAGACGCCCACCTAGGACATGTATTTACGGATGGTCCGAAAGAAAAAGGAGGATTACGTTACTGTATCAATAGTGCTTCTCTTCGTTTTATTCCGAAAGAAAAAATGAAAGAGGAAGGCTACGGAGAATACTTACCGCTTATCAAATAAAAAAAGAACGGCGGACTGTCCTTCAAAGGCTGTCCATCGCGTTTAATGCATTTTTTTACCTACCTTTGCATCCGATAATTAAAAGGTAAATGATGAAAACAAATAGCCAAAAGCGTATTCTTCCGCTAGCTCTCAGTGGAGGAATACTCATCTGCCTCATTTGTATCTACTCAGGTCGCAGCGTTCTTCTACGGAGCATAGTCAACCGACACACATCCCGTATCGAGCAGACACACGGGTTATGCATTCATTACGACAAACTGGAGATGAATGGTTTAAATGAAATATATCTCCAAGGCCTTTCGGTTATCCCCGAACAACGGGATACACTATTCACATTAGCATCAACCCGCATCAAGCTGAATTTCTGGAAATTACTCACCAAGAAAATAGAAGTAAGCTACATAGCAGCAGAAGATATCAGACTCACATTTACAAAGCAAGACTCCATCGCCAATTATGATTTTCTCTTTAAAAAAGACCGGAAAGTTCCATCACAAACATCCGGTCAAACCGTAACGGAAATCAATTATGCGGAAAGAATAAACAAGCTACTCAATTTATGCTACGGTTTTCTACCTGAAAACGGACAATTAAAACAGATTTATATCACTGAACGAAAAGACAGCAACTTCGTTTCTATGGTATTCCCTTCTTTTATCATCAAAGAGAACAAGTTCCGGTCAACCATTGAGATACACGAAGATACACTAACCCGGCATTGGATAGCTGATGGCGAACTGAAACAATCTGCCAATACATTAATGGCAAAGCTATACTCTGCCGATTCCACAAAAGTTTCTATACCTTATATTACCCGCCGTTTTGGTGCGAAAGTCACTTTTGACACCTTATCTTATAGCATGACCAAAGAAAGTAATGGAAAAAACCAGCTATATCTCAACGGAAAAGCGAAAGTAAACGGACTTGATATATTCCACAAAGTACTGTCTCCCGAAGTGATTCATCTCGACCGCGGACATTTAGGATATCAAATGAACATTAGCGACCATTCTTTTGAATTGGATAGCACCACTACGGTTATATTCAATAAAATTCAGGTTCATCCTTATCTACGAGCCGAAAAGAAAAAAGATTTATGGCATTTCACTGCAGCCGTTGACAAATCATGGTTTCCGGCAGACGAGCTGTTCAGTTCTCTGCCCAAAGGCCTGTTCAACAACCTGGAAGGTATCAAAACAAGTGGTGAGTTAGCTTATCATTTCCTGTTGGATATTGATTTTGCACAATTGGATAGTCTCAAATTAGAATCAGAGTTGAAAGAGAGGAATTTCGAAATTGTAGAATATGGCGATACCCAACTGTCCAAGATGTCAGGCGAGTTTGTCTACACAGCATATGAAAATGGAATGCCAGTACGCACTTTCCCCGTCGGCCCTTCCTGGGAACATTTCACCCCACTTGACAGCATTTCACCGATCCTGCAAATGTCTGTGATGCAAAGTGAAGACGGGGCGTTTTATTATCATCATGGTTTCCTGCCCGATGCGTTGATTTACGATTTGCAAGTCAAACGTTTTGCACGTGGCGGAAGCACTATCACAATGCAATTAGTGAAGAATGTATTTCTGAACAAAAATAAAAACTTTGCCCGCAAACTGGAAGAAGCATTGATTGTATGGATCATAGAAACAAAGAGACTGACTTCGAAAGAACGGATGTATGAGGTATATCTGAATATTGCGGAATGGGGCCCGCTAATCTACGGCATCCAGGAGGCTTCCGCCTACTACTTCAACAAACGTCCTTCCCAACTGACTACGGAAGAAAGTATCTTCCTGGCTTCTATCATCCCGAAGCCCAAACATTTCCGCAGTTCTTTCGCAGAAAACGGAAAACTGAAAGAGAGCATGGAAGGATATTATAAACTCATTGCCGGACGTCTTGCCCAAAAAGGTTTGATAAGTGAAATCGAGGCGGATACTATCCGCCCCGAAATCCAAGTTACGGGCGATGCCCTGAATAGTCTAGCCGGCAAAACACCGGAGTCTAGCTCTCCTACCGCTGAGGAGCAATGATATAAATAATTAAAGGAATAGGTTATCTTCTTGAATTGGTGTCTCGCTCTGAAGAACGGGAAGAAGAACTTCGACTGCTGCTTCTCGTACTTTCGGAAGAGGAACGTCTTTCCGTTTTTCCACCGGAAACATTGCTCCGGTTAGAACTACTGCTACGGCTCGGACCGGAAGTACTGCTACTGCGACCGGAACTGCTGCCCCGGCTAGTGGAAGTGTTACTTCTATCGGAACGATTATTTCTACCGGACGAAGAACTACTGCCGCTACTGGACGGACGACTATCATTTCTTCTACTTGTACTCGAGCTACTACTCTCACGATTAGGACGGCTTGCTGTCGTACTGCTACCTCCCGTCGGTCTACGATCTGATTCAGGACGAACTGATGTTGAGGGCCGTGAAGAACTGCCAGGCCGCGTTGTCGTTCCAGGTCGCGTTGCCGTTCCGGGACGAGTTGATGTTCCCGGTCGTGAATTATGACTCGGACGCTGTGATGGACTTGGACGTCCCGTTACCCCCGGACGAGTCGGTGCATTGTGCGGACGGACGGAAGAATTCGGGCGGAAATGAACCGAACCAAAATCCGAACGACGATAAGAATGGAAAGATCTCTGCTCTCTTACCCGATACGGAGTAGGATAATGTCTGAAATTATATCTGTCCCGATAGAAACTTACGTGATGAAGGTGCGGGCGATAATGTGCTCCACAGTAAGTCCGATAATGATAAGGCAGACCGAAGTAGAACAAACTACGATTCGGATAATTCACATAAACCCGGAAACTCCATCTTCCGCCGGTAATATAAATCGGACGGTAGAAATAATCAGCTCCCAGAAACCGACGATACTGTGCGTCACTCAATACCCACCGGAGGTCATCATTACGAATATCCAAAGCTTCATAATAATCATCTAATGCCCATTCATAGCCACGGGCCACATAATCCACGATATTACGAACAGAATAAATAAAGTCGTAATTAATTTCATACGCATCATTATATTGCTGAGTGCTCAAACTCAATTCGTATGCCATTTTATCAGTAAGAAAGCGTGTTTCCTTACGCACTTTGCTAGTGCTCATTCCAGCCATCGCTGTCGTACCGACAGTCAGCCCGATAGCAAAGAGTAAAAATAATATTCGCTTCATAATTTAATCTCCTATCATTTATTTGTTTGATGATATTCTTTGATAAACTTGTACATTTCATCTTTATACACAGTGGAAAACAAGCTATCAATCACCTTATTAAAATTCTGCTTATCCTTTACATAAGGATAAAGTTTCTTCATCATCTCAACCTGATCGGGCGTATAAGAAATCTCTTTTACAATTCTCACACATTGGCTTGAAGTGACATCATGCTTGTCCAACATCTGTCCGATCAACCTCTTCTGGTCATCACTCATAATTGTGAATTTCAACTTTTCGATGAAGTTATTAAACTCAGTATCCGTCATCAGACGAATTTCTTCCGGCTGGTGACCGGGAACAACTTCAACAGTAGTGACAGTAGGAGGAGGTACTACGACCGGATGCGGCGAAGGTCTGCCATAGCCTTTGAATGTATCCATACTGATCACCTTTTTATTGGCAAACTGAACAATGATTGTCATGGGCTCCGAAGTCAAAACAGGCGTCCCGTTATCACGATGAAATTCCCATTCTTCCATATCACCGTCGAAACGTCGGTAATCCGGTTTTCCCAAAATACTTTCAACATCTCTTTGAGTCATCCCTTGCTGTACACCCATAACCTGCTTGTTAGAAATATAGCTGGTAAAACAGCTGCTGACTCCCAGTCCCAATGCCAACAGTAGGATGATATGTATCTTTTTCATAGCCATATAGTTTTAATAGTTAGTATCAGCGTCTGCCATAGTTCTGCACAAACTTATTCATTTCATCCTTATTGGAAGAAAACGTCAGTGTAGCAATCACCGTAAAGAAAGCCTCCTTGTCAACAATCCGAGGATACATCTTTTTCATGATTGCCATTCGGTCATCATCAAAAGTATAGAGCTTTGTCACTTGGAGACATTGGGCAGACGTAAAATCTGAATTTGCCAATGCAGTATTAAGCAATGCCATGCGATCATCCTCAAACGGTTCTTTCTTCAGATTATTATAGAACGTTTTAAAAAGCTGATCGTTCATCACCCTGTCGTGACGGTCATAATTCGGACGGTTCTCCTTGTCCCGGTCTGCCCGGACGGACATTGGCATGACGGTCATCTACAAAAATATCTTTCACACCTCTTCCGTCGAAGTAAACACGTTCGTTGTACAACCTCTCCCCTTTCCAAACACGCTCTCCCGGACGGGTGAAACGGGTAGCATAAACCTCAACCGTGTAATATCCCCGATCCAGGTTAGCTACAAAGCAAGTGGTAGTCGGCAAGCACATCTGGTTTCCACCAAAGTAAACAAGAATAGGGGTATTACCACCGTCAATACGGATTCCGCTGACGGACTGCGCTTGTAAAGAGAGAGCGGATAACAGGATGCAGAAACTTATTATTATCTTACGCATAACTTATCTAGTTTTTATTATTACTTCTTTATTTAATCTGATACTACAAAAATAGGGCGAGGAAACTCCCCACCCCAGTGATTCTCTCTATTCATACATAGGGATTTCCCTATTCTGATTAGGAGTCTGCCAAAGTGATGCCATCTTCGTGCAAGGTTATCAGGTGTTTCTTATATAAGTCACCCACTCCTTTCTTAAAGGTCTTCTTGCTGACACCAAATGTAGCATAAATATCTTCCGCAGGACTTTTATCATTCAGTCTGATCCTTCCGTCATTCTCCCTGATATAATTCAGCAAGGTTTTCGAGAAATCATCTATCTTCTCAAAGCCTGGTTTCTGAAGGATCAAATCCACCTTGCCGTCTTCGCGCACCTGTTTCACAAAAGCCTTCATCTCCATACCTGTCTGCAATGTAGAAAATATCTCGTTTTCGTAAAGCAAACCGCTATACTTATTGTCTATGATTGCCTTGAAGCCCAAATCCGTTTTCTGCCAAATGAGAATATTCACTTCATCCCCCGAAGCATACTCCGGCCTGTCTTTCGACAGATAGCGTTCCACCTTTGCCGAAGCCACAATGCGATAACTTTCATCATCCAAATGTGCATGAATCACGTACTTCCGTCCAACCTGCATCTTCATCTTCTGCTCACTGAACGGCACAAACAGGTCCTTCATCAACCCCCAGTTCAAGAAAGCTCCAAACTGATTCACCCATGCCACTTCCAGACAGGCAAACTGCCCTACCTGCACCAACGGAGTCAGCGTAGTGGCAATCAATCTCTCATCCATATCCAGATAAAGAAAGACATTCAAAAAGTCTCCTATTTTACAGTCTTCGGGCACATAACGGGTGGGCAACAAAATCTCCCCCTCCTCTCCTCCGTCGAGATACACCCCGAAATCGACTTCCTTTACAACTTCAAGCTGATTGAATTTTCCTAATTCGATGCTCATATTTATCCATTTATATAATATAGGATACAAAGATAATCTATTTTAGACAGATCCTTCAATCAGCCAGCTATAACTTTTCGTTATCTGATAAAACTATTTTCAATGAACAATCAGGTCGATAAAGTGTTAACTTTGTAGCGACAAAAAGAAATAACAGATTATTCACCTTTAAATAGATAGCTTTATGGAATTTTTAACCAACGAGAAACTTACAATTGTAGGAGCAGCCGGAATGATTGGCTCCAATATGGCTCAAACTGCCATGATGATGAAACTCACTC
>OBKS01002453.1_pt1 | contig 10627 bp, 9 predicted proteins | sample 1517381 | NCBI WGS metagenome assembly OBKS01 (sample SAMN04571686, study PRJEB22368) | human gut metagenome | biome: human gut; material: stool | host: Homo sapiens | place: Luxembourg | collected 2012-08-03
TAGTCATAGTTAAGAACTTTTTATTTCGTGTAGAAATTTATCAAACCAGTTCTTTTTATTGTTTTGGAATAAGTTTTTCTTTACCACCCATATAAGGTCTTAATTTTTCTGGTATATTAACACTACCATCTTCATTTAAGTTATTTTCTAAAAACGCAATTAACATACGTGGTGGCGCTATTACTGTATTGTTTAATGTATGTGCATACTCTTTTTCCCCAAGAGCATTCTTATAACGTATACCTAACCTTCTCGCTTGAGCATCTGTTAAATTAGAGCAAGAACAAACTTCAAAATATTTCTTTTGTCTAGGACTCCAAGCTTCTATATCACATGAACGATATTTTAAGTCAGCTAAATCTCCTGAACAACAAACTAATTTACGTACAGGAATATCAAGTGTTCTAAATAATTCAACAGAAAATTGCCACATTTTATTATACCAATCTTCACTGTCTTCTTTTTTACAAATAACTACCATTTCTTGTTTTTCAAATTGATGGATTCTATATACTCCACGTTCTTCTATACCATGCGCTCCTACTTCTTTTCTAAAACAAGGAGAATATGAAGTCATAGTAATAGGTAAATCACTTTCTTTTAATAATTGATCTTTAAATTTAGCTATCATTGAATGTTCACTTGTACCAATTAAATATAAATCTTCACCCTCTATTTTATACATCATATTGTTTTTTTCTTCAAAAGACATTACACCATCTACTGCATCTGAATGTATCATATAAGGGGGAATGCAATAAGTAAAGCCTTTGTCAATCATAAAATCTCTAGCATAAGCAAGCACAGCAGAATGTAATCTTGCAATATCACCCATTAGATAATAAAATCCATTACCACTTACTTTTGCAGCTGATTCTTTATCTAATCCATTAAATCTTGCCATTATATCTGAATGATATGGTATTTCATAATCAGGCACAATTGCTTCTCCAAATCTTGCTTCTTCTACGTTTTTAGTATCATCTTCACCTATTGGAACATCTTCTGCAATTATATTAGGAATCATCATCATTTTATTTTTTATTTCATCACTTAAAGAAACTTCTTCCTGTTCTAAATAAGCAATTCTTTCTGATTTTGCTTTTACTTCTTCTTTTAAATTAAGCGCTTCATCTTTTTTACCATCACGCATTAATAAACCAATTTGTTCACTAACTTTGTTTTTTAATCCTCTTAAATCATCAGCTTCTTTTTTTATTTCACGATATTTTTTATCTAATTCATAAACTTCATCTACAATAGGTAGTTTTTTATCTTGAAATTTCTTTTTTATATTTTCTTTTACTAATTCTCTATTTTCTCTTATTAAATTAATATCTATCATATTATTTCTCCATTTCTTTTAATCTGTTTAATATTTTCTCATAGGATGGTGTATATCTATTTTTTACTCTTTCATAATCTTTAACCGATGGATTTTTAATTCTAGTCATATCCATGTTATTTCTTAAATCAGCTAATTTAACATGTAATGCTTCTCTACTAGCACTTTTAACTAAATTATCTATATATAAAGAATAATCACTATGCTTTTTTCTGCTTAAAATACTTACATCCTCTACTATTTTACTAGGAAAACCAAAGTCAAGTAAATCATCTTTAGTTATTTTTTTATCCTCTATTATATCATGAAGTAAAGCTATGATTTTTTCATCTTTACTATCTACATGTCTATATACATAAAGTAAATGTAACATATAAGGGAATCCACCTTTATCAGTATCTTTTTCAAATAAAGTTGTCGTAAGTTCTAATGCTTTGTAAATTAAATCACTGCTGCTTTTAAGTTCTTCATATTTTTCTAAATCAAAATAATCTTTTATCATAAATATATCCTTTCTAAACAAATAAAAGACTATTAATAGGAGTAATAAATACGGTGCCATCCTACAATAGTCTTAATTTTAATAACGGTATTACCGGGATAAACCACTCTGGAGTAGATTCATAATATATTAATGCTTATTTCCATCAACCATAAGCTTTCTATAAATAAGGGATATTATTACTATTTTCCATCAACGTTTTCTACTAAATAATATAACACTTATTAAGTATTAAATCAATAATTATTTTGTTAAACTTACTCTTTCTACATCTAAATAAACTTCATGGCCATTTAAATCATATTTTTCATTTAAGTCATCTTTTTCAATTACATCAATCGCAAGTGTTTCACTTTTAATATAATCTAAATAATTAGAAAGACATTCATTAAATTTATCATCGCCTTTATAGTAAATATTAATTCTATCAGTTATTTCAAAATCTTTATTTTTTCTTAAGTTTTGAACTTTTGAAACTAACTCACGTGCTATACCTTCTAAAATTAAATCTTCAGTTAAAGTCGTATTTAAAATAATAAAATTATTATTCTCCATTCCTACATTAAAACCTTCTTTAGAAGATATTCTTATATCTACCATTTCTTTGTTAATAGTATAATTAGTATTATCTATTTCTATAACAATTTCTTCATTATTCTCTAATTTTTTTATTTCTTCATTTGTAAGGGATAATAGTTTATTAGAAAAATCTTTTATTTTTGGCCCAAAAATAGGTCCACATACTTTAAAATTAGGTTTTACTGTAAAATTCATATATTCATTTAAGTCTGAAACAAATATAACATTTTTTACATTCAATTCTTCATTAATTAAAGAAACTAAATCTTTAATTAATGATTCATTCTTACCATCTAATAAAACTTCACTAATTGGTTGTCTAACTTTTACTTTAGCTTCTTCTCTTACAAAACGACCAATACTAATTAAGCTTCTTACTAAGTCCATTTTATTTTCTATTTGTTCATTTATTAGTGCTTCATTACATAATGGATAATCAGCCAAATGAACACTATCTTCACCTGTTAATTTAGTATACATTTCTTCTGTAATAAATGGAATAATAGGAGCACATAATTTACATAACCCTACTAATACTTCATATGTAGTTATATAAACTGCCTTTTTAGAATCATCTAAAGTAGATGACCAAAATCTATTTCTATTACGTCTAATGTACCAATTAGATAAATCATCTGAAACAAAGTTTGTTATTAATTTTACAACTTCATTTAAATCATAAGAATCATACGCTACCATACATTTTTTTAATAACTTATTATACTTACTTAATAACCACTTATCTATTTCTTCTCTGTTTTCATAACTAATATTACAATCATTTATATCGATTTTATCAGCGTTCGCATACATTTGAAAGAATGAATAAGTATTTCTGAATGGATTAAAGAATTTAGAATGAACTTCTTTTAAACCTTCTTCATCAAATTTCAAAGGTGTCCATGTTGGAGAAACATATGCAAGATACCATCTAATAGGATCAGCACCATATTTCTTCATAAATGTAAATGGTTCAATCGCATTACCTTTTGATTTATGCATCTTTTGTCCGTACTTATCTAATAATAATTCATTAACTAATACATTTTTATAAGGTGATTTTCCTGTTACGAATACACCAATAACAAGAAGTGAATAAAACCAGCCTCTAGTTTGATCAATACCTTCTGCTATAAAATCAGCAGGATATTGACTACTCCATAACTCTTTATTTTCGAAAGGATAATGATATTGACTGAATGGCATAGAACCTGAATCAAACCAACAATCAATTACTTCACTTGCTCTATTCATTAATTTACCACATTTTGGACATTTAATATGAATATCATCTACATAAGGTCTATGTAAATCTATAGTTTTTTCATCTATTTCTGTTGTAGCTTTTTCTTTTAATTCTTTACGTGAACCTATCATTTCCATATGTCCACATTCACATTTCCATAAAGGAAGCGGTGTTCCCCAATATCTATTTCTTGAAATAGCCCAATCATTCATATTTTGTAGCCAATTACCAAAACGTTTTTCTCCAACAAAAGAAGGAACCCAATTTACTTTTTTATTTTCTTCTATTATTTTATCTTTTAATTTTGTAACTTCTAAATAATATGAAGGTCTAGAGTAATATACAAGTGGTGAATCACATCTCCAGCAGTGTGGATAATCGTGTTTCATTTTTTGCTTTTTAAATAATTTATCATTTTCTTTTAACCATTTAATTACTTCTAAATCAGCATCAAATATATTCATACCTTTCCATAATCCTTCAGTATATATAGCATCTTCTCCAACTGGATTTAAATAAGGTAATTTATATTTTTTACCAACTTTAGCATCATCTTCACCAAAAGCTGGTGCTATGTGGACTATACCTGTTCCATCTGTCATAGTAACATAATTATCACATGTAACAAAGAATGCTTTGCTGTTAACTGATAAGGATGGTATTAATTGTTCATACTCAGTGTATTCTAATTCTTTTCCCTTAAATGTTTCTAATACTTCATAGTCTTCTCCTAAAACAGTTGGCGCTAATGATTTAGCTAAAATAAATTTATACCCTAATGAACTTACTTTTACATAATCTTCATCTGGATTAACGCAAAGTGCTACATTTGAAATCAAGGTCCATGGTGTTGTTGTCCAAACTAAGAAATAAGCGTCTTCACCTTTTTTCTTAAAAGGAACTATTACTGTATTAGCGTCTACTTCTTTGTAACCTTGTGCTACTTCGTGACTAGCTAGACCTGTTCCACATCTAGGACACCAAGGCATGATTTTAACACCTTCATAAAACAAGCCTTCATCAAAGAATTTTTTTAAAATCCACCATTCTGTTTCAATATAATCATTATCATATGTAATGTATCTATTATCTAAGTCAATGAATTGTCCCATTTCTTCTGTCAATTTTCTAAAAGCATTTTCATTATCCCATACAGTTTCTTTGCATAATTCGTTAAACTCTTTAATACCATATTTTTCAATATCATTTTTTCCACTAAAACCAAGTTTCTTTTCGACATTAACTTCAACTGGAAGTCCATGTGTATCCCAGCCTATTTTTCTAAGTACTCTTTCACCTTTCATTGTATGATATTTGCAAAAAGTATCTTTAATAAATTTGGCAACCATATGGTGTAAGCCAGGCATACCATTAGCTGTTGCAGGTCCATCATAAAAAACCCAATCTTTAGCACCTTTTCTATTTTCTATTGTTTTAGTTAGTATGTCTTCTTTTTTCCACTTATTTAAGATATCATTTTCTACTTCATTTATATTTCTTTTATCTAATTCTTTAAAATCTTTCATATACAAGCTCCTATTCTAAAAATAAGTAAACATAATAAATCACAAAGATTATTAATAACATTATTCCTTCTTTTTTGCTAATTATTTTATCACTTCCAGCGAATAAAAACAATAGCAAGGCTGAAATTAAAAGCATTATCATATCTGGGCCAGCAAAAGATAAAGGTGTTATACCTCCACAAAGCATTAATGGAAGTCCAAGAACTATTCCTATATTAAAAATATTTGTTCCTATTATATTACCTAATGTAAAATCAAATTCATTCTTTTTAACAGCTATTACACTCATAACTATTTCCGGAAGTGATGTACCTATTGTTATAATTGTCATTGATATTACTTTTTCACCTACATTTAGACGTGTAGCAAGCAGTGTCGCATTATCAACTGTCAAGTTACTTCCTAATATAATCATAGCTAAACCGACAATACTGCAAATAACTGACCATTTTTTATCTAATTTTGGCTTCTCATCAATTGGTACGTTTTCACCCATTTTAATGTTTCTCATTACTGAAAATAAGTAATATATAAACACAGTAAAAAACAATATTAATATCATACCATCTGTTCTAGTGAGTTGATTAGTAATATGATAATCAAACAAATTATCCATATATAAAATTACTAAAGTTGTATACATTAAAAGAACCATTGGTATTTCTTTTTTTACTGTACTACTTTTTACTTTAATAGGGTGTATTACTGCCGCAAGACCTAAAATTAATAAAATATTGACAATACTACTACCAACTACGTTCGCAAACACTAGATCATCATTACCATTTAGTATTCCAGTGAATGAAATTGCAAGCTCTGGTGCACTTGTTCCAAACGCTACTACAGTTAAAGCAATAACGAAAGTCGAAACTTTTAAATGTCGTGCTAACGAAGATATTCCATCTACAAATATATCTGCTCCTTTTACAATAAGTATCAATCCTAATATTAACAGTATAATTGTAATTGTTAAAAACATAAAATCCTCCTAACAAAAAAATTTATATATCATAAGGGCAAATTTGTCGCGGTACCACCTTACTTTATATAAATCTCTAATACTATAACGCGTTACCGTTTTTATTTTTGATAAAAAACATCAGGAATGATTTATATATTATTTATTAATTAGTTTGCACCAACCACTAACTCTCTTTATAAATCAATAATATATCGTTTCCATCTATTGTTTTAAAAATCTATTTCTATTTTTTCAATATCATCTATTAAATCCATCTGTGTTTCTAAAACACCTTTTAATCTTTTTTTATAAACTACAAGATTTCTTCTAAGCATGTCTGCTTCATATCTTGTTTTTTCCGCTTTTAATAAGGCTTCATTTATAATTCTATTGGCGTTATTTTTTGATTCATTAATTATCGCTTCTGCTTGTTCATTTGCGCTTAATCGCATTTGATCAGCAGTTTTTTGAGCCATCAATATTGCTCGATTTAGGGTATCTTCTAATTTAATATAACTATCTAATTTTTCTTTTAATTTTTTATTTTCTTGCTCTAATGAACTATTATTTTGATTTTTAATTAGTTCAATTCTTTCTTTTTTTAAAACAGAAATTATTTCATTTTTTTCTGCTATTTCTTTTACCATAGATTCAAACTTTCCAATTAATTGATCTAAGAAAGCATTGACCTCTTCTGGATTATACCCTCTTTCAGTTATATTAAATTTTTCCATATCGCACCTCGACTTATTGATTTTACCACTCAATATTTATATCGTTATTATCGTGAATGTCTTTTCCTTCTTTATCATCTGTTATTTTACCTTGAACATTTACATTGTTAGGTGTACATAAAAATATACCTCCACCTATTTTTTGTAAGTCTCCACCTATTGCATATATAGTTCCACTTAAAAAGTCTACTATTCTTTTAGCTTGATCTGAAGTTACTCTTTTTAAGTTTACAACAACTGTATTTCTTCTTTTTAAATGATCAGCTATTTGTTGGCTTTCTGAATATGCTCTAGGTTCCATAAGAATCATTTTACTACCACCATCTGATAATAATTCATCTGTTTTTATTTCATAAAACTCATCGCCACTATTACTAAATACATCATTTTCTGGCTCTGTTGAAAATATTTTCTTTATATTTAATCCCATTTTTATCCTCCAATACAATCTATTACTATAATCAATTTTAGCACATAAAAAAGAAAAAATAAACTATTTTTTTATTTTTGTATATAAAAACTGTAAAAAAATGCATATTTATAAAATATTATTAAAAGAACAACTAAATGTTGTTCCTTATAATATTAAATATCAATTCATTATTTTCGTTATTCATTGGAAATCCAGCAGCTTTTTCATGACCGCCTCCACCTAAAGTTTTAGCAATTTTCCCTAAATCAATATCATTTACTGTTCGCATAGAATAACTCATTCTATGAAAATCTACAATTAATATAAAATCTAATTCATTTTTATATTTATTACTTAGCCTATTACCTAATTCACTTCTAAATGATTCTGAAATAGAAATTCCGACATTATAATTTAAAAATTTTGTCTTGATTAAATTTTTATCACATTCCATTATATAATTATTCATTTCATCAGTTTTTATTTCTATCAAATTTTTTTCTAAATCATTTAATTCGAAGTTTACACTTTCATCTGTAAGTCTTTTGTAAAATGTATTGATAAATTTTAATGGACCATACATACTAAAAATCATAGTTAAATGCTTACCTAATAGATTATTTGTATTTACAAAGTCCCAAGTATCATAGCTTCTAATTGCTTCTACAAATTCATCTAACTTTACACTTTTTTGTAAAATCTTATTATTAGTTAAATAATCATAAAATAAACTAGTTCCTGATGGCTTAAAATCATTTATCTGTGGTATTACTGTAGACCACTCATATTTATTTACATATGTATTAGATGGATGATGATCAAAATGTTTTATATTTTTAATATTTTCATCAACTATATCGGCCATATCATCAGGTATGGATAAATCACACATATAAATCTGTTTATAACTATTATTAAACAAGCTTTTTAAACAATCTTTAACTTCCTCTACCATAAGTAACATTACATCGTAATTTCCCAACAATTTAGATAATATAACACTTCCCATACCATCTATATCTGATACATGTGATATTATCAAAGTATCACTATTATTATTAATTCTAATCATTAAAATTTAATCCTTTTAGCAATATAATCTTCTATTTCATCTACACTCAAAGTAATTTGTTCCATTGTATCTCTATCTCTAATAGTAACTGTATTATTGTTAATAGTTTCATCATCAACTGTTATACAAAATGGTGTACCTATTACATCTTGTCTACGATATCGTTTACCAATATTTCCTGCTTCATCATAAGTAGTCATAAAAGTTTTACTTAATTTATTATATATTTCATTAGCTTTTTCACTATGGAACTTTTTAACTAAAGGAAATACTGCAACTTTATAAGGAGCTAGGAATGGATGTATGCTTAATACTTCTCTAGTTGTACCATCTTCTAATGTATCAATATGATAAGCGTTAAAAAGTAAAGCTAATACAGTTCTATCAAGTCCATAAGTAGATTCAATAATGAAAGGTATAAATTTTTCATTAGTTTCTGGATCTAGATATTCCATACTTTTTCCACTATATTGTTGATGACGTGTCAAATCAAAGTTTGTTCTATTATGTGTACCATTTATTTCGCCCCAACCAAAAGGAAATTTGTATTCAATATCACATGCTGCTTTAGCATAATGAGCTAACTTTTCATGATCATGAAAACGTAAATCTTCACTTGGTATCCCTAAATCCATATAGAATTTTTTACCATATTCCTTAAAATATTCATAAAGTTCTGTATCGTTACCTTCTTTACAGAATGTTTGAAATTCCATTTGTTCAAATTCTATTGTTCTAAATGTAAAATTACCAGGAGTGATTTCATTTCTAAACGCTTTACCTATTTGTCCAATACTAAATGGTAGCTTAGCTCTCATACTTCTTTGAACATTTAAAAAATTAACATACTCTCCTTGTGCATTTTCAGGTCTTAAATAAACAATACTCTTAGCATCCTGGATAACACCTCTATAAGTTTCAAACATTAGTTTAAATTGTCTAATATCAGTAAAATTAGACTTACCACATTTAGGACAAGGTACTCTATTTTCTTTAATATAATTGACCATTTCTTCATTACTCATAGCATCACCAATTGAAGAATTTGTATAATCATTAATTAAATTGTCAGCTCTATGTCTAGTTTTACACTCTTTACAATCTATTAGTGGATCAGCAAATGAATCTACATGACCAGATGCTTCCCATACCCTAGGATGCATTAATATATCAGCATCTAATTCATAGCTATTATTTCTTTCCTGAATAAATCTTTTTCTCCAAGCATCTTTTACATTATTTTTTAATCTACTACCAAGTGGTCCATAATCCCATGTATTGGCAAGACCGCCATATATTTCACTTCCTTGAAATATAAAGCCATAAGTTTTACAAAAATTAACCATTTTTTCCATATTTTCCATAAAAATCTTCCTTTCTAAATAAAAATTCTAAAGACAATATAAGGACGAGTATACCCGCGGTTCCACCTTACTTATTCTTTAGAATCAACTTTAATTTATATAGCTCGTGGTTTCCAACCCAGTCATCACTTGTATACATATATATTACACTGAATACAAATAATTTTCAAGTATTTTTTCACATTTATTGAAATAAAGATTACAGAATGTTATAATTAACTTGATAAACATAGATAGGAGAGTTTTAATGAAAAAAAGTTTATTATTTTTAAGTATCTTTTTATTACTAGCTGGATGTTCTAGTGAAGAAAGTGGTACAAGCGGTAATATAGATGGAAATACTAAAAAAGAATATACAAACAAGTTTGAATGTTCTATGGTGGAAAACATTTCTAAATACACACTAGACAAGAGAAATGGTGCCCTATATGAAAGTCTTGAAGAAGAATTAAATGCTAGAAACAATAGTACAACAGCAATTGAAAGAAAAATGACAAAGACCTATGATTTTAATAAAGAAGGTACCAAATTAATAGGTTATTATGAAGTTGAAACATATACATATATTGTAGATGTTGATATGAAGAAAGAAAAAGAATACTATAATAAAAAATGTGATGGCGTTGAAGAGTATGGATATACTAATTGTAAAATATCAGTTAAAGACAATGTAATCACTATAAGTAAGGAATCAGATCCTAAAGCAGAATACAATAAAGATGCTTTCGAAACAATTACTAAAGAAAGTATTAAAAAAGATTATGCTGAAGGAGAAACCTATAGTTGTACTGAAGAATAAAAAAACGAGCTTTAGAAGTGATTTGAAGAAAATCTACACGAAATAAAAAGCGTGTAGATTTTTTATATGCTAAAATATTTATAAGGA
>OBKS01002459.1_pt1 | contig 10596 bp, 10 predicted proteins | sample 1517381 | NCBI WGS metagenome assembly OBKS01 (sample SAMN04571686, study PRJEB22368) | human gut metagenome | biome: human gut; material: stool | host: Homo sapiens | place: Luxembourg | collected 2012-08-03
CTCTTGCTGCCTTTGATGTGGTGCTGGACCCGGCTGCCCGCCGGGTAACGCGCAGCGGCACCCCGCTGCACCTGACCCCGCGGGAATTTGATCTGCTGGAAGTATTGCTGCGCAACCGCGGCATTGTGCTGTACCGCGAAGTGCTCTATGAGCGCGTGTGGGGGCTGGATGCTGAGTATGACAGCCGCACGCTGGATCTGCACATCCAGCGGCTGCGCAAAAAGCTGGGCTGGAAGAACGAGATCCGCACCGTATTCCGTGTGGGCTATGTACTGGAGCGCGGGGAATGAGCGCCGCTTTGCCTATCCTTTTAATAAATTATATAAAGCAGGAGTTTTGCCATGAAGTTTGCCCACAAGCTGACCCTTGCCCTGCTGGTGGTGCTGGCAGTTGTGCTTTCGCTGTGCAACACGGTGCTGATCGGGCAGCAGTTCCGGCAGGAGCTGCACACCGCGCAGGAAACGTTATCTGCAGACTGGCAGCGGGAAAGCCGCGCCATGCAGCGCACCTTGGTCACACCCGGCAGCGGCAGCCTGGCCGCACGGGTAGGCAGCTATTTGCAGGCCATCACCGAGCAGAACAGCCTTGCCTGCGCCGCTTACAGTGTGGATGGAACCTCCCTGTATTATGCCCTGCCCACCGCGGTTCCCTTATCCGAAGTGGAAGTCCTGCTTGCCCAGGATGGCGAGCCGCGCATGGTGCTGGCGAACAACCATACCCTGCTGTGCGCCGGAACGGTCGTGCTGCCGGAACGCTGCATCACCTTGGTCATTGCGCAGGATGCCGCCCCCGTGTGGCAGGCGCGGCAGGCCCGCACCCGAAATGCACTGATCGCAGAACTTTTGGCCATGGTGCTGGCCGGGGGCCTGGTTCTGCTGCTCTGCCGCCGCATGACCCGCCCGCTGGAGCAGCTGGAGCAGGCCAGCCGCCAGATTGCCGCCGGGGCCTACAGCCAGCGCACGGCCATCCATGGCAGTGACGAAATTGCCAGTTTAAGCCGCAGCTTTGACGAGATGGCCCAGGCGGTGGAGGGCACCGTGCAGACCTTGCAGCAGAACGCCCGCCAGAAAGATGATTTTGTGGCCGCGTTTACCCACGAGCTGAAAACCCCGATGACGAGCATCCTCGGCTTTGCCGATATCCTGCGCAGCGGCGAGTTGAGCCCCGCCACCCGCCGCACCGCCGCTGATTATATCTACCACGAAAGCAAGCGGTTGGAAGCGTTGAGCGGGAACCTGTTGGCTTTGATGGGGCTGGAACAACAGCCCCCGCAGCTGGAAGCCGTACCCCTGGGCCGTGTACTGCAAAGCCTGCGCCGCGCCCTGCCCCAGGGCAGCCCGGTGCCCACCCTACCCCGCAGTGACGCCGTGGTGCTGGCCCAGCCGGAACTGCTGTGCGATATGCTGTACAACCTGATCCAGAATGCCCGCAAAGCCACCCCGGCGGATGGCAAAGTGGAAGTGCTGCTGGACGAAACACCCACCCGGCTGACCATCCGCGTACAGGATACCGGCTGCGGCATTCCGCCGCAGGAACTGGCCCGCATTACCGAGCCGTTTTATATGGTAGATAAATCCCGTGCACGGGAGCAGGGCGGCAGCGGCATGGGGCTTGCCCTGTGCGCCAGAATTGCCGCCTTGCACGGCACAACGCTGCAATTTGCAAGTGTGCCCAGCCAGGGAACCACGGTCAGCTTCTGCCTGCAAAAAGCGGGCAGCCAACCGGAGGTGGAGCCATGAGGGAAAGGAAAATGTTTTTTCCGCCTGCACTGCGGTTGGCTGCTGTGGCTATTGCACTTTCTGCAGCGGCTTTGGCCCTGCCGCTGCCGGTTTTTGCCGTGCTGGACCGTGCCGCCGGGCACAGCATTGCGGTGCAGCAGGATACTGAAGCGTTAAGCCCCGCCGGGCGCAGCTGTGCTGCCGCACGGGAGCTTTACTGCTGGCGTATGACCTGGCAAAATACATCCCGCACCATGGTGGAGCCTGATTCAACTCCAGCCAGCACTGCCCCCACCCTTGCCGCGGTGCAGCAGCTGCAGGCGGCCGGGGTACTGCCTGCCAGCATGGCGGATGTGCTTCTTTCCGCCATGCAGCAAACAGACAGTTGTACTACCTACACTGACGATACCGGCCAGAGCGAATATGTTTTTACATCCGATGAGAACCATGTCACCCTCACCCTGACAGCCAGCGGCCTGCCCGTTGGGTTTACGGTGGAGCAGTGCAGCTTTGCGGATTCCGCGCTGGATGAAATAGCGGATGCTTACGCCGCATTTTTAGGCGGGGATGCGATCACCGATTGGGAAACACTGCCCCTGCAGCTGCACGAGCCCTGCGCGGTACGCTACAGCGTCAGTGCCCAGCTTTACCTTTGCGTGGCCCGCAGCGGACAAGGGCTGCGGGTGTCGGCAGCATCGCTCTCCCCGCAGGATGCCGCCGCTTACCGCGGGGATGTTACGCCATAAAGGAGGTCTGCCCCATGAAAAAGACGTTCAACCAGACCATGCCGTGCGCTGTGCGCCTGGCTGCACTGCTGCTTGTGCCCGCCGTTTGTGTTGCCTTTTCCGGCTGCAGCGCTGTGCCGGGCTCTTCCGGCAGTTCTGCGGCGGAGCCGTCCCCCTCCCCTGCCGCCGCGGAACCGGCAGCGAAACCTGATCTGCCCAGCCTGCGCCCGCTGTACCAGGGGGATGAAAACGGATATTATACCTTCATGACTGCCGCTTCGGGCGATTACCAGCAGGTGCTCTATGCGGACTACCAGACCGGTACCCAGGCCCCGGCCTGCCATATTACCGGCTGCACGCATGACAGCCCAAGCTGCCCGGCCTGCTTTTTTACCGGCGTGCCCGTCACGCTGCCCTGCCCGGTTGGGGACGGCACTTATCTTTCCTTTGTCTATGGATATGATTCCGACGGCATATCCATCGTGCGGCTGAATCAGGATTACGGCGTGGAACAGGTACTATACCACTGCAATTGCATTTCAAGTTTCTATTGCTACACGGACGGTTCTTCCCTCTGGTTTTCCACCTGCCCCAGCGGGGACAGCTATGACCGCATCAAACGCCTCGATCTGTCCACCGGCGGCATCACCACCCTGTTTGATGCCGGGGATACCAGCGGGCAATCCGCCAACATCATCGGCTGCACCGGGCGGCAGCTGGTGGTTTCGGTATCTCCTTATTATGACAGCAGTGAGCCACAGACTTCCTGCCTGTATCTAGTAGATGCCGACACCGGCGCGGCAGAACTGCTGCGGGAATACCCGATCACCAACGCTTCCGCCGGGCGCACCACTAATATAAGCACCGCTGTGCTGGACGATACTTTATATGAATATGACTACACCACCGGCGAGCTGACCGCCACCGGGCTGGCTGACCGGCAGACCCGCACCGTAACCGATGCCCTGCCGCCTGACCCATATGAGGGGCGCGGTGCGTTTGATGTGACAATTACCCGCATCCTGAACGGCCAGCTGGTTGTGGAGTACTATTCCAACGACTGGACGGACGACAACGCCGAAACAAAAACACCCGTCTACCTGGTTGACCTTGCCGCCGGCACCGTAGCGGAAAAGCCCGCCCTGCCGCCGCTGAACTGGAACGGGTACGACCACACCAGCACCACCATCCTGGCCCAGCTGCAAGACCGGCTGCTGGTGCTCTGCCGTGCGGAGCCATACACCCGCACCACAACCGGAACGGACGGCGCACCCTACACGATTCAATCCTCCCACCGCTATTTTGGGCTGATCTCGTATGCCGATTACCTGACCGGCACCCCGAATTATACCGAGGTTGGGATGCTGGATTAAGCCGGGTATTTTGTTCCAAATTCTGCGCTTTTATTCTGCAAGAAAGCCGATGCTAAGGCAACACCGCACAATTCCCGCCTTGCGGCTTAAGCACCGCTCCGGCAGCTGCGGCACTTAGAATTATGCGGTGTTGCCCTAAATTTCTGCAACGCCTCCAGCAATTTGTAGGGGACGATGCTTGCATCGTCCCGCTGGATGGGCCTTGTTGCATTGCTTGCTTTCAAAAAAACAATCTCCCTCACACACCATGCATTTTTCCAAACGTCCCCGCCGCCTGCCGCAAATCAGGCGGCATTTTTGTGTTCCTTTCCTGTTTTATGGCAACTATCCCCCGCCGCCCTTGATTTTACCCACCAAAACCTTTACAATAAGATTAAATATTACCGCTTTTGCGGAAAGGAAGTAAGATCATGGATCAGTCCAGCAAATACAGCATCAATACCCTGTGCGTACAGGGCGGCTATACCCCCGGCAACGGCGAACCCCGCCAGATTCCCATTGTGCAGAGCACCACTTTCAAATATGATAGCTCCGACGATATGGGCAAACTGTTTGACCTGCAGGCCAGCGGTTATTTTTATTCCCGCCTGCAAAACCCCACCTGCGATACCGTCGCCGCCAAGATTACCGAACTGGAGGGCGGCACCGCCGGTATGCTGACCGGTTCCGGCCAGGCAGCCAACTTCTTTGCCCTGTTCAACATCTGCAACGCGGGCGACCACATCGTTTCTTCCAGCTCCATTTACGGCGGCACCTTCAACCTGATCTCCGTCACCATGGCAAAGATGGGCATTACCGCCACCTTTGTCTCGCCTGACTGTACCGAGGAAGAGCTGAACGCCGCGTTCCAGCCCAACACCAAGGCTGTCTTTGGCGAAACCATTGCCAACCCCGCCCTGACGGTGCTGGATATTGAAAAGTTTGCCAATGCAGCCCACGCCCACGGTGTGCCGCTGATTGTGGATAACACCTTTGCCACCCCCGTCAACTGCCGCCCCATTGAATGGGGTGCCGATATCGTGACCCATTCCACCACCAAGTACATGGACGGTCACGGCGCAACCCTGGGCGGTGCCATTGTGGACGGCGGCAAGTTCGACTGGATGGCTCATGCCGATAAGTTCCCCGGCTTGTGCACCCCTGATGACAGCTACCACGGTATCACCTATGCCGAGCACTTTGGCAAGGAGGGCGCTTTCATCACCAAGGCAACCGCACAGCTGATGCGTGACTTTGGCTGCGTGCAGAGCCCCATCAACGCCTACATGCTCAACCTTGGCCTGGAAAGCCTGCATGTGCGCATGGCCCGCCATTGCGAGAACGGCCAGGCTGTGGCAGAGTTTTTGGCCAGCCACCCGAAGATTGCCTATGTGAACTACTGCGGCCTGCCGGGCGATAAGTACCATGCTGTTGCCGAAAAGTACCTACCCAATGGTTCCTGCGGCGTTGTCAGCTTTGGCGTAAAGGGCGGGCGCGAAGCCGCCGCTGCCTTTATGGGCCACCTGAAGATTGCCGCCATTGAGACCCATGTGGCCGATGCCCGCACCTGCTGCCTGCACCCCGCCAGCTCCACCCACCGCCAGATGAACGACGAGCAACTGATTGCCGCCGGTGTTCAGCCCGACCTGGTGCGCATGAGCTGCGGTCTGGAAGATAAGAACGACCTGATCCACGATATTGCCCAGGCACTTGACCAGATCTGACCGTTAAGGAGTTTACTGTTTATGCCTTTGATCATTCCCAAAGAGCTGCCCGCCTATGGCGAACTTTCGCGCGAGAACGTGTTTGTCATGCACCAGCAGCGTGCGCAGACCCAGCAGATCCGTCCCCTGCGCATCCTGATTTTGAACCTGATGCCCACCAAAATTGTAACGGAAACCCAGCTGGCACGCCTTTTGGCCAACAGCCCCCTGCAGGTGCAGCTGACCTTTTTGCAGACCAAGACCCATGATACCACCCACACCCCGCAGGAGCACATGAAGGCGTTTTATAAAACCTTTGATGCGGTGCGCAATGAGCGCTTTGACGGTATGATCATCACCGGTGCCCCCATTGAGGACCTGGACTATGAGGACGTGGACTACTGGAACGAGCTGTGCGAGATCATGGATTACAGCTGCGAAAACGTATATTCCACCATTCATCTGTGCTGGGGTGCGCTGGCCGGGCTGTATTACCACTTCGGCGTGCGCAAGGTACACCTGCCAGAAAAAATGTTCGGCGTGTTCGAGCACCGCGTGGTGCGGCCCTCCAATCCGCTGGTGCGCGGCTTTGACGAAATATTCTATGCCCCGCACAGCCGCTGGGCCGGGCTGAACCGCGCCGATATTGATGCCGCCCCGGAGCTGCGCATGCTGGCCGAAAGCGATGTTGCCGGCCCCATGCTGCTTTCTACCGAGTCCGGCCGCCAGATTTTTGTCATCGGCCACCCGGAATACGACAAGTACACTTTGGATGCCGAGTACCGCCGCGATGTAAAGGCGGGCAAGGAAATTCATGTGCCGGTCAACTATTACCCGGACGATGACCCCAACAAGGACCCCATTTTCCGCTGGCGTGCCCATGCGCACCTGCTGTATACCAACTGGCTGAACTACTATGTCTACCAGAACACCCCCTATGACCTGGATGATCTGGAAGCCGTGGTGGACCCGCCCCGCACCTGAGGAGGACGTATGCCGAAGATCAGTGCCTGTATTGTGGCATACTGTGATTATGATGAAGTGTGCGCTGCCGTGCGCAGCGTGCTGGCCAACACCCCCGGCGATGACTTTGCCCTGTATGTGGTGGATAACGCCAGCCCGGATGGCTGCGGCCCCCGCCTGGCGCAGACAGATTTTTGCGATGTACGCGTGCAGGTGATCTGCCTGCCCAAGAACCTCGGCTTCGGCAAGGGCCACAACAGCATTATGGACCGCCTGACCAGCGATGTACACTTTATCCTGAACCCGGATGTGATCATTCACGATGACATCCTGCCCCAGATGGCGCAGTGGCTGCTGGACCACCCCGGCGTTGTGATGGCCACGCCGCAGCTCTATTTTCCGGATGGGCGCATCCAGAACCTGCCGCGCCGCAAGCCCACCCCGTGGCTGCTGCTGGCCCGCCAGCTGGCCCCGCGGTTTGGCGGTGTGATGCAAAAAGCTGACGAACATTACACCATGCAGGATGAGGACCTGACGATCCCCCGCCCCATTGAGTTTTGCACCGGCAGCTTTGCCGCCATCCGCACCGATGTGTTCAAAACCATCGGCGGTTTTGACCCCGAATACTTTATGTATGTGGAGGATGCCGACCTGACCCAGCGTGCTCTGCGCCAAGGGCTTGTCTACCTGCTGCCGCAGTTCACCGCCACCCACGCCTGGCACCGCGACCCCATGCGGGACGCAGGCAAGTTCAAAATGCAGTTGAAGAGCATGGGCCGGTATTTCAAAAAATGGGGCATCGGCAAGGGGAATGTGTAAACGGGTTATTGTTTCAGCAAAAAACACTTGCACTTATTGAGACCGCAGAGGTGCATATTGTGCGCACCTGCCGCCTCTTCCTTGTCATCTCCCAAATTTAGCACTTGACGCACACGGCGTGAACAGATATAATAGAAATGTTCACGAGGTGTTGCGCAGCTGGTAGCGCGCGTGGTTTGGGACCACGAGGCCGCAGGTTCGAGTCCTGTCACCTCGACCAAAATAAAAGCCGTAGATTCGTTAGAGTCTACGGCTTTTTCTTTTGCAAGTACACACTTTAGTACACACTTGCCTATTTTCTTTGTAAGTCGTGCACCAAATCCCTGTACACCTCCGGATTCGCTTCCTTTAGTGCATCCATCGTTCCAGCATCCGGATGATATTTGAGCGCGATCGTTGTTTTCCGCTGGCGAAGGAATCCATCTGTTCCGAATTGAAAACAAAGCACGTTTCAAATTTATCCTTATCCTGATCGGGAACCAGCGCACCGTTTAATGAACCATAAGAAATCTTTTTTAATATGAGTTGTTTTTGGATCGTTTTATCATCCGCTTTGTTATTAAGCCCAAAGGCCGATCTCATCGCCGGATCCATTAAAAAACCTCTGGCATTGAAGGCACAAATCATAAGATTCCTCTTCAGATGGCACCAGTTCTATCGCACAGATTATAATCGTAGAGCGGGCAGATATTTTTTGTTATCGTTTTCTTTCTTGTGTATTTTCCCCTTGGCTGATACAATGTAGAAAAAACAGTTAAGGAGCATCCCCAATGATTCGTGAAATTTGCAAAGATGAGACTTTTCTTGCGCAGAAAGCCGCGCCCGCCACGGCGGCGGACCTTGGCGTAGCGCAGGACCTGATGGAAACTCTGATTGCCCACAAGGATGGCTGCGTGGGTATGGCGGCAAACATGATCGGCGTGAACAAACGCATTATCGCTTTTGAGAATGACGGCGAATACATGGTCATGTTCAACCCGGTCATCGTCAAACAGTCCGGAGCCTATGAAACGGACGAAGGCTGCTTATCGCTTACCGGCACGCGGAAAACCAAGCGCCACAAAGTCATCAAAGTGCAGTGGCAGAATGAAAAATTCCAGACGCGGCTTAAAACGTTTACCGGCTGGACGGCGGAAATCATCCAGCACGAAATTGACCACTGTGAGGGAATTTTGATTTAACCTTTTTCTTTTTCCTGCATTTGGCTTTCGTTCAGCAGGTTCAGTGGTTTCAAACCTCTTTCCAGTGTGCCTCAATGGCAGCGCGGTTCAGCTGCTCACCGATCACGATGATCACTTCCTGCGCTTTGGCAATGGGCTTTAAGGTCATGGCGTCGCGGCTGGCATTCAGCTCCAGCCAGCCATTTCCATCCGAGGTAAAGCCCTTAATGCGCATAATGCGGCCGCAGGAGGCATCGGCAAACAGTTCATTCACCACTTCTTTCAGCCGCGGCAGGGGTAAGTGACGGTCGATAAAATAGAGCGAAGAAAACACATCGTGCTGGTCAAAGTGCATTTTTTCATAGCTGGCCTGCTTGCTGCCGCAGGCGGCAACGGCGGCCAGGTCCTGCGGGGTCAGGTCCTCCCAGTTTTTGCGCAGTACATCTGCGCCAAAGCGGCGGGCGCAGCCGTTTTGCTCCAGCGCGTGGTTCAGGTAGTTTACCGTGGAATCCATCTCGGCCGGGGTAGCCAGCTGGCTGCGGCTCAGCACCACCATGCCGGCATTGGCGGTTTCGGACGCCAGCAGGTAGGCCGACTGGGGCGAAAGCTGCTGCTCCTGCTTGGCATCCACAATAGCAATCACGTTGCCCATACGGTACCACTTATCCAGCGGTTCGTCGTGCAGGATGTCAAAAAATTCATCTACATCAAAAATACCGCTCGGCTCAATAATGACCCTGTCAAAGCCCTGCATGGCCAGCGAGATCAATTTGGTGCGCATCCGGCGCTGGTGGGTATCGCAGTCGCACCCGCCGCTGATGCTTTCCATATCGCAATGGTCGCCCAAAATATCCTGCAGCAGCATAACATCCACATTGACCGCGCCAAAGTCATTTTCCAAAATGCAGACATTCCAGCCCTGCTGAACCATATAGCGGGCATAGTGCCGCATAAAAGTCGTTTTGCCGGAGCCAAGAAAGCCGGTGATCAAATCGACCTGTACCATAGTTGTTCCCCTCCTGTTGGTGGTAAATTGCTTGTGCCTGTTATTATATCACATTTTTATTCAGTTTGCTTCATCAAACCCAAATTCAAAAAGAAAAACCGCCACACAGGTCCCTGTTCCTGTGCGGCGGTTTTTCCTTGAAAAGAAGAAAAAAGAGAAAGAGGAGTGGATGAAAAAAGTCTGCGTTGTTCCCCTGAGCATTTGGCAATGCCCCAACGGTGTTTGGGTCCCTGTTCCCTGGCACCGTTCCTTTTGGGAACAACTATAGAATACCCGATAGATGTGAACAATTCGTGATAAAAAATTCAACATTTTGCAAAAAGCGCCGCGCAATTTTCCATATTTCAAAGGCTGTGGCGGTTATTCTTCCTGTGCGGGGTGTAAATTTGCCCAGCAATACGCTATAATGGGGTTAGATTGCGGCAGCAGCCGCTGCCATGCAGGAGGGAAAACACCATTGGCAAACCGAATCAATTATGAGCGCGTGATGGAAGAAACCATCGCCGCATTAGAGCGCGATGGCCAGCGCCCGCAGCTGCTGCTGCACGCCTGCTGCGCGCCCTGTTCCAGCGCCACGTTGGAACGTCTGGCCGACCATTTTGACGTTACCATTTTATATTATAACCCCAACATTGCCCCACCGGAGGAATACCACCGCCGGGAAGCCGAACTGGAACGTTTTGTGCGCGATGCCGGGTACGCTGCCCGCGGCATCACGGTGGTGGAGCTGCCGTATGACCCGCAGGAGTTTTACACTGCGGTAAAAGGGCTGGAAAACGAGCCGGAGCGCGGCGAGCGCTGCACCGTGTGTTACCGCATGCGGCTGGAACGCGCCGCCCAGTACGCCAGGGCACACGGCTTTAACTGGTTCACCACCACCCTTTCCATCTCCCCGGTCAAGGACCCTGTGCGGCTGAACACCATCGGCTGCGAACTGGCCCAACAGTACGGCCTGAACTACCTGCAAAGCGAGTTCCGCAAAAAGGACGGTTACAAGCGCAGCCTTGCTTTGAGCGCAGAATACGGCCTGTACCGGCAGGATTACTGCGGCTGCATTTTCAGCAAGCAGGAACGCGGCGTTTGATTGCAAAGTTTTAAGGCAATACCGCATAATTCTAAGTGCCGATACGGCGAGCGAGGTACGGCAGAT
>OBKS01002480.1_pt1 | contig 10518 bp, 13 predicted proteins | sample 1517381 | NCBI WGS metagenome assembly OBKS01 (sample SAMN04571686, study PRJEB22368) | human gut metagenome | biome: human gut; material: stool | host: Homo sapiens | place: Luxembourg | collected 2012-08-03
CGAGGGTAGAAATATTTTTCCTGAGTAGTCAAGAAACAAGCTAAATAGACCGCAATTAAGCTATGTAAAAGAAATTTTACATGCTTTTATCTAATATGTAAAAGCCTTTTGATAGACATTACTACTACGTTTGCTGTAATCTCATGGAAGAAGGAGGCATACAGAATTATGATAGCTGATAAAATTAAAAATGCTCGTACTATTCTTTATTACATAACTATCATTATAGTTGGGATTATATGCACATATAAGAAGAGAATAATATAACTTTTGTTATGATATCAAATGATTTTTTCATTTAATATAACATTGCATTGGATGAAAAAATGTGTTTGGAGATGAAAACATAATCGAATTGAAGGTTGACGATTCAAACATAAAAAGAGCTGGGTGGCATCTACCCAGCTCAATCTTCTACATGGAAGACATCTTCCACCAATAAATTAAAGTATTTAGAAATCCGTAGCATAAACTCGGCAGATGGGGTGCTGTCCCCACGTTCTATCCTGCCGACAGTTTTGGTGCTGAATCCGATAGCAGCGGCAAGGTCATCTTGGTAAATGCCACGCTGTTCTCGGATTTCTCGGATATTATTGGTAACCGCCATAAAAATCCCTTCTTTCAGTTCTATAGAATTTTCTTATTGTCAATTATGCAAAATGATGTGTCCGATAAAAAGGATTTGCAATTTTATCGGTAATGTCCTGTAATAGCAGAAGCATCAGATTTTCCCTTATTGTTTCCCTTGTGTTATATCGTCCCATCAATGTTTCTTTTTACTTATATGTCTTACATGTTGACGCTTCCGCAAGAATCTGAGCCAGTTTTTCTGTTTCACTAAGACTTAAATTCATATGAATCAGAGCTTCCCGTACAATTTCGCCTACCGTTGCTTTTCGTTTTTTCTTCCAGAAGCTTGCAAGTTCTGCTGTAGAATTCAGCAGTTCATCGTATTCTTTATCGCTTATTTCATCATATTTTCCGGCCTTTACATCAGCCAGGAATTCTATTGCCGGATTAGGCATCGGAACATCAATAATACCTTTCGTCAAAAATTCGATATAAGTTTTCCAGAAATCAAAAGCTTGTTTTTTTAACATAAATGTACCCTCCAGTCTTATATTCATTTTCCATGGAAAATATTTGTGTCTCTTTGTTTGTGTTTCTATCTTACCACACCACAAATTCACATCTGTAATCCCGAAGGACGAAGGAAGAAGGTGATTTCTTATCACATCCTCCCATTTATCTGATTTTTGTAGTAAGCTCTTGCTTTGGCTCATTAGAATACTATTATTTATTTTTCAAGAATTTGCGGATCAAGGAGAAAGTCATAAATGTTTACAGTCAAGATACCATAGTCATCATAATAGGGCTGTACAATATCTTTTGTAATAACAATCTTTTTGAAAGAATCATCAATTTTTCTGAACGGTCTGATTTCCTGAGTTCGTTTCGCTTCATCTGGCAGCGAGTATGCAGACTGGATATAGTATCTGGAAGAACCAAGATTGCATACAAAATCAACTTCCAGCTGTTTACGGACAACCTTACCTTCCTGATTTCTTTCTGCAATCGGTATTACACCCACGTCCACACTGTAACCACGCATACGAAGTTCATTATAAATTACATTCTCCATAGAATGAGTCTGCTCAAACTGACGGAAATTGATTCTGGCATTACGAAGGCCAAGATCGGAAAAGTAATATTTCTTTGGTGTTTCAATATATGCTTTTCCTTTAATGTCATATCTTTGTGCTGATTCAATCAGAAAAGAATCCTCTAAATAATCCAGATATTTCTTAATAGTAGCGGAAGTGATTCTGGATTTCTTTACCGTCCTAAAAGTATTCTTCAATTTTTCTGGATTGGTCAGCGAACCAATGGCAGAGGAAAGAATATTCAGAAGATCCTCCAGTTCTCCGATGTTCCTCACTCGGTTACGTTTGGTAATATCTCGAAGATAAATCTCATTGAACAAATTCTGCAATGAAACTGCCTTATCGTTTGCTCCCTCACGAAGAACAACCAGAGGAATACCTCCATACAGCATATATTCAGATAATCCCATGTACTTATCACCACTGTAAATGGTCATAAACTCGGCAAAGCTCAGGGGATACATATGAACCTCATCACCACGACCGGCGAACTCGGTGGCTATATCTTTAGACAAAAGTTTTGCATTACTTCCTGTCACAAATACATCCATATTATCTTTGCGAAGATAGCCATTCAAAACAGCTTCAAAACAATCCAACATCTGAATTTCATCAAGCAACAGATAATACATTTCTTCACCTACAACTTTTGAACGGATATAAGCCATGAACTTTTCAGGGTCAACTCCACGCTTTTCCTTTTCAATCTGAATCAGGCTTTCGCCAATCAGATAAAGATCATCGGCTGAATCAAACGCAAAGCGAATGATGTGGTCAGCATCAACTCCGCTTTCCAATAAATGATGATAAAACAGATTATTCAGTAAATAGGATTTTCCACATCGACGAATACCAGTAATTACCTTAATCAGTCCATTATTCTTTCTTTTTATCAATTTATCCAAATAAAAATCTCTGCGAATCTCCATCTTAAAACCTCACTGTAAAAGATTTTTGCAACATGTTGCATTTTTCTATTCTAGTATATCCGGATGGACTTCAAAAATCAACATGTTAGCCGGACATTGGAATAGATTTTTGTAACTTGTTGAGTATTTCTATTCCACAATTATATTATATCCTTTAGAAGCAGTGTTTATCCCGCCTTTTAATCGTGTTTTTCATTACTTCATCGTCTTTGCCAGTGAATTGAGCAATGCTCGCATCTCTGCATTTGCTAATACTTTTGCCAGAAGTTCCGGATCGACTTCATCAGCAACAGTTGGTAGGATTTAATGACCTTGCAACACTTCTGCCGGATATAGCTGCCGAGTGGTCGGAGAAGAACTTGCCATTGAAGCCTGATGAAGTAAATGCAAAGTCGAGGAAAAATGTCTGGTGGAGATGCAGTAAATGCGGTAACGAGTGGAAATCTGTTATCAATGCCCGTGTGAAAGGTACGGTATGCCCCGTTTGTGCAGAGAGAGAAGTCCTTGCCGGATATAATGATTTGGTGACAACAGACAGTCAGCTTCTCAGTGAATGGGATTATGGACAGAATAAACTGAAGCCGACAGAAGTATCACGAACTTCAGCAAAGAGAGCGTGGTGGAAATGCAGATACGGTCATTCGTGGAGTATGAAGATAAATGAAAGAACGATGTTGAATAAAGGCTGTCGAATTTGTGAGCAAGAATATTTATCGCTATTTCCTGCTTTGGCTGTCAGTTATTATTCTAATAGGAAAGGCTTGAAAGCAGAACTTGGTTCTGACCGATTGCTTGGAGTTCCGCTTGAAACATACATACCTTCAGAAAAGTTGGCTATTGAGTCAGGAAGTGCTGACGAGAATATAGAAATAATGAAAGCATATATGTGTAAGCAACGAGGAATAAGGCTGATTAAACTGCCGATGAAAGGCACAGAACTGGATTATGCCAATAATTTAAAGAAAGCTTTTCAGAGCGTACATATATTTATTTCTTCCGATACCGAGGAAGATGTGGAGATAATCAAAAATACATTTGAAAGATGGAGGGACAGCCAATGAGAGAGAAAACCTATCATCTATACTTAAATGAAGAAGAACGAAGCCGAGTGATACAATCACTCATTGCACTGAAGAACAATTTAGCAGCTTCTCTATTGGCACAACCTTTGATAAGGCAAAGCAATTATAGAAAATATTTTTTGATTCATTTATGGAGGTATGCACTATGGTATATAAGTTTGTAGAGAAGCATAAGACAGTACAGGAAGAAATGGCATACATTGTTTACATGATTGTTGGCAGTTACTTTAACAAAGTTATCTGTAAGAACCGGGCAATGGCGACCAGACTTTATCTTTATTATGCGGAGATGAAGGAGGCGACGTAGGAAGCAAAGGAACAGAAAGTCATTGCACAGGCAGAGCACATTTTCATAGGTTACGAGAAAATCCTTGAAGGGATGAACTGCGAGGTTATGGTTGTTTTTAAAGAGGGCAGATATGTACTCGATTTCATCACTGGGTTCGAGCATGTACATGCTGAGGTGAATCGCAAAGGGGACTGCAAAATGCAGCTCCTTGCAAATTGAAAAAATCAATCTCAAATTGACCGAAATGGTGGCGCATGATATACTTATCATTAAGATGATGGTGCGTTATGCGTGTCGGTCAGAATGAAATAGATTTATATCAGCAGGTCTTAGTGGCAGGGACCAGAACTCTCGGATTGCGTGAAAATACAGGAGGTTGCGCCTGATGAAACGAGTCGTTGTGAAATCAGTGTTTGATACATTTGAATATGTGATGCAGCATTATTACCCTGCAGACCTGGAGGAAATGGTAGAGCGCTCAGATACCTATGCAATCATTTCCATCCAGGATACTCATACCGGAGGCTTTGGCGTTACATTTACACCAAGCCAATATTGTCAGGATGTATTAACGCTTTATTTTGATGATGTTATCCGTGAGGTAGATGGCGCCGTTCTATTTATGGACGAAATGGCGAAGCAGATTATAGATTTCATTAAGAAGAATCGAAAGGTCGAGACACTTTTGGTACATTGCTATGCCGGTCAGTCAAGGTCAAGAGCAGTCGGCGCATTTGCGGTGAAGATGCTGGGCGGAGATAATTCAAGATATTTCTCACAGGGTAATCCGAACATGTATGTGTATGACACGTTGGAGACGGTGTGGATGCAGGAAAATACTAAGAAACCAATAACGGATGATAACAGCAATAATAGGTGATAAATATGAGTCAGAAGATTTTTATTAGTTATTCACATCAAGATAGTATATGCGCACAGGGAATAGCCAGATTTTTGCTTAGGCAAAACTATGATGTTTGGATTGATGTTGATAGAATTGTAAGCGGTCAAAATTGGGCAGAAAATATTAATGAAGCCCTTAAAATGGCAAATACGGTAATTGCAATCATCTCCAAGAATTCTGTGAGAAGACCGGAAGTTTTACGTGAGACATCTGAAGCGTTATCCAGAAGCGAAAAAGAAAAAGACTTTCGTGTAATTTATGTTGTCATTGGGAATGTACACCCATCATGGTTTGTCAGCAATGACAAGGCGGTTGTAGATAAACTAATAGATTATTTGAAAAAAGTTCAATACGTTCAATTAGATGCCAGGGGTACAATTAACATTGCCTGTATGCAAAATATACTCCGGGCTTTGAACGGGAAAATGGTCTATTCTGACGGCATAGAATTTGGTAAGAGCGATGACTATATATACGAAGCAGGAATGCCTGAGAAAGTATATGACAATGACGCTGAAAACTGTTTTTACAGAGTTCATTCCAGTGATTTAGCTCCATCTACAGCATTCCCGTTCGCATTGGATAATCAGTGGTTGCCTGACGAGGTAATATCCGTAGAATCTGAATTAAGAAGCCAATTTCTAAAATACGGATTTGAGTCGGAGAATGTTCAAAAGTATCTGGAAAGATTCCAAATAAAAAATCTTTATCTGTCATTGATGCATACTCGCCAGATTATTCTTAACAGAGCATCAATTTTAAATAGTCGTAGCTTGCAGGGCTTTTATTGTTCTGATAGTGGCTATAGTGAAAATGAAAAAGAAGCATTTTCAGAATTGCTCCAAAATGGCAGTATTATTGTATTTTTATATGGGGATAATGAATTAACACCATATGTTTCTAAGATGCCTAAGTATTCGACGATGCGACATTCTGTAGAAGCTTGGAATGATTTGTGTACCCAAATTTCGATGTACTGTATTCGGGAAAATTGGGAAACACCAGTAGACAGGCATAGACAGGAATTTGTAAAACAATGCACAACGTTGGCGTTCAATACTGAAATCAATGAAATGTTAGCGGAGTGCTTTGGGTTTGACACAGTTACGAAGAAGGAATTCTTTACTATATTAAAAGAAATTGAAATGACTGTGTTCCTTCAGACTCATATTATAGGAACCGGGCATAGATCAAAAGTGGAAGGATATAGCCGGTCATCATTTTACAAGAGTTTTGTGGTTGCAGAAAAGAGTAAAGAGCATTCAGACCCCGTGCTAAACTGTATTTTTGATGTGGATAAGCCTTTTCATGAGGAACTGAAGAAAATTATAGATGTCTATTATAATTCTATATTTACAAATTACTTTAACTGCGCAGCATTGATACCGAGTAATATACGTCCCGAAGACACTTTTATTCATCAGTTGTATTTGAAACACGGGATTAAGGAAGTGGGGTCGGACGAACTGGAGTATGCCTTTTCAGAGTTTTTCAAAAATGAAAATATTTTACAGAAAATAAAAGAAATAGGTGAAGATTTCTATATCGAGAATTGGAGTCTGGAGAGGATTGTTGAGTACAGGAAGGGACTTCATTGGCGTGAGTATATCGAACTTATGGAATATATAACGAATCGTTCTACATATTGGGAGGTGGATTTTAGCGACATAGAGAAACTGACGGAACTGTTTGTTGTTAGTGTTAATGAATGCAAGCAGGTACAGGGCCAGAAACGCTGTGTAGCATTTAGCCCAGCATATACATTCAGAATTTGTATCGGTAGTAAGGTATTAGATGTTATTTGCAGTGAAAATGTAAGAAAGCTAAAAACATATCCCGGTATATTTTTTGCGAAAAATCAAAATAGTATGTCGATACAGTTCATGATTGGAGATTCTACTTCGCAAAAAAACAAAATATCGGAGTCTATTTTTCCACCTTTGAAAATTTTTGATGGTAAAACCAACTATATGGGCGGAAATGCTTACTTTGAAGAAATAAGTGCTTTCCTAACCGGTCAATGCGACTTTATGTGGATTTATTAGATGGCGAGGGCAAATATGATGAAAAATGGTGATTATGGTTACAATCTTGCATTTTGTGAGGAAAAACTTATTCCAGTAATAAAAAAAATAGCAGATAAACACGTGGATACCCCATTTGAGATTGAAAAAAAGGGACATGGGAATTTTGTTACATCTGTAGATAAAGCTATTGAGCAGGAATTAATAGAACAATTACATGATTTGATTCCTAAAGCCGGTTTTATTGCCGAAGAGAGTGGCGAAGATTCAAAATCGGAGCTGAATTGGGTCATTGATCCGATAGATGGCACTACCAATTTTATCTACGGCCTTCCATATGCTGTTTCGGTGGCTTTAATGACGCCGGAAACAGGGGGAACTCTTCTTGGCGTTGTTTATAGCCCTAAGACGGCAAAGTTATATTACGCATGTCATGGACAAGGGAGTTTCGCAATCGAGAATGGCATAAAAAAACGTCTCAGTGTCGGGGCTTTCCCGGATAATGAAGGAATCGCAATATTTGGAATGCCCTATAACAGAGAAAAAACGGAAAAAATTTTCAATATTGCGAAAAAGGCATATGGGTTTTCATCAGATTTAAAGCGGGTGGGCCCGTCTTCTCTTGACATATGTATGGTTGCTGAAGGAAAGGCAAAATTATATTTTGAACTTGATCTGAACGTATGGGATATTTGTGCAGGAATGCTTATTCTGACTGAAGCGGGAGGGAATTACAGACAGGAAGATGATTTATTCCTTTTTGGGGCAGATAAAGTACTTGACTCGTATAAAGGTGAGTGAAGAATGATAGTGAGTTATAAAAAACTTTGGAAACTACTTATCGACCGGGACCTGATGAAAAAGGATCTGCGTGAGCAGGCCGGACTCACAACTAATGTAATAGCAAAGATGGGGAAAAACGAAAATGTCTCCACAGAAGTGCTATGTAAGATCTGTGATACCTTGGGTTGCGAGATGGATGATATTGTTGATTTTATTCCGAATTCGGAGGGCGAATCGGATAAAACCTAGGACAATGGACGATTTTACAATAATATGTGAGGAAAAAGGGCTGCTGGAAGGCACTTGAACGTAGCATATTTTCAGATAAAGAGAGGATATGGTGAGTTATGGCCGGTTATTTAGGCATAGAAGCTTCTGATGAAAAACCATATATTTTTATCAGCTACAATACAGAGGATCAGGAGCGGCTTTGTAACATTGCACAGATGTTGCAAGAGCGCCAGGTAAATATATGGTACGACAATGGCATACAAAAGATTTCTAATGAAGAATGGCAGGAACAGATAGCTTTGCATATACGCGATGCAGAAATCGTATTTTTCTTCATTTCCCATGGTATTTTTGTGAAGAAGAATTCGTTTGTCCGAAAGGAATATGATCTGGCAGCAAGACACAGCAAAAATATTTGTGTTGTATTGTTGGACGAGATTGATGCCAGGAATATACCGGCAAAATACGATTTCTGGTGGGATGAGATCATCCATAAGCAATGTATCGAAGCTATGGATATGACGGATGGTGAAATCGCCGGAGCAATATACACAGAGTGCTGCGGAATCGGAGCTGTTAAAATTGCGGAGCTTAAATACGACGAGGTTTATTGCTACAAGAATTCCGCGGTCCTTAAAAACAAACTGAATATTATTGATGAATATGAATTGGAGAAGTCGATTGATAGTATGGTTAAACCGACTGCCAGTCAATTGGTAGAGAAACCGTTAAGAGGGATGTTCGATTACGCTTATCTAAGAAAACTGCATAAGAATCTATATGGTCAGTTCTTTGATTGGGCAGGACATACTCGTAAGGTGAATATATCCGATCAGATTGAGTATTGTTACTGTAACTACATAATTCCTCAGATAGAAGAGTTGTTTGAAAAGCTGAGGAAGGAAAAATACCTTTTACAATGTTCGGAAGATCAAAAATATAGTCGACTTGCCTATTATTTGGGAGAATTGAATTCGATACATCCATTTAGGTATGGAAATCAGGTTGTCCAGGAGGTCTTTATTTCTGTTTTGGGAAAGAAGATAGGCTGCAATCTGAAATTTGATATGGTCGATCGTGCCAGATTAAAACAAGCCTATATACATGCATATAATGGGGATTATGGGCCACTGGAGGCTGAACTCAAAAGAATAGGATTAGAGCAGGATAAATGAACAAATAGAAAGTAATGGAATGTTCGAGGATGATGACAATATGAAAGAATATTGCTTTGTAATACAACCATATGATGGTGGTGATTTTGACAATCGCTATGAGAAAAGATTAAAACTATACTGATGGAATTGAGGGATTGCCTTACGCTGGCAGAAGATACTATGCGCCAGGCCGATCAACAGCTACCAAGCCAGCTGAGGGATATTCTCTTTTAGATAAGGATTGTGATTATGGAACATGGCGGCTGTTATATTTTTCTCTCCCATGCAAGTGCGAATATAAATATTGTTCGTCGAATTAGGAATGAGTTTGAAAGTCTCGGACAAAATCCTATAGCATTTCATTTGAGATGCTTGGATGAGAACTATAAGGGCAGAGATGAGGAACTCTGGAATTTGATTTACAGAGAAATTGATGCTCGAGAGTGGTTTGTATATTGTCAGAGTCCTGAGGCAAAAGAGAGCGATAACGTTCAAAAGGAATATGCCTATATAAAACAAGCGGGAAAAGATAAAATTTGGCTTGGTGGTAGAGCACTTGCAGCAGGTGGTGGTGGAATGGCAGCTGGAGAAGCTTTTCTAACCCTTGCGGGACCAGTAGGGTGGGCTATTGCAGGTGTTGCACTTGTAATGTTGATGTAGAAAAGATAAAAGAAGTATTCCAGCATTTCATTGTAATGCATGATGAATCGTTATTTTTTATTTTAGAATTACCAGTTACGTGCGATAGAGAAAATCCAGTTGCTCCGGGAATATTAGAGGAAACACATAAAGATGTTTATTATATAGATGGGTGTTTACAGGAAGAATGTCTTGTATTATTGGAAAGATATGGAGAACTTCTTATCAATGACGGCATGAACAGATTTGGATTTGGCTGTCATGAGAGTCAGGACGAAATCATGCTTGATAAATATAACGTGGTAACGATTTATAGTCAGCAGTTGTCGAACTATAATGAGTTTTTTGAAGCTCATGGAATTGAAAAAGTAGAAAGTCTAATTACAGCATGGGATACATTTTCTGATGAAACACCGGGACAGGCTGAAAGATGTGATTATGAAGGAAAATCGGTGTATGATTTGCCAGAAGAATTAAAGGATTGGGGAATGTACTTAGCGGACACAAGAGCAGAGTAATTAGTTTAGAAAGGGCAGGCTATGGAAACAAAGTCAAGAATTTTATACCTACAAAAGATTTTACTGGAAAGAACCGATGAAGAAAATCCTCTTTCCACAACACAGTTAATCAATATATTGAATGATGAATACGGAATATCTGCACACAGAACGACAGTCACAAAAGACATTGCTGCACTTCAGGAGTTTGGAATGGACATTGTTACTATCCATTCTACTCAGAGCAAATACTTTGTAGCCAGTCGTAAGTTTGAATTGCCGGAACTGAAACTGCTGATAGATGCAGTGGAGTCATCGA
>OBKS01002498.1_pt1 | contig 10440 bp, 10 predicted proteins | sample 1517381 | NCBI WGS metagenome assembly OBKS01 (sample SAMN04571686, study PRJEB22368) | human gut metagenome | biome: human gut; material: stool | host: Homo sapiens | place: Luxembourg | collected 2012-08-03
AAACGCCGACGGTGAAGGTCGATTTGCCCGAGCCGCCTTTGCCGGAGGCAACGAGGATGATTTCAGCCACAGTGAGCGCTCCTTTCAAATAAAATCAGGGGAGAAGTGAGTTTTCGGGCTGAGCCGCTTCTGTTGAGCCGCTCTGGCCGAAATAATAATCGACTACCGCAGCGACGACGGGGGCGACGAATACGCCCGAGGTCATGCCCTCGCCGACCACCGCGACCGCTATCTCGGGGTTCTCATACGGGGCAAAGGCGATGAGGAAGCCGTTGTTTATCTTGACGGAGTCGCCGCCTATCTGACGGTATTCCTGAGAAGTACCCGTCTTTGCAGCGACCTTTACGGGGAGATTTTTGAAGTATTCCTTACAGTAGCCGACCGTGCCGACCTTGAGCATACCGCTCTTTACAATATCAAGGGTTTTCTGAGAAATACCCGTCTCGCAGACTACCTCAGGCTCGGTCTCGAGCACGGTCTGCGAATAATCGTGGCTCTTGATGCTCTTAACGAAGTGAGTTTTGTATCTCGTGCCGCCGTTCGCTATCGTGGCGCAGTAATTCGCAAGCTGGATGGGGGAGAAAAGGTTGCCCGCCTGACCTATTGCGGACTGGACGGTGTAGCCGGGCAGCCACTTTTGATTGAGCGATGCCCTGTATTCGGGGCTGTCGAGCACTCCCGTCGCTTCGCCCAGCTCGCAGCCGGTCTTTGAGCCTAGGCCGAACAGAGTCCTGTATTCGTTCATCTTCTCAATGCCGAGCATCCTGCCGACCTCATAGAAGAAGGTGTTGCAGGATTCGTTGATTGCGTTGACGACGTTGACAAAGCGGGTTATATGATGCTGCTCGCACTTGAAGTGCTGGCCGAGGTATTCATATGAGCCGGAGCAGTAGACGGTGGTCGTTTCGTCGATTATACCCTCCTCGAGGGCGGCGACTGCGACCGAGGGCTTCATCGTGGAGCCTGTGGCGTAGGTCGAGAGCAGCGCTCTGTTCCAAAGCGGGGCGCCGGAGGCCTTGTTGAGAGCATCCGCGTTATCGGCGTAGGTCGAGATATCGTAGGTCGGGTAAGTGGCCGAGGCGAGGATAGAGGAATCCTTGCAGCTGAGCACTACAACTGCGCCCGCATCGGGCACGACATTGCCCTTTTTGCCCGAATAATCCTGCAAAGCCTTTTGCAGCGCATCCTGAGCGACCTTTTGAAGCCCCGAGTTAATGGTGAGCACCACGGTGTGCTTATTGCCGTCGTTGTCGGTGTAGACGGTCTTTTCGCCGTCAGTACCCTTGAGATATTCCTCCAGGGCGGCCTCGATGCCGCTCTTGCCTATCATATCGGTCATTTTATAGCCGTCGGCCTTTTTCTCCCGGTATTCCTCGGCGTCGATAGCGCCGACCCTGCCGAGGATATGCGGGGCTATAGTGCCGTCGGTATACTGCCGCACGGGGATGACCTCAACGTCAACGCCCTTATAGAAGCCGCTGTTTTCCTTGATAAGTGACACCACGTCGTCGGGCACGTCCGCGGCGAAGGTGTAAGGCGTGCTGATGCTGAAATATATGCGCTTCATCTCGTAGCAGACGGAGGCTATCTTGCGGGCATCCTGCTCGGAGTAAGCCGAGAGCTTGTACCTGCTGACAAGGGCGTCAAAGCAGTTTTGTGCCGAGGCGTATTCGTTGAGGTTCAGCATATCGGCGCTCTTCATCTCCTTGATGAGAGCGTCGCTGTCCTCCTTAAAAGCGATATTGCCGTCTGCGTCAAAAACGAGCGGCAGGTTATCTATCCATTCAAGCCCCTTGCTCTCAAAGAGCTTGATGAGGCTGAGGATTATCTCGTTGCGAGTCTCCTGCTCGGAGGCGGGAGGGAAATATGCGTAGTCAAAGACTATAGAATAGCCCTGACTGTTGTAGACGAGGGGCTTGCCGTCGCAGTCGACTATCTCGCCCCTTGCGGCGGAGATGGGAGCCGTCTTGGCGGAGACTGCGGAGCTGGCGGCGTCGTATTCGTCGCCCTTGACGATCTGAAGATTGATAAGGTCAACGGCAAACACCATAAAGAAAAAAAGGATAACGCAGATAGCCGCTATCTGCCTGCCGCGAGTCATTTTTGCGTGCATATCTGCACCTCCTTTGATTATTGCTCAATTGAGTATTTTTTCTCCACGGCTCGCACGATGATAAAGATTATCGGCACTAATATCGCCGTGTAGAGGATGCCGGGGAGATAGTAGCGCACGAGCACGTGAGCCGCCCCGTCGATCGAAGCGAATACATAGTGAAACAGCCAATAGCCGAGGCTGTAGATGATGATGAATCCCACCGAGAGGAGGGACGCCGTGACCACGTTGTTACGCATCACGGTGTTGATGAGCGTGCCGCAGATAAAGCCGACAGCCAGCAGGTAGAGGGCGTTGAAATTGTTGCCGGAGGCCGTGATATCCCACAGCATACCCGCAAAAAGCCCGAAAAGCATCCCGACTATGTCGCGCTCAAACATTGCAGTACAAACAACGGCGGGTATCAGCAGCAGCGCGCGCACGCCGAATATCTGCGGAAAAAAGCCGTCGGTATTTTGCATAACTGACAGCGTTAATATTATCAGGGCGAGTATAACCCTGCGGATTATCAACTTTTTGCGTTGAGCTTCAATAGTCATATAAAAAAGCGGGGACGGCGGCGCATCACTGCGCCTGACCGTCAAATGAAGTGATGATAAAGACGTCGGTGAGCTTTGAGATATCAATGCCCGGCTCGATAACGGCGCTGGCGGAGATATCCACCGTGCCGTCCACGACGTCAACTATAGTGCCGATTATAAGATCCCTCGGGAAAATGCCGCCAACGCCCGAGGTGCAGACGATGCCGCCCGCCGTGACGGAGGTGGAGGCGGGGAGACCCGGCATATGGCAGCGCCCCTGCTCGGCAAGCTCGACGGTCGAGGTCACGAAGCCGAGATCCCTCGTCCTGACCTCATAGGCGCTGACATTGACATTCGGATTCAGAATGGTATTAACGGTGCACTGCGTGGGGGTGACCGAGGCGACCACGCCGACAAGGTATTCGCCGTAGATAACAGGGTCGTTGACCCTGATATCGTTTATCGAGCCTTTGTTGAGGGTCACCGTGCCGAATCTGCCTGCAGCGTCCCTGCCGATAACGGCTGCCTCGGCGAACACATAGTCGCTGTGCTCCTCTTTAAGCCCGAGGAATTCCTGATAGAATTCATTCTTATACTTTGCCTGCTCGTAGTCGACGAGCTGCTCTCTGAGCGAATCCACCTGCTCCTCAAGGTCGGTTATCTCCTTGGAGAGGGTGGAGCTTGAGCGGAACGATATCGGCAGCTTCGACACCTCGGACGCCACATAGGACGCAAGGCGTGAAACGGGGCCGAATACTACGCTCGTAACGCTCGTGAGCGGTGATGAGCCGCTTCTTGAGGCGACGGCAAATATCGACCCCGCAAGCAATGCGGCGACGACACCTGCGAATATTTTAAATGCCGTGCTCTTCAAAAAGCGAATCATCAATATAGCTCCTTAATCCGATTAGATACTTAGATGTACTTCTTATTGCTGATCACGTTGAGGTTGTCGTTATCAAGGCAGATGCCCGTGCCGTCAACAACGCAATCGAGGGGATTCTCCGCCACGAGGACGGGGATCTTGGTCTCCGCGGAGATGAGCCTGTCGAGGCCTCTGAGCAGAGCGCCGCCGCCGGTTAAAAGTATACCAGTCTCGGAGATGTCACCCGCGGTCAGGATAATCCCCTCTCGCGAAATGTCCGCGGCAAGCTCGGGGGGAGTCTTTTCAAGCGTGGACTTAACGGCGTCAACTATCTGGGATACGGGGTCGGCCATTGCCTCCCTTATCTCCTCGGAGGTGACATCAACATTCTTCGGCAGGCCGTCCATGAGGTTTCTGCCCTTGATATTCATCGTGCCCTCGCCGTCATAAGGGAAGGCGGAGCCGATCTTTATCTTGATATCCTCAGCGGTTCTCTCACCGATAAGGAGGTTATATTTCTTCTTGATGTAGGAGATGATGGACTCATCAAAATTGTCGCCCGCAACACGGCAGGAATTCGCCGTGACAACGCCGCCAAGCGATATAACAGCCACCTCGGAGGTGCCGCCGCCGATATCGACGACCATGCTGCCGGTCGCTTCGCTGACGGGGAGACCCGCGCCGATAGCCGCCGCCATGGGCTCCTCGATAAGGCTGATGTAGTTGGCGCCTGCGCTCTTTGCGGCGTCGTGGACAGCCTTGCGCTCAACCTCGGTGACGCCCGAGGGGATGCAGATGAGCACTCTGATCCTTGAGAAGGGTCTGCGCTTGGTGGTGCGCTTGATGAAGGATTCTATCATCTCTGCGGTTATTTCGAAATCCGCTATAACGCCGTCCTTGAGGGGGCGCACCGCGATGATCGAGCCGGGAGTTCTGCCTATCATTTCCTTTGCCTCGGTGCCGACGGCGACCACTCTGGGCGGGTTGCTCTTCTGATCGACCGCAACGACCGACGGCTCTCTGATGACGATGCCCTTGCCTCTTGCGAATACGAGGGTGTTCGCCGTGCCTAAATCTATGCCGATATCCTGTGTAAATAACATATCTTTTCTCCTCCGGAATAATTATCTGTATTCGATAGTGTCAAGTATGGCGATCACATCGTCGAGGCGTGCGCCCATGTCGCTGTCTGAGGTTATCATGCAGGTGTAGACCGTGCCGCCATGCTCATAGAAGATATAGCCGATGTAAGTGGCGGTGCCTGAGCTGTTGTTGGGTACATATACCGAGATAAGCGTGGCCTCGCCGCCGTTGACGGTGATCTGCTTATTGGTGTATACGCAGTCGCTGAACTTTGACTTGACAGCGTCGATGAGCTTTGAGGTATCCTGCATTACCGCGGAGAGCTTCTTGCCGCTTGAGCTCATGAGCTTTATCTGATCCTCGGAGTTATCCTTCTTGAGGATGAGGTCGCTGTAGCTCATGCTGTCGCTCCAGCCGCTCGGGATAGCTATCGAGTAGTTGGGGCATTCAATGCGGTTGCCGATGACGACCGCATGGTCGAGCGCGATGGCGTCGGTCTGGTATTCGCCGTTATCGCCCTTGACGTTTTTGCCGTTTTTGTCGGTGACGAGCACCACGAGGTTGCCCGCGTCGTCACGGGCAGCTCCGCCGCCCTCCTGAGTGACTGCGGCGTAGCCCTTGCCGGCCGCGTCGGTGACGAGCACACCGTCCTTGAGCTTGGGCTTGCAGGCGGTGAAGCAGGTGAGGATCACGATAACGCTGATGATGAGAGCAAAATACTTTTTCATTTCTCTGATCCTTTCTTTGAGCCGTCTCAGCCGTTCAGGGCTTTGAAAGCGTTTTTGTTATTATTGTAAAGCATCTTATAGACTGCGTAGTTGCGGTCGTAGATGTCTTTATTTGCAGTGTTGGGGGTGAAGGTCTTTTTGGCGGGGATAAGCCTCTTCGCCTCGGAAACGTCGCCTATAACGCCGAGGCCGACCGCCATTATGACCGCCGCGCCGACTGCGCCGACATTCTGCGGGCTGTCGACCGTCTCAACAGTCCTGCCCGTGATATCGGCAAGGATCTGGCAGGTGACGTCCGAGAGGGCGCCGCCGCCGACGAAGCGAACGGTCTGAGATGTCTTTATCTTCTTATCCTGTGTTTCGAGGAACCAGCGAAGATGCATACAAACGCCCTCGATAACGGAGCGGATGAGCTCGGTTTTGCCTGTTTCGAGGCTGACGTTGAAGAACATTCCTCTGGCGTTCGGATCCTCAAACGGGCAGCGATTGCCGTGAAGCCACGGGGTGAAGATAACTCCGCCGCTGCCTGCCGGGGTCTCGTCGATTATCTTTGAGAGGTAATCGTAAAGGCTGGTGTAGACCGACTCTTTGGATTCCGCGACGTGAGTCTTTTGCAGGAAGATGCCGATCTCGTCGAGGGCAAGGTGATCCTTGACCCATTCGAGGCATTTGCCCGCCGTTTCCAGCTCGGCAAAATAATTGAATTTATCCTTTTGAGCGCCGGTGATGGCGGCTATCATTGCGGAAGCGTCAACGACGCTCTTGTCAACGACGGTCGAGACCCAGCCTGAGGTGCCGGAGTAGATGTGAGTTTCGCCGAGGCCTACGCTGCCTGCGCCCACGCCTATGAGCGAGGCGTCGCCGCCGCCGCCGAATACCGCGGTGCCTTCTTTAAGACCCAGCTCCTTAGCCGCCTTTGCGGTCAGACCGCCGACGTTCGCCGTGCAGTCCACTATCTCGGCAAGGTGAGCGGGGTCAACGTCGAGCAGCTTGCAGATCTTCGGGCTCCAGCATTCGTGACCCTTGCGGATATCATAGAGCAGGGTGCCGAATGCGGAATCCCTCGTCATGACGAATTTGCCCGTCATGCGGCTGATTATGTATTCCTTGACATCGAGCCATTTATAGACTCTCTTGAAATTCTCGGGTTCATTGTCCCTGAGCCAGCGATATTTCCAGACGGGGTCCTTGACGCTGGCGGAGACTGCGCCGGTGATTATGAGCGAGGGAATGAGCTTTGTAATGTTGGCGCCGGCTATCTGGATCCCGTTCGCCATGCCCTCCTTGAGCTGCTTCCTCGCCCTCTGATCCATGTAGCTGAACGCTCTGTGGACGGGCTTGCCCTCTTTATCGACAAGCACGAGGCCCTGCATCTGTGAGCAGAACGAAATGCCGTCGACCATGTCGGGGGTTATGTCCTTACAGTTCTCAAATACGGTCGCGGTCGTGGAACAAATGGCGCTCCACCATTCGTCGGGATCCTGCTCTGCGCCGCCGTCGGGCAGAATATAGAGATTGTAGCCCTCCATTGCCGCACTTTTGAGGGTTATCGTATCGTCGATCTCAAAAAGACAGGTTTTGACTCCGGTAGTGCCGATATCGTAAGATATAACGTGTTTTGCGCTCATATAATCCTCCTTGAACCACCATTGAATATTATATAATATAATACGCCGGGTTGCATTAATAAAATATGACCGAAAAGTTACGAATTTGGTTTATGCATCGGGCAATTTGCAGACGTCGACCCATTTCTCCGCCCCGGAGCATTCAAAAAGCTCGTCGCAGCTCAGCTCGACCGCGCTGCTTGCGCTGCCCGCTGCGGGGAAAACGGTGTCGAACCGCTGAAGCGAGACATCGAGATAGACCTTAACGCCGTCCTTCAGCGCAAAGGGGCAAACACCGCCGACGGGGTGCCCGACAAGCTCCAGCTCATCCCCGGAGGAGAGCATTTTTGCCTTGAAGCCGAAGGTATCCTTGAATTTGCGGTTATCCACCTTGGCGTCGCCTGCGGCGACCACGAGCATTGCGCCGGCACCGTCCTTAAACGAGAGGGTTTTGGCTATCCTCGCGGGGATAACGCCGACCACCGCCGCCGCCAGCTCGACCGTAGCGGAGGACTCGGTGAACTCCTGAATTCTGCCGTCAACGCCGAAGCGGGCGAGGTATTCTCTGACTGCCTGAACGGACATTTTATCATTCCTTTTCATATTGGGTATCGCCTCGGAAAGGTCATAATACCCCACTATCCTATTATGAAAACATTATAGATAATTTTGAACGGAAATACAAGAGTTTGAGAAAATTTTCTTTGCCGTATTCGGCGCATGGACGCAAAAAATGCCGCATCCCTTTCGGAATGCGGCATAAAAAGCATATTTTACTGCGCGTAGCCCGCGACGGTCATCATGTAAGTACCGATCTGCGCGCCGAATTCGGGTGCGCCGTCCATGATGAGCTTGCTGTCCTTGGTGTAGTCAAGCATATCCGCGGTGCCCATGAGGATGCCGAGAGCACTGTCGAGCGAGTCGAATCTCATGGTGAAGAAGGGAAGAGCGCGCTTATAAACGCCTCTGCCTGCCTTTGACTTGCCCGCCTTGATACGGATATAAGCCGAGATCTCGGGGTAGCCGTCAACTGCCCATGCATAGACTCTGTCGGGGCTCTTGAGCGCCCAATTGTGGATATCCTCGTGACCCTGCTTGTTGAGCGTGCTGATGCCGCTCGAGAGCAGATAGAAGTAGCACTTAACGAGCAGCTTCTTGGTCTCCTCATCCTGCGGCGGCTCCTTGGCGGTGAGAAGCGAGGACATCTTGAGCAGCGTCATCATGAATGCTGCAAAGACGGCGGGCTTCTTTGCCACGCCCTTCATCGAGGGCAGGGTAGCGGGGCCGATATTTCCTTTGAAGAATGCGTTCATAGCCTCTACGCTCTTGAAGCAAAGCTCGATATGAGCATTGTCGGCGACCTTGTCGGTGTGGCAGAGCCACTCGCCGCTGTTGACGACGAAATGGGTCGCGTACTTGCCTGCGGGAGCGTCGGGATCCTTGGCGCTGACCTGGATGACGGCGTGAGCGTGCTCAAACTTCTTGGCGAGCTTGGGGTCATCCATAGCGATGGTCTTGATGAGGGGCAGAACCGCACAAAGGAAAACTTTATTAGTTAATATATCTTCTCTTGAAGCCATATATATCAATCCTTTCTGCAATTTGTCGAAAGGCGCATCACGCCTCGTCGTCCCAGTCGTCGTCAAGCTCGAAGTCCTTGCCCATGACTTCACGGACGGACTCGACTATGCCGTTCTGGTCAATGCCGAGCATGGACATGATATCCTCGTGCAGACCGATGGGGGCGAACTTGTCGGGGATGCCGAGCTGCTTGAAGGCGCAGCCCTTGCCGGCCTCAACGATGACCTCGGCGACTGCGCTGCCGAGACCGCCGATGACGTTGTGATCCTCAACGGTGATTATGCGGCGGGTATCCATGACCGCCTTGATGATGGCTTCCTTGTCGATGGGCTTGATGGTGTGCATGTTGAGCACTCTGATCTTCAGGCCGTCCGCGCTCTCAAGGAACTTGGCAGCCTGGACAGCCTGGAACACGCAGGAGCCGCAAGCGATGATGGTAAGGTCGGAGCCCTCATGAACGGTGACTGCCTTGCCGACCTCGAAGCCGTAATCGGAATCCTCATAGAGAACTCTGTCGAAGCCTCTGTTTATACGGATGTAGTAGGGGCCGAAATTATCATATGCAGCATGGACTGCATTGTAGGTCTCGATGCCGTCTGCGGGGCAGATAACGGTGAGGTTCGGGATCGAGCGGCAAACTGCGAGGTCGCAGATAGCGTGGTGGGTCGAGCCCGCCTGGCCGAACGAAGTGCCCGCATGGGTAGCGATTATCTTAGCGTTGACATTCTGATAGCAGATGTCGGTGTGGAGCTGGTCGGCGCTTCTGAGAGAAGCGAATACCGAGAAGGTGGAAAGGAAGGGCACAAGGCCTGCCTTTGCCATGCCGGCTGCCATGCCGAACATATTCTGCTCAGCGATGCCGACGTTGAAGAATCTGTCGGGGAATTTCTCGCCGAACAGACCGATCTTGGTTGATTTGCCGAGGTCGGCGGTAAGAGCGACTACCTCGGGATGCTTTTCGCCAAGCTCACAAAGAGCCTTGCCGTAAATTTCAGCGGTCGCAAACTGAGTGGACTCAGCGGCGGTATAGGTCATTCCTCCTGCCATGATCAGACGCCCTCCTTTTCTGCACGAGCTACACGCTTAGCGTAATGTTTGTCAAGGCTTTCCTTAGCCTTTGCATATTTTTCATCATCAATAGCACCGTAATGCCAGAGATAGTTATCCTCCATGAAGTCAATACCTTCGCCCTTGATGGTGTTGGCGATGATCATGACGGGAGCGCCCTTATTCTCAAGAGCGAAGTCGATAGCTTCGGAGAGCTCATTGAAGTTGTGGCCGTCCACTTCCTTAACGATGAAGCCGAATGCGCGCCATTTGTCGGCGAAGGGCTCGAGGGACATAACGTCCTCGGTCCTGCCGTCGATCATGCACTTGTTGCGGTCGACAAAGGAGATGACATTATCTACCTTGAAGTGAGCTGCGGACATGGCTGCCTCCCAGTTGGAGCCTTCGTCGCACTCGCCGTCGCCGAGGATGCAGTAGGTCTTATAGTCCTTGCCGAGCACTCTTGCCGCAAGGCCGGTGCCGACTGCGATGGGCAGGCCGTGGCCGAGTGAGCCGGTGGAGGCGTCAACGCCGATGACCTTGTTGGAGTCAAGATGGATACCCATCTTGGAGTTGGTCAGGTTGAAGGTCTTGAGCTGTTCTTTGTCATTGAAGCCGAGCTCGCAGAGAACGCTTGCGTAAGCAACGCCTGCGTGACCCTTACTGAGGATAAGACGGTCTCTGTCCTCCCAGTTGGGATTTGCAACGTCGATCTTCATGTACTTGTAGTAAAGAATGGTGAGCATATCCATAACGCTCATGCCGCCGCCGATGTGGGCGCTTCCTGCCCAGAAGGTGGTGTCGAGGCAGAGGTTACGAAGCTCATAGGCCTTTTTCTCAAGAGCCAGCCATTCCTGCTTTGATAATGCCATATGATGTTCCTCCTTGCTTATAT
>OBKS01002508.1_pt1 | contig 10413 bp, 18 predicted proteins | sample 1517381 | NCBI WGS metagenome assembly OBKS01 (sample SAMN04571686, study PRJEB22368) | human gut metagenome | biome: human gut; material: stool | host: Homo sapiens | place: Luxembourg | collected 2012-08-03
AGGCTCACAAGGCCGCTGACACTCCCCGGTATAAGGCACTGGGTAACTCCATCGCCCTACCGCAGTGGTACTACGTTCTCGGCGGCATCGCTGACCGTCTGCCGGATGATGCCACGCTCGGCAGCTTGTTCGACGGCATCGGTGGTTTCCCGTATGTGTGGGCACAGCTACACGCTGGGCGCAAAGAGTTATGCGTTTGGGCCTCGGAGATTGAGGAGTTCCCCATCGCGGTCACTAAAAAATGGTTCCCGGAGGCTTAGGATGGAAAACTACTTTGATTTTGTCGTTCACAAATCGGAACGGGCTGTACATACCGATAGCATCGCCCTGACCGTGGACGACCTCAACAATAAGCTGTACGACTTCCAAAAAGACATCGTGCGGTGGGCGCTGGCAAAGGGCCGCGCCGCTATTTTTGCCGATTGCGGCCTCGGCAAGACCGCGATGCAGCTTGAATGGGCGCATCGGGTGTGCGTGCATACGGGTGGAAACGCCCTCATTGTAGCGCCGCTAACCGTTTCCCCGCAGACCGTGGGAGAGGGCTTGAAATTCGGTGTGCCCGTCACCCTCTGCGAAACCGCCGATGACATCCAGCCCGGTGTGAACATCACCAACTATGAGAAGCTGGACAAGTTCGCCGGGGCGCATTTCTCGGCGGTGGTACTGGATGAATCCAGCATCCTGAAATCCTTTACGGGCAAGGTGCGGAATCAGATCATCGACTTTTTCTCCGATACGCCGTTCCGGCTGGCCTGTACCGCCACCCCCGCGCCCAATGACTTCATGGAGCTGGGCAATCACGCAGAATTTTTGGGCATCATGTCCTATTCTGAGATGCTGTCCATGTTCTTTGTCCATGACGGCGGGCAGACCTCCAAATGGCGGCTCAAGGGCCACGCTGAGGACGTTTTCTGGCAATGGCTGGGTAGCTGGGCCGTCGTGATGAACAGCCCCGCAGACCTCGGCTATGACCTGCCGGGGTACGACCTGCCGCCGCTGAGGGTGCATGAGGTCATTGTTGATGGCGATGAACCAGTCGCCGAAAGCATGACGCTGACGCAGCGCCGGGAGGCCAGACGGGCTACACTCGCGGAGAGATGCCAAGCGGCGGCCGATCTGGTGAATAGCGACCCCGGTGAACAGTGGCTCGTGTGGTGCGACCTCAATTCGGAGAGTGAAGCACTGGCTCACGGCATCCCCGATGCGGTAGAGGTCAAGGGCAGCGATAGGGCATCGCTGAAAAGCTCTCGCCTGCTTAGTTTTTCAATGGGTTTTAGCCGGGCGCTCGTCACCAAGCCCTCTATCGCCGGATTCGGCATGAACTGGCAGAATTGCCACAAGATGATATTTGTCGGCCTGTCTGACAGCTATGAGCAATACTATCAAGCCGTGCGCCGCTGCTGGCGTTTTGGGCAGTCTGAGCCGGTGGACGTATACATCGTCATCAGTGCCCGCGAGGGCGCGGTCAAGGCCAATATCGAGCGCAAGCAGGCCGATTGCGATAAGATGCGGACCGCGATGGGCGAACAGACCCGCGAAATCGTCAAAAAACAGTTGCAAAGCACCTGCCGCCTGACAACGCCCTACGAACCGCAAACAACTATGACACTGCCTGCATGGGAGGAGTTTAGACATGAATGTGCTTAACCAGTTAATTGACAGCGCACAGCGCTGGGCAATGTATCAAGGGGACTGCGTGGAAACCCTGCGCGGCATCCCCGATAACAGCATCCACTACTCCATCTTTTCCCCGCCGTTCGCCAGCCTGTACACCTACTCCAACAGTGACCGGGATATGGGCAACAGCAGCGATGGTGCGGAGTTTGTACAGCATTTCGGCTACCTTGTGGCCGAGCTGTATCGGGTCATCATGCCGGGGCGGCTGGTGTCCATCCACTGCATGAATTTGCCCGCCATGAAATCCCGTGACGGTTTTATCGGCATCAAGGATTTTCGCGGCGACATCATCCGCGAGATGACCGAGTACGGCTTTATTTTCCATTCGGAGGTCTGCATCTGGAAAAACCCGGTCACGGAGATGCAGCGCACGAAAGCCCTCGGCTTGCTACACAAACAAATCCGCAAGGATTCGGCGATGTCGAGGCAGGGTCTGCCTGATTATGTCGTGACGTTCCGCAAGCCGGGTGAAAACCCTGAGCCTATCCCCCACGACCATGATTCTTTCCCGGTGGACGTTTGGCAGAAATATGCCTCGCCCGTCTGGATGGATGTGCGACAGTCCAACACCCTGCAACGCAAGAGTGCCCGCGATGAAAAGGACGAAAAGCATATCTGCCCGTTGCAGTTGGATGTAATCGAGCGGTGCATCGACCTGTGGACGAATCCCGGCGACATCGTGCTTGACCCGTTCGCTGGCATCGGCTCTGTGCCCTATCAGGCTGTTCTCATGGGCCGTCGTGGGCTGGGCATTGAACTGAAAGACAGCTACTATGCGCAGGCCGTGAAAAACCTTGAGGGCGCGGCAAGCGAGGCCGACAGCCACGAGATCAACACCAACGTGCGCCTGCGCTGCCCCGTGTGTGGTATCAAGGTGGATGGCAAAATCTGCCCGCTGTGTGGCAAAGATTTGATGGCAAAGGAGGAGTAAAAGCATGGAAAGAAGAACGACAAATTCTGTTGATGCCCGCCGCGCAGCGGACTACCTGTCCAAATATTGTACCGATCACGTTGGGTGCACCGACTGCATTTTTGACATCGGCGATGAGGGGCAGTCCTGCATCATTATCGGGTGCGTCCCTGTTGATTGGGATTTACCCTCAATCTGGACGGCGCAGGACATCGCGCTTGCAAAGGCCATGATGCCGTTTGCAAAAACCATCGTCTGGCCCGTTGAGGTGAATCCTAATCCGAATCACCGCTATTTTAAGGGCGATGGCCAGCGTACCATCCCGCTGCCGACATGCGCATTTCGCAACCTGCGCCCCGGCGAGATTGTCAGTCTGGCCGACATTGTGGGAGGTAAAGCTGATGCCCGATGATGTTTTGGAAATGATCGGCACGGCGGCACTGCTGGAACAGCTTGCCGAGGAATCGGCTGAACTGGCGCAGGCTGCGCTCAAGATGGCCCGCAAGCTGCGCAATGAGAATCCCACGCCGAAAACCCACGCGGATTGTGTCTCCAATCTGCAAGAGGAAATCGCGGATGTGGAATTGTGCATCAGTATTTTGCCTGCCGCACTGTACGACCCCGCCGAGGTCGGCAAGACAATGACCGCCAAGCATCGGCGGTGGAATGAACGGCTACACGATGAAAAGCTGTGGGAGGTTGACAGCCATGAGGATTGACATTCGGGACAGCAAATACTCCACCATCTATAACGAAAAGATGGCCAATAGGCGGCATACGTGGAGGAGTAAAAACTGAAATGAGCCATCCAACCACATACGCCGTTGACTTTGACGGCACCCTTTGCGAAAACGCCTACCCTGAAATCGGTGCGCCCAATTTACCCCTGATTAACACGCTCATATCACGCCGCCGCCTCGGTGCAAGGGTTATCCTGTGGACGTGCCGGGAGGGCGAGCTGCTGACCCGCGCGGTGGAGTTTTGCCGCTGTTTTGGTCTGGAATTTGATACGGTGAACGACAACACCGAGGAATTGAAAAAGGTCTACGGCACCAACCCGCGCAAAATCGGTGCTGACTACTACATCGACGATAAGGCCATATCACCCGATATTTTCGTGCCATAGGAGGAAATTTGCCATGAATTTGAATTACTGCCCCGTTCCGGGCGCAAGCCAGCCCCGCGGAATGCGTTTCGATACCGAAAACAGCCGGTGCATCCCTGCCGAACAGATGACGCCGGAAGAATTGCGCCAGCTGCACCGCCTTACCATTGTGTACCGCCCCAGAGCCTGCTCGGGCTGCGGGCTGGATCACGACTGCTCCGTGCATGGATGTGCCGTCATCCGCAAAGCATTGCGGCTGTTGGGAGGTGAGGCAGATGTCAGTGTTTGAATTTAATTGCTTGTATGCGGCAAAAGCGCTATTTATGGTTTTTGTTGTCGCACCGATGCTTTTTATGCTGGGTGTTTCGCTGGTATATGCTGTATCGCAATTTCTGGGCAGCATCTGGAATACGATCATTCTGCGTCGTTTTCCGATTTTACGTTGCAAAAAGTGCCGCTACTGGGCCACCGTACAGTGCCCGCTGTATGGCCGCAACACGCCGGATGATTTTTGCAGCCGCGGAGAAAGGTGGTGGGATGACTGATGGATATTCTGCTCTCGATCATCGGTAGTGCCGTTTTGACCGTGCTTCTGTCTGTTGCTTACACCGCCGGGGTCTGCGCAGGGAAAGCCGCCACCCACATGGAAGAAGATGACGAACTGAAAATTTATATGGATCACACCCATGGTGAGGATGAACAGTAGAAAGTAGGAGGATTTGATAATGTTTATTTTAATGCTCTTCATAAAGGTCATTCTAGGGCTATTTATCATCGCTTTGATCTTGGTTTTTATCACCTCCATTTTTCTGCTAATGACTGTCGGGAAAGCAGGTAAAGCGGCTACGCAGTCGTCATCGGGGAGCCATCAGGATGATGATGAGCCGGAGATGGTGAATCATCCTGACCATTATAACCGCCCCGGCCAGAAAGAGTGCATTGTCGAAATGGAGGAGAAATTCGGCCCCGCCGCCGTGCAGTATTTTTGCCTGTTGAGCCGTTACAAATACTTATATCGCTGCGGCATGAAAGACGATGCCACCCAGGACATATCTAAAGCCAACTGGTATTGCGATAAGTTTCGTGCGCTGGATGGCGATGATGAACTGCTGAACATTGTGCCCGATAACATAAAGGAGGCCATGCGCTATGAAAGTTGAACTGATTGCCTGTTCCCGCCCTCTGTCTGGCCAGTGCGGCACAGTCAAAAATCCGATGGACATCGCGCCCAATCCCATGCGCATTATCGAACAGGCTGCGAGTGTGTGCTACGACAGTGAGCCGGATTTTGCCGCCTTTAAGATTGCCGAAACCTGTGCCAAAACCGGGCATCTGAGTGTGTACGAGCATAGTTATTTCACGTTCCACGTCACCGGCGTCAGCCGTGCTTGCCTTGCTCAGTTGACCCGGCATCGTCATTTCAGCTTTTCCGTGCGCAGCCAGCGCTATTGCGATGAAAGTTTCTCTGATCCCGTGTTTCCCGCGGCCACCAATAGCGATCAGGACGGCATAATCGCCGATGCCTACGACTACGCATGGGATGCCTACGACCGCTTGATTAAGGATGGCGTGGCAAAAGAGGATGCGCGGATGGTTCTGCCCAACGGCGCACCCACTGAACTGTATGCGTCTATGAACGCGCGGGCGTTGATTGAGGCTAGCCATTTGCGGCTGTGCCGTAGGGCACAGTTTGAAATCCGCTCACTGTTTATGGCGATGCAGTGCTGCGTTGCCCCCATCGCCCCCGATATTGCAAACATGATGGTTCCGCAATGTGAAACCAACCCGCAATACCAGTTTTGCACCGAGGGCGAATCCTGCGGCAAACACCCTCGCCTGCAGGACGCGCTGGCAACAGCTACACAGAAACAAAGTGAGGATGCGGGCGATGAAGCGTAAAAGCATCTATCGCGGATACATCGGCAAGGGATATTCCGATCAGTCCGAGTTCAGCCACCGATGTGCCGCATGGGCGCAGAATCACCGGGGATGGGCAAAGATGAAAGCCTATAACCGCCGCATGGCAAAGCGCCGAGAAAAGCGCGACGGTAAGAAAAATATCAATGATGAAATGAGGTCTACCGAAAATGAAATGTCTGTATAAAGTCCCATTCAGCGGCTTTTTTATAGTTTCCGCTGAATCCGCCGAGGATGCAAAGTCCATGAGCAAGGATGATCCGGAAGTTATCTACTCTGAGGAATCTAACGGCGATGTCGAGACTTGCCCCGACGGTGTATCCGTTCCGATTGATGATCGGCATTACCTTTTTATTGAGCCAACAGACGAGGAGGCCGATTATGCGACTGATTGATGCCGAGAATTTTGAAGCTTTTGACAGCACCTTACCGATTCAAATAGCCCCGAAAGGGATGCGCGCCAGAAAGATAGCATCATTTTTCTATGCTGAGGGCTGCAAAAGAGTGCTCGAATCTATTGATGCCGCATCGACCATCGATCCGGAATCCCCGCAGCCTACGTCCTACCGGCAGGGCGAGTATGACGGTTACGCAAACGGAAATCCTGTCTATGATGTATTGCCCGAACTGCGGCGCACGAATGGAGGATCCCGACCATGACTAACATCCAAGAGGATTTGATTACGTTCAACTCCCGCAATAATCCCTACTACAACGATAAAGGCTATGCCGACCCTACCGCTTATCAGGGCATTGAGGCGGCGGCAACCAGTGAATACCGGGCGCGGTTCGATGCTATCGCCGCGCTTATCCACACGGTCAAGTACATTTGCGGGCTGGCGGGGTTTGAGGTCATAGGCCGAATCACCCTGCGGCATAAGCAGAGCGGCGACATCTACAAGTGAGGAGGAGATCTGAGGAATGGCTACACCGAACGAACAAAAAAAAGAAGATGCCGAGGTTTATCCCGTTATCGTCCTCGACCCGAACGGCAATGAGTACACAGAGGGCATCACGGCATGGCTGACAGCCATTGCAAAACAGGATCCTAAAAACCTTGTGTGCATCGCTCGTAGCATCGACCCAGAAAAACCGGGGCAGTCCGTGTACACCCTTATGCGATGGGAAACCAAAGGCGTTGAGCTTTCCGAAATTGCCGGATATCTGACGTCCGTTGCGTCTGAGCTGTTCACCCGTGAGCAGCCCAACAGCGAAACTTCATTATAACGATAAAGCGAGGAAAACGGTCATGCAATTCGATAGACAAATTACCATTACCACCGGCGCATCTCGAAACGACCTCAACTGGAAACCTCAGTTGATGACCGTGGCAGAGCTGTATGACCGCCTGCGGAATCCCGTCCGTTCGACGGAATGCACCTGCCGAAACCTCAGCAGGACGCATTAAAGGATGTCGGCGGATTCGTGGGCGGCTCCCTCAACAGCGGGCGGCGCAAGGCCAATGCCGTGACCGGGCGTGACCTTGTGACGCTTGACTTTGATAATATCCCCGGCTGGGGCACTGATGAGATCATCAGCCGTGTGGACGCCATCGGCTGCAGCTATGCGGTCTACTCCACCCGCAAGCACTGCCCCAATAAGCCCCGCCTGCGTGTCGTAATCCCTCTTGACCACACCGCTGCCCCCGACGAGTACGAGCCGCTGGCGCGGCACCTGGCGTGGCTGATTGGCATCGACAAAGCCGACCCTACCACCTTTCAGGCAAGCCGCCTCATGTACTGGCCGAGCGCCTGCGTGGATTCGGATTATGTGTTCCGTTGCAAGGATGCGCCGCTGGCATCCGTGGACTTCCTGCTGGGCACCTACGCCGACTGGCGCAACATGGCTGAATGGCCGCAGGTTCCCGGCGCGGCCCCGAATTACCAGAAGATGGCACTCAAGCAGGGCGACCCCACGGCCAAGTCTGGCATCGTGGGCGCGTTCTGCCGCGCCTATGACATCCGCACGGCGATGGACAAGTTTCTGCCTGGAATCTATACCCCGTGCATCATGGGCAGCGAGGAGCGGTACACCTATACGGGCGGCAGCACAGCGGGCGGCGCTATCATCTACGACAATGGCAAATTCCTGTACAGCCATCACGCCACCGACCCCTGCTCCATGCAGCTTGTGAACGCCTTTGACCTTGTTCGCCTGCACCTGTACGGCGATAAGGACGACAATGCCCCCGGCAATACCCCGGTCAGCAAGCTCCCATCCTATAAGGCGATGTGCGAAATGGCGATGCAGGACAGCGCAGTGCAGGCTATCTACAACAAAGAGCAGTTTGCACAGTTGCAGGCTGACTTTGGTGCTATCGCCCCCATCCCCGGCAACGGGCCTCAGCAGGCTCCCGGCGACAGTGACGGTGCCGAACCCGTGCAGGGCGAGGTCATCGGAGATGACGGTCAGCAGAGCGACCCCAATGCATGGCTGGGTTATATCCAGCGCGATGAAAATGGCAAAATCAAGCAGACCATCGACAATGTTCTGCTGATTCTCAACAATGACCCCCGCCTGTGCGGGCGGTTCATGCTGAACTCATTCAGCGGGCGCGGTGAGGTGCTGTATCCCCTGCCGTGGGACAAAGACCCCGATAAATTCAAACGGCGGGCGTGGGCTGATTCAGACATTTCGGCAATGTACTGGTACATGGAAAAAGGGTACAAGATCGCCAAGCGCAACGCCATCGACGCGGGGCTGGACATCCATGCGGCTACACACGCATTTAACGAGGTGCAGGATTTCCTCAAGGGGCTGGCGTGGGATGGAGTTCCCCGGCTGGACACCCTGTTCATCGACTACCTCGGCGCGGATGATTCCCACTATACCCGCGCCGTCACCCGCAAGGCGTTTGTCGGTGCTGTGGCCCGCGCGATGGAACCGGGATGCAAGTTCGATAATATGCTGATTCTGTGCGGCCCGCAGGGCCTCGGCAAATCCACGCTGCTGGACAGGATGAGCAAGGGCTGGTACAACGACAGCATCCGCACGTTTGAGGGCAAAGAGGCCAGCGAGCTTTTACAGGGCGTTTGGCTGGTCGAGGTGGCCGAACTTGACGCTTTCCGCAAGACCGATGTTTCCCGCATCAAGCAGTTTTTGAGCCTGCGCTATGACCGCTACCGCGCCGCCTATGGCCGCAACGTCAAAGAACTGCCCCGCTGCTGCGTCTTTTTCGGCACCTGCAACGTCAGCGATTTTCTGCAAGATACCACAGGAAACCGCCGTTTCTGGCCTGTGGATGTGGGGCAAAGCGAACTGATTCACCGCGCATGGGATTTGACCGATGACGAAATCAATCAGATTTGGGCTGAGGCAAAGATGCGCTGGATGATGGGAGAGCCGCTGTTCCTGACCGGCGACCTGGCAGACGCGGCCCGCGCACGGCAGGAAGATCACCGCGAGGCATCCGTCCGTGAGGGTCTTATCCGCGATTTTGTGGAGCGCGATGTTCCCACGAACTGGCTTGAGTGGCCGCTGGACAAGCGCCGCGACTACTGGGCTGGAGCCTGCAAGGGGCAGGACATTCCGACGATGCCTCGTGACCGTATCTGTGCCGCCGAGGTTTGGTGCGAACTTTTCAACGGTGCCCCCCGTGACATCAAGCAGGCAGACACCCGCGAAATCAACGCCGTGCTGGCAAGCACCCCTGGCTGGGAGGCTAACCGGGGCATGAAGTTTGGGCCGTACAAGCAGCAGCGCGGTTATCGGAGATTCAACAGACATGTGTAATGCGTATAAAAATCAACTGACACTTTAGGCCAAAAAGCTGACACTTCTCTATATGCCAAGTGTCAGAACCGTCAGAAGTGTCAGTTAAATATGAAAAAATTATGAACAAGCACACTGACACAACTGACGCGCAAAACACAAGTGTCAGTTATAGTGTCAGTCTAATTTTTAACGATGTATCGCTGTAATATATCTATAACTGACACTTCTGACACTTAAAATAGATAAAAATAAAAATAAGTAAAATAACGCGCGTGAGAGCGCATATACCCCCGTATTTACGGGTCTATACGCGCGCGTGCGCGTGTGTCAGTCAGTTGGACAAGCTCGGCGGCGATGCCGCGAAAAAGATGGGAGGTTATTAGGATGCCAGAATTGGAAAAGGTCATCGAACGCAAGCTGCGTGACGGTGTGAAGAAATTGGGCGGCGGGGCGCAATGCCTGAAATTTGAAAGCCCCGGCACGTCTGGGGTGCCCGACAGAATGATCCTGCTGCCGGGTGGCCGCGTTGTGTTCGTTGAGTTGAAACAGGTGGGCAAGCAGGAGCGGATGCGGCAGACGTATGTACAGAGCCAGATGCGGCGGCTGGGCTTTACCGTGTTCAGCACGGTATCGACCCCGGAGCAGGTGCAGACGATTCTCAGCCATTGCGAGGAGGTCATACGGCATGGCGACAGAGTGTAAAGAGTTCCACCCCTACCCCTATCAGCGGTTCTGCATCCAGCACATCATCGATCACCCCGTCGCCGGCCTTTTCGTGGACATGGGCATGGGAAAAACCGTGATGACACTGACCGCATTTAACTATCTCAAGTATTATGCGTGGCAAATTCAACGCTGTCTCGTCATTGCGCCGAAGAAAGTTGCCGAGGCAACATGGCGCACCGAAATTTCAGGGTGGCAGCATTTGCGCCATCTGCGCTGCTCCGAGGTGCTGGGAACAGCTACACAACGCCGCGCCGCGATGGCTGTTGATGCCGATGTCTACGTGACGAATCGGGACAACGTGCAATGGCTCGTCAAAGAGTACGGCAAGGCGTGGCCGTTTGATATGGTCGTGCTGGATGAATCG
>OBKS01002511.1_pt1 | contig 10407 bp, 8 predicted proteins | sample 1517381 | NCBI WGS metagenome assembly OBKS01 (sample SAMN04571686, study PRJEB22368) | human gut metagenome | biome: human gut; material: stool | host: Homo sapiens | place: Luxembourg | collected 2012-08-03
ATGGTACGGTTACTTATGTGGGAGATTCCGGAGGTGGTGAGACAACTGACGGTAATGCTCTGATCAAGATAAAAAGCAGTGATGGATTTTATGTGGTAGGTTCTGTGAGTGAACTGATGCTCGATGATTTTAAAGAAGGCACAAAGCTTAATTGTACAAGTTATACCAGCGGATCTTTTGAGGCAGATGTTATGGATGTTTCGGAATATCCTGTAACCGGAAACAGCTTCTATGGAAGCAGTAATCCAAATGTGTCTTATTATGCATTTACAGCAGTGGTAAGTGACAAGACACTTCAGTTGGAAGATCAGGACTGGGTTACTGTCAATTATGAAGCATCTGCTGCAGAGAACATTATGGTCATTCAGAAAGCTTTTGTCAGAAATGACAATAATAAAAACTATGTATATAAAGATGATAAAGGCGTCCTGAAGAAGCAGGAGATTTCTGTAGGTGCAACTGTGGACAGCGGTTACAGTGTGATTGTCAAAGGTGGACTCAGTGAAGATGATCTGATTGCATTTCCTTATGGAAAAGATGTGAAAGAGGGCGCAAAGACAAAAGAAGTTACTCTGGATCAGATGTATGGATATTAATTGAGAAAGGAGACATTTTATGCTTGAAAATATACGCCTGGCTTTTCAGGGAATATGGTCACATATGATGAGATCCTTCCTGACTATGCTGGGTATCATTATTGGTATTGCGTCTATCATTGCAATTGTTTCTACCATCAAAGGAACCAGTGAGCAGATTAAGGAAGACCTGATAGGTGCAGGTTCCAATACAGTAAATATTTATCTGTATGATGGAGATAATCAATATGATGCGGAATATGGAAATTCTTCAAAAGCACCGATTCTGACAGATGATGTAAAAGAAGAAGTGAAAGATCTGGACCATGTTGAGAATGCAACTTTTTATTATAACAGTACCAGCGCATCTATTTATAATAACAATAACAGTCTGGAAGGCGGAAGTGTTTACGGGATTGATGTGAACTATCTGGCTACCTGCGGATATGTGATTCAGTCAGGACGGGGATTTGTAAAGGATGACTACAAAAATTACAATAAAGTTGCGCTGATCGATGATAATGCGGCACAGAATCTGTTCCCGTCACAGAACCCGGTAGGGCAGACTGTGGAGATCAATCAGGAACCATATACGATTGTGGGAGTGATCCGGCAGGATGAGAATTATCAGCCGACGATCAACAGTATTGACGAATATTACACTTATTATCAGTCAATCGTTGGAAGTGTGATGATTCCGGACAGCTGCTGGCCGATTTCCTTTAAATTTGATGTTCCTCAGAATGTAATTGTGAAAGCAGACAGCACAGATACTATGAGTACGGTGGGAAATGCAGCAGCAGATGCGCTGAATAATTTAATTGCAGCCCTGAATACAGGTGGAAATACAACCATGAAATACAAAGCTGAAGACATCATGGAGCAGGTTAAGAATATGCAGAAGCTCAGTGAGAGTACAAATAATCAGCTGATCTGGATTGCAAGTATTTCTCTCCTTGTGGGTGGTATTGGTGTCATGAATATCATGTTGGTTTCTGTTACGGAGCGTACCAAAGAGATTGGTCTGAAAAAGGCTATCGGGGCACGTAAGAAGACTATTCTGGGACAGTTTCTGACAGAGGCTTCCGTACTTACCAGTATTGGCGGTATTATCGGAGTAATAACAGGAATCGGGCTGTCGAAAGTGGTGGGAAAGGTTACCGGTTCGCCTACTGCGATCAGTGTGCCATCAATTGTGATCGCAGTATTGTTTTCTACAGTGATAGGCGTGGTATTTGGACTGCTTCCTTCTGTGAAAGCAGCAAATTTAAATCCTATTGATGCGTTGAGAAGTGAATAAACACTGCACAGATAAAACAGACTTGATGTACAATACCTTTGTATATTGAGTCTGTTTTTCTGTAACATTTTTAGTTACTGTTTACTGGTAATATCCTGCAAAGCGTGTTATTGAAAACGAAGTGAACAATAACCATTTTTCTGTGGATTTTAAACAGAAAAACAATCAAATTTGTATAGATGTCAAGAAATGTGCTAAAATTTGTACAAAAAATAAAAAAATATGGAAGTACAAAGACAGGTTGTGCTATAATGGAGTATCTCAAAAAGAATTATTTATACAGGAGAAAGTTCGCGGATGGTATCATTTACCTATATCATCAAAGATAAATTTGGAATACATGCAAGGCCCGGACTGCTTCTTGTGCAGGAAGCTGGAAAGCTTACGAGCAATATCACTATTTTTAAAGGAACAGACAGTGGTGATGCGAAGCGGATGTTCTGTGTTATGAATCTTGCAGTAAAACAGGGAGATCAGATAACAGTACATGTGGAAGGCGAGAATGAAGAGGCAGATGCCGAAGTAATGAGAGAGTTTTTGAAAAATAATCTGTAACTGTGAAGATGTCAGACAGTTATGCCATAATCTTTAATAAGGAGAATTGGAGTAATGAAAGTATTAGAAGGTAAGTCCGTATTTTCAGGAATCGCAATTGGAAAGATTTCTATTTTGCAGAAAGCAGACACAAGTGTAAAGCGTACGAAGGTAGAAAATCCGGAGGCAGAGATCACACGTGTGCAGGAAGCAAAAGAGAAAGCAGTTGAACAGCTTCAGAAACTGTATGATAAGGCACTCCGGGAAGTTGGAGAATCAGGTGCTGCTATTTTTGAAGTGCATCAGATGATGCTGGATGATGAGGACTATCTGGATTCTATTGATAACATTATCCGTACGGAGAATGTAAATGCAGAGTATGCAGTAGCAACAACAGGCGATAATTTTGCAGACATGTTTGCGCAGATGGATGATGACTACATGAAAGCAAGAGCGGCAGATATAAAGGATATTTCAGATCGTCTGGTACGTGTATTATCAGGACACGATGAGGGAGATATGGATGCTGCAGAACCATCTATTATCGTTGCTGAGGATCTGGCTCCAAGTGAAACTGTACAGATGGACAAGAGCAAAGTTCTTGCATTTGTTACAAGGAAAGGTTCTTCCAATTCCCATACAGCAATCCTTGCAAGAACTATGAATATCCCGGCGCTGATCAATATTGAATATGATGACAGCATGGATGGGAAAATGGCAGTTGTAGACGGTAAGACCGGTTCTCTTATTGTGGAACCGGATGCAGATACCCTGAAGAAATATCAGGATCAGAAAGACGAGGAGTTGCGCCAGAGAGCAATGCTCAAAGAATTAAAAGGCAAAACTACAGAGACAAAGAGTGGACATAAGATTCATCTGTACGCAAACATCGGAAGCACAGGCGATGTAGCCAGTGTACTGGCTAATGATGCAGAAGGTATTGGTCTTTTCAGAAGTGAATTCATTTATCTGGAAAAAGATAATTATCCGACAGAGGAAGAGCAGTTCCAGATTTATAAAGCAGTAGCACAGAATATGGCAGGAAAGAAAGTAATCATCCGTACACTGGATATCGGCGCAGACAAGCAGATTGATTACTTTGATATGGCACACGAAGAGAATCCGGCAATGGGTTATCGTGCAATCCGTATCTGCCTGGACAGACCGGAAGTATTTAAGACACAGCTTCGTGCACTGTTCAGAGCAAGTATGTTCGGAAATATCTCCATTATGTATCCGATGATCATCTCTGTAACAGAAGTAAAACAGATCAAGGCTATTGTTGCAGAGGTTAAGAAAGAGCTGACAGAGCAGGGCATTCCGTTTAAAGATGACGTAGAGCAGGGTGTAATGATCGAGACACCGGCTGCAGTTATGATCAGTGATCTTCTTGCAAAAGAAGTTGATTTCTTCAGCATCGGAACTAACGATTTAACACAGTATACACTGGCAATCGACCGTCAGAATGCAAAACTGGATAATATTTATGATTCTCATCATGAAGCTGTACTTCGTATGATCCAGATGGTCATTGATAATGCACATAAAGAGGGAATCTGGGCAGGAATCTGCGGAGAGCTCGGAGCAGATACTACATTGACAGAACGCTTTATACAGATGGGGATTGATGAATTATCTGTATCACCTACATTTGTTCTGCCGGTACGTAAGATCGTAAGGGAACTGGACTGATTCTGGCATAAATATCGCAAAAGAATAGAAACAGGCAGTCAAAATTCCGCATGGGTCAATCTATGCGGAATTTTTTTGCAATAAATTAGCGGTTCCTGATTGTGATACATAAAAAAATATGATAAACTGAACATAGTCTGTAATTTTATGAAAAGATAATTGATACATAAAAAATCTGAAGTGGATCAGAAGCAAAGGAGATATGAATATGGGAAAAATTGCCATTGTCACAGACAGTAACAGCGGCATAACACAGGACCAGGCAAGAGAACTTGGAATCAGCGTAATTCCAATGCCTTTTTATATTAACGAGAAGCTTTATCTTGAAGGAATCACTCTTTCACAGGAAGAGTTTTATGAGAGACTTAAGAATGATGAGGCTATTTCTACTTCACAGCCGGGGCCGGCAGATGTATGCGGACTCTGGAATACATTACTGGAAAAGTATGATGAAGTAGTGCACATTCCAATGTCAAGCGGACTGAGTGCATCCTGCGATACAGCAATGGGACTGGCTCAGGAATATGACGGAAGAGTACATGTAGTAGACAATCAGAGAATTTCTGTTACGCAGAGACAATCTGTACTGGATGCCCTCACATTAAGAGATGCGGGCAGAAATGCGACACAGATCAAACAGGTTCTGGAAGAGCAGAAGCTGGATTCCAGTATCTATATTACTCTGGAAACTCTGAAATACCTTAAGAAAGGCGGAAGGATTACTCCTGCAGCAGCAGCAATCGGAACAGTTCTGAACCTGAAACCTGTGCTTCAGATCCAGGGTGAGAAGCTGGATGCATATTCCAAAACAAGAGGCAAGAAGCAGGCAAAACGTGTCATGCTCAAGGCTATACAGAATGACTGGGAGAACCGCTTTACAGAATACGTAAAACGTGGCGAAATGTGCCTGCAGTCTGCTTATACAGGAAATCAGGAGGAAGCAGAGGAATTTAAGAAAGAAATTGCCGAAGTATTCCCCGGAATTGAGATTGTGCAGAATCCGTTATCATTAAGTGTTGCATGCCATATCGGACATGGTGCTATTGCAGTTGCATGTTCAAGAAAAGTGGTAGTAGAATAAAACAATCTGAGGAGTTAGGAAAGAATGAAGAAACTTATGGAACAGATGGCGGAAGAACTTTCCGCAGCATTTGAAAAATCCGGATACGACCCATCCTACGGAAAAGTAACCGTATCCAACAGACCGGATCTTTGCGAATTTCAGTGCAACGGTGCTATGGCAGGAGCCAAAGCATACAAGAAGGCACCGTTTATGATCGCTGATGATGTAGTAGCATACTTAAAAGACAGCCAGGTTTTCTCCATGGCAGAAGTCGTAAAACCGGGATTTATCAATTTAAAAGTAAAAGGTGAATTCCTTGCAGATTACTTAAAGGAAATGGCAGCAGACGAGAAACTTTCCGTATCTGCAGCAAAAGAGCCGAAGACGATCATCATCGACTACGGTGGACCAAACGTTGCAAAACCTCTTCATGTAGGACACCTTCGTTCTGCAATCATCGGAGAAAGTATTAAGAGAATCGGTCGCTTTGTAGGACATAAAGTAATCGGTGATGTTCATCTGGGAGACTGGGGTCTTCAGATGGGGCTGATCATTACAGAACTGAAACACAGAAAACCGGAGCTGGTTTATTTTGATGATTCTTACACAGGAGAGTATCCGGAGGAAGCACCATTTACGATCAGCGAGCTGGAAGAAATCTATCCATGTGCAAGCGGCAAGTCCAAAGAGGATGAAGCGTACAGAAACGAAGCTCTGGAAGCAACTCATCTTCTTCAGCAGGGCAAACCGGGATACATGGCTCTCTGGAACCATATTATGAACGTATCCGTTACAGACCTGAAGCGCAACTATGACAAATTAAATGTGTCTTTTGATCTCTGGAAAAAGGAATCCGATGCACAGCCATATATTCCTGGAATGGTTGAGGAGATGAAAGAAAAAGGATTCGCTTATGTAGACCAGGGTGCACTTGTAGTAGATGTAAAAGAAGAGAACGACACAAAAGAGATTCCTCCATGTATGCTTCTGAAATCAGACGGAGCTTCTCTTTATACAACTACAGACCTTGCAACAATCGTAGAGCGAATGAAATTATTTAACCCGGATGAGATCTTGTATGTGGTAGACAAACGTCAGGAACTTCACTTTATCCAGGTATTCCGCTGTGCAAGAAAGACCGGGCTTGTAAAAGATGATACAAAGCTTTCTTTCCTTGGATTCGGAACCATGAACGGAAAAGACGGAAAACCGTTCAAGACAAGAGAGGGCGGCGTTATGCGTCTGGAAACTCTCATTAAAGACATCAACGAAGAGATGTTTACCAAGATTGTTGAGAATCGCAGCGTGAAAGATAAAGATGCGAAAGAAACTGCAGAGATCGTAGGGCTTTCCGCAATCAAATACGGTGACCTTTCCAATCAGGCTACCAAGGATTACATTTTTGATATTGACAGATTTACATCATTTGAAGGTAATACAGGTCCGTATATCCTTTATACGATCGTTCGTATCAAATCTATTCTGAACCGTTTTGCAGAAGAGGGCGGCAACCTTGAAGCAGGTACAATCCTTGATCCTGTAAACGACAGCCAGAAGAACCTGATGCTTCAGCTGACAGGTTTTGGTGCAACCGTAGAGAACGCCTTTGAAGAAAAAGCACCGCATAAGATCTGTGCATATATTTACGAAGTATCCAATGCATTCAACAGCTTCTATCATGAGACAAAGATCCTCAGCGAAGAGAACGAAGCACAGAAAGCTTCCTTCATCCAGTTGCTGAAACTCACTAAGAAAGTTCTGGAGACATGTATCGATCTTCTTGGATTTTCTGCACCGGACAGAATGTAAAAATAAGATTCATCAATAAATCAACTTGTTGGCACACTAAGCCCTGTTTACATATATTGTAAATGGGGCTTTTCAAAAAGAACGAAATGTGCTATCATGTATTTATCTAATCTATACGTGATGAAATTCTTTCATCACATTTTCCATTTTTGTTTTAAACGAATTGTGAATATCTGCTTGGCTCAGATAAACTGCGGAGCAGTTATTCGGTTATGAGCAAGTAGCGAATCTGATGATTTTATCTGTTTGACAATTGAACAGGAGGTGAACCAGTGAATTTATCTGGAACTGTATTAAAAGGGCGTTACTGTATTCTGGATCCTGTTGGAAAAGGCGGCGGAGGGAAAGTTTACCTTGCCAGAGACCTGGAACTGGGCGTTTTGTGGGCGGTAAAAGAAATACCGGTATCCGACAAAAGTGAAGCCCGTATGCTTTTGAAACTTTCGCATCCGTCTTTGCCAAAGATGATAGATTACATAGAAGATAACCGAAAATGTTACCTTGTTATGGAATATGTCAGGGGAAAATCTCTGGGTGAGTATTTAAGAGGCGGAAAACATTTTTCCATAAATGAAATCGTTAAATATGGAATGGAGATTTCAGATGTATTCTCCTATTTTCATGGTCGGAAACCACCGGTTTATTATGGAGATCTGAAGCCTGACAATCTGATGCTGGGTGAGAATGGAAGATTATATCTGATCGATCTGGGCGGTGCTGTAAACGGATATAAATATCACCATAAAGTATGTACAGGCACTGCCGGTTTTGCTGCGCCGGAACAATATGAGGGAAAGATAAATGCAGCAACAGATATTTATACATTTGGAAAAACATTATCTGCCTTATGTGGAAAAACAGATTGTCTGTTATTCATCCGGAACATGTCATTATTCTGGCTTATTTTCAGATGCTGCATGAAGAAACCGGAAATGCGTTATCAAAATATGAAGACTGTACAGAAAAAACTAAGCAGAATCCAGAAGAGACAAAATCAGAGTAAAATTAAAAACATGTTGGTTTTGGCAGGGAGCAGTATTGCTTTTGCAGTAATAACTGTTTTTCTTCTGTTTAGTTCTAATCTGGTATCCGGCTCCAAAACATTTGATTTTTATGAAGAGCTAACTGATATTACAGACCTTTATTATCAGGAAGAATTTCAAAACGGCAGTAAAGCGGACAGGGAAAAAATTTGTGAACAGGCAGATACCGGACTGCGGAAATTACAAAAACAATGCACTGAAAAAGAGGAGTCAAGAAAGATATTACAGATTCTGGCAGTAAACAGTGAGTACCAGGAAAATTATGAAAATGCAGGATTCTACTATGAGCAAATGCTTCTTTATGATGAAACTTACAGAGCCGGATACGGTGAATATGGAATGTTCCTGTTCCGTACCGGGCAAAAGGAAGCCGGTCAGGCACTATGGACAGAATATAAGTCGAAAGAAACAATGTTAGACGATACAGTCAGCAGAAATCTGAGATTGTGGGAAAAGGAGATGACTAAGAGTGAAGAAAAATCATAACAGACTCTGGATTGTGATATCTGTATGTTTATGTCTGTGTCTGACTTCGACTATCTCTGCCATGCAGATGGGAGGTTTTGATATTGATGTAGGAAATGGAGAAAACAGCAGCTGGCAATGGCATGAGGAACAGCAGTGGAATCAGAGCAGTTGGGAGAATACGTGGGAAAATAACCGGCAGACTGGAGACAACACATCAGAAACTCCTGCACAGAACGATCAGACGCAGGACAATGGATATCAGTATGATTCTGATACAGGAAACGGAACACAGGATAATATACAGCAATGGAATGGTGTACAGCAGAATAACACTGACTGGAATAACAGCAGTCAATGGAACAATAATTCTCAGTGGGATAATAATTCTCAGAATAATAATGCCCAGAATAATAACGTTCAGAGTAATAATGCCCGGAATAATAATTCTGCATGGAACGCTCAACCTCAGACAGATAACAATATGCAGATAACATCCCGGACGGATAATGAATCCGCTGTTAAGATATCAGAAAAACCCACCCCAACATCAATACCTGTACCAACACCTAAACCTGCGAAAAATCCGAAGCCGACAAAAACACCCAAATCAACTCAGCCCCCAACTCCTAAGCTGTCAAAAAAGAAAAATAAGAAGAAACAAAATAAAGCAAAGAAAACAGAAAAAGAAAACAAGAATACAGGTAATTCCAAAGTGTTTCAGAATAAAGAAAACCAGGGGGATACTGTTGAATACACGCATGTAAAAGATGAAGCTGTTAAGTTTCATTGCACACAAAATACAGATAGTTTCCATACCCCGCGAATTCAGATAATATCCCGGGGCTCTGTTCAGATTCTTTCTTTTCGGCTTAACAAAACAGAATGTCCCTGGCATTGGGAAGGAGACTGGATCATACCGGATACGGAAGATGAAAATGTAAAAGAAATAGAATTGTTGGTTATCTCTCAAGGCGGAAAGCTGATAAAAATGAATCCCCGGATTTTTTCCTCATAGACGCTTCAGGAAAACAATGCTATAATTTATCATATTATATCAATTTTTCTGAGACAGGAGGAACCTATGTACAAAGTAATTTTGTTTGATTTAGATGGAACATTAACAGAATCCGGAGAGGGTATCACGAAATCTGTTCAGTATGCACTGGAGAGAATTGGAAAGCCTGAACCGGACCTTGAGAAACTGAAGGTTTTCATAGGACCGCCGCTTATGGAGATGTTTATGCAATATGCACAGATTGATGAGGCAACCGCAAAACAGGCGGTGGAAATTTACAGAGAACGCTATTCTGTGACAGGAATCTTTGAAAATGCCGTATATCCGGGAATTGAGAACATGCTGGCACAGTTGGAGAAGAAAGGATATATTCTCGCAGTAGCATCCTCTAAACCGGAAGTATATGTGAGACAGATCCTGGATCATTTTGGACTTACCCGGTACTTCACAGAAATCGGCGGAAGCGAATTGAATGGTCGAAGAACAAACAAGACAGAAGTGATCGAAGATGTTCTGAAACGTCTGAATATGGACAAACACAGAGATCAGGTTATTATGGTTGGAGATAAAGAACATGATGTATACGGAGCACGCAAAGCTGGCCTGGAATGTATTGCAGTTTCTTTCGGATATGGAACTGAAGAAGAGCTTAAACAGGCAAAACCTCTGAAAATCGTTGATTCTGCAGAAGGAATCGTAGATTTTTTCGCCTGAGCCCTCTGCGAAAACAAAATATTGTTTCTAAAATCTGGAGGGCAGGATATCCGGCAGGAATCCATTTTGTGATTTCGCAGATCGTTGCAGGAACTGCGCTGGCAGTATTTGCAAGAACAGCAGGGAATTCGGCAGAGGCGTACTATAATTACACGATTTTTCTCACAGGCTTAACAGGAATCCTGGCTATGATC
>OBKS01002519.1_pt1 | contig 10386 bp, 6 predicted proteins | sample 1517381 | NCBI WGS metagenome assembly OBKS01 (sample SAMN04571686, study PRJEB22368) | human gut metagenome | biome: human gut; material: stool | host: Homo sapiens | place: Luxembourg | collected 2012-08-03
CCCCGATACCGGTTACCTCCTTGATATGAGATGCCAGGAACTCGGCATCCTTCTTCTGCTTCTCATCTCCAGCAGCATAATAGATTGTAGTTTTGGCTGTGATGCGGAAAGGAGCGCTGCTCATCTCCTTGACTTGCTGAGGCAATGGAACGATCTGCCAACTGCCCATGTTCACATCCTTGGCTGATAATGAAAGGCTAGCCAAAAAAGCCATAGTTAGAATGATTCTTCGTATCATAATTTTGAATGAATAGGTTTTAAATCACTGCAAAATTACGATTTTATACCGAAAGTACGGCATAATTTGAAGAAAAGCATCCTTCACTATGGCTTTTTTAACCTATTTTGGGTCTGGAAACTGCCAGATGGCGGTTTCTAGAAAAGATTCACGATGCGGTCGATGTCAACCGAAAGTCCCACTGAGAAGGTGCGACCGGTGGTCATCGCCGAACTCCAATAATACTTCTCTGGTGTATAATCGAAGAGATTATCTACCGTGAAGTTCAGATTGACGGCATCCAGGAATCGCTGCTGAAGAGTGAACTTCCACAACTGATAACTGCTGTCATGCTTCTTGATGTTCGTATCTGGAGAGGACAGGTATCTGCCTGACAGAGCGGCATTGATGCGATAGAACGAACAGAGCTGACGATCGTAGTCGAAACGCCAGGTAGCTGAATGCGGACGAGGCTGAGAGAACTGGGAATCTACACTTCTGCCACCCATATGGAGATAGCTGTAGTCGAGTTTCACACCTAGACCCATATCCGAACGGTACTGGGCACTGAAGTCAATGCCGCTCACCTCTACTCCATCCTCGTTGCAATAACGCGAAGCCACATCCGGCTGACCGGTTCCCGGGGTATAATCGGCATAATCCTCGGTAGTGATGCGCTTATCATATTTATTATAATAGCCCATTAGGGTAAGGCTATACTGACCGGTCAAGAAGCCTGCATTCTTCACCCTGCCGGTATGCTCCAGCGCCAGGTTGAAGTTGTCGCTCTTCTCCGGCTTCAGATCCGGATTGCCGTAAATCATCTGCATACCCGCCATATCAAAGTTCATATACATCTCCTTGAGGGTTGGGGCACGGAATCCACCGGCATAGTTGGCACGGATGGAGAAACCCTTCCACTTGGTCATCAGAGCCAGACGACTGGTGGTGGCATGCTGGCTGGATGCAGAGAAGTAATCATGACGAAGACTTGCCACGATGTTCAACCACTGCAAAGGATTGTAATCGAACTGGGCGAAGGCATCGTATGAGTTCTGAGTCTTGGAACCATTGTTGGCAAACTGATAGGTGGTGAGATAATCGTTCAGGAAATCAGCACCTGCCGTCAATGTGTTCTTGCCGAAGATATGGGAATAGAGGGCACGGACGATGTTCTGACGATTGGTATAATCGTGGTCGTGAGTGCGCTCATTATTCACGAATCGGGTCTTGTCATACTGGTCGAATCCGTAAGAAATCTCCAGATTATCATTCTCCGAGAGATTCATCACCGTCTTCAGTCCGGTAGAATAATCCATGTAATGATCATCATAGTTGCTGCGCTTGCTGATACGATTGAAATAACCGCCACGACCTATCAGTTTTACCTTATCAGAGAGCTTGTAGGTAAGACGCTCCTTCACATTGAAGGTCTCTCCGCCATAGATATGGAGGATGTTGGATTCTGTATCGAAAGGACTGGTGAGCTGAACCTCATCCGATGTGGTGCGCTGGATGCTGGTCTGCGAATTCCATTTTCCGGCATTGAAGCTGAAGCTTCCACCGTGGCGCCACTCCTTGTTGAAGTCGTCATAGCGGGTGTTGACATTGGCAGTCCAAGGCTCACTGTTTTCACGGGAGATGATGTTGATGACTCCGGCTACGGCACTGGCGCCATAGAGTGCCGAAGCTGCACCCTTCACAATCTCGATACGACCTACATTATCCAAGTTCAGACGACTGTAGTCTACATTATCCATGGTTTCGCCAGCCAATCGCTCGCCATCTACGAGGAAGAGCACGGCGTTTCCACCGAAACCATTCATATTGAGAGAAGTCTCCTGATTCATGGCATAGCCGAATTCCAGACCCGGCATCTGCTCGGTGAGGAGGTCCTGGATATTGGTAGCATCAGCTATCTTGATATCATTGGCGGTAATCAGACGGGTTACCACAGGAGCATCCTTCAGCGCCTTCGGAGTTCGGGTTGCGGTAATCACCACCTGATCGAGGGCTGTAGCATCCGGTTGAAGGCGAAGCACATGCTGTTCACCTTTTCTCTCATCCGCTTTCAGTACGAAAGTCTGAGTCTGATAGCCCACAAAGCTCACCTTCACTCTCACCGCTCCATCCTTGCTGTAAGGAATGCGGAAATATCCGTCTTCATCAGTTGTTACTCCTCCCTTGGCATTCACCATCTGGACGGTAGCACCCGCCAGAGGTGCGCCCGAATCATCGAGCACTCTACCCACGATATCTCCCTGGGTTTCGGCTTTCAGATTCAGGCACAATCCGCAGAGGATCAGGAATAGTGCGAATATCTTTTGCTTCATCGAATTATATCAAAGTTTATCCTGAAACAATCCTTTTATTTTGTACAAACAAACTTAGCAATCATCGGCATAGGCATCTTGCCATACTGTATTGAGTAGTTGACAGTCAGCGTTTTGTCCTTCAAAGTACCCTGCAAGGTTACAGTGTAGTTCTTCTCAGCACCATTCACGGTAACAGTACCGGCATAGTTTTCCTGAGCGAATGCATAAGCACCATTGGAACCAGAAACCTTTACAGCAGGAACCTCCAGAGCAGGAAGAGCCATCATGCCCTCGCCGCAAGCAGGTAAGGTAACCTTGACTGTAGCATCATCAACAGCCTCAATCTTCAAAGTAACATTATCGTATGTAGAAGCCTGACCCATTACGGTCATATCCAGGGTGCTGGTGTATGAACCGGCAATCTCCTTGGCAGCTGCCACAGTATCATTATCATCATCGCTGCTGCAAGAGCTGAATGCTACACACATAGAAACCAAAGCCAACATTATGGCCATCATTGTCTTAAACTTTTTCATTTTTCTTATTTTTCTTTTAGTTACAATAATATTTTCTGTTCAAGGGGATTTGTAATCCCCGTTTCCTGTTCAAGGGGTTTTGCAATCCCCGTTTCCTGTTCAAGGGGATTTGTAATCCCCGTTTTCTGTTTAAGGAGATTTGCAATCCCCGCTTATTTATCTTCCGGAACATAGATGATTTCGCCATTCTCCAGCTGGTAAGCGATGCCCACCTTCTTTCCCTTGTTACCAGATTTATTGCTCTGGTCTTCAGAAGGAGTATAGCGATTTATCTTTTCACCATCCTTGGTAATGATTTCCATATTCTCCTTGCCAGGATTCTTCACCATCGTGAAGTTATCCTTGCTGAACATTTCCGTCATATTATAGCGCGAAACGAGTGCCACCATCAGGGCGAGGGCAAATACCATCGCCACATCGAAGAGGTTGCTCACTACGCTCATCGGATCATCATCCTCGCCATCATGTGCAAGCCTATTTCTGCGTCTCTGTCTCATAAATTATATATCTTTACTTTTTTACCTTTAAAAGCCTTTTTTACTTTTTTACCTTTTTACTTTTCCTCCAAAAGGTCTGCCATAAACTCGAGGTTACTCATATCCTCAGTGTACCAGCGATTCTTGGTCTGTTTGGTTACAAAACCGATGGCTGCAGAGAACAATCCTACTACGGTGGTAGCGAAAGCCACCTGCATATTGTAAGCCATCGAAGCAATATCACCGGTAGAAAGACCTACCAGGGCAGGACCCATCGGAATCAAGGTACCCATCAAACCGAGCATCGGACCCATCTTCAGAAGTGTAGAAGGAAGAGAAAGATCCTTCTCTACAAACTGGGCATACTGGTCGAGGATGCGGTTCACCTGCGCCTTGCTCTGGCGATTGTCCACGAGTTTCTTCATATAGGAAACGATGACAGCCTGCTTGTTCTTCGGCAAGCGTTCACCCAAGGTATCGATGTTATCGAGCTTCAGGGTGTTCATCTGTTCACGAATCTCCGAACCCGACTTGCGCTTTACAAGATACTGTCCGAAGAAACCTCCGAGGAGCAGCAAGGCTCTGAGGAAGAAGAAAATCAACAAAATAATCACAGGAACCAGCATGCCTGTGGAAATCCAAAACAATACGTCTGATATGTAATTCATCTTTATTTTATAATGTTAAGTGTTGAATGTTAAATGTTAAGTTGGGGCTTGCGCCTTTATAACTTTTGGGATAAGCGCTGCATCTTGATGCGATAGCAGCCCCATCCGATAGCCATTCCTACGATGACGATGGCGATGACGCCGAGAAGCGAGAGGGCATCGAAACTGTTGAAGCCTGCCACGGCTGTCCTGCCATTCACCGTACCGATGATGCCCATCAATCCGAGCAGCACCTCTACCAGGAAGAGCAGTTCCAAGCGGATTGGTCGCTCCGGCAAGAGCCATCTCAAACCGTAGGTGAATACCGGAGTCAAGACCAGCAGTACTACGGCAAGCACCCATGCTACCACCTGGAACGATACGCCGGGAAGCAGGAAGATGGTCATCACCAGAACACTGAACAGCACTGGGAAAACCAGCAAACCCGGGAAGTACTTCAGGAAGATGAAGAACATCCATTTGCGGCGGCTCACATGTTCTGAAGTCTTCAGATCTACGTGGTGCACACAGAAAAGCATCGTGAGTGCCACGTCGATACTCAGCAGCACCGCCATATCGAGCATCAGCTTCTGATCGGCTATCCAGGCCGCAATCTGCGTCTTCGACTGCTCGATGGCAAGTGGCCAGGTCATTCCCACGAAGAAGGCTACGAGCACCGAGATGATCATAATCTCCTTCACTCCGTGGAAGGTCTGCTTCAGCACAAAACTGAAGCAAACCAATATCATCATTACTAAAACTAATGTCTCCACTTTTTTTAAAAATGTTGAATGTTAAATGTTGAATGTTGAATTATTCTTCATTGTTAAGTGTTGAATTATTCTTCACTCATCATTTTGCGACGACGTCGCAAATATACGGCGAGCACAACGAACGCTACGATGACGATGACACCAACAACGATGCCGCTTACCACAGTGGTGGTCTTCTGAGCATCTTCATTCAGCGTCTCCTTCTTCATCACCATACCCTTGTCGCTGCTGTTCTTCGCAGCCTCAGCATCACGGATCTGCTCTACATTCTGCTGATATTCCTTGGAAGAAGCAGCATCGGTCTTGCTGGCGATATAGTTGCGCAGCTTGGCATTGTCGCAGACGAAACCGGAGCATGAAGGCTTATACTTGTTTACGGTCTCGGTATGGAGCTTGGCGATGTCCTTGAGCTGCTGAGGAGTAGCCTTCCACATTCCCTTGCGGGCACTCTCCATCATCACGGCAGTCATCTCCATCAGCGCAGCCGGATTCTGCTTGTCGAAGAACTCCTTGGTGCCGAGATGGTACTTGTCCTTGACATATACATTATATATCTCGTCCCACATCTCCTTGTCGATTGCCTTTGGCTTCATCACATTCCAGCCGTAGGTATTGGTTACGATTTCGGCGAATGTGCTGGCACTGCTGGCTCCACCCTTCATTTTCTCCTTGATATAGGCAGGATTGAAGATGGTGGTTCTGCCCTCGATACCGATAGCCTCCTTCACCTCCTGCATTCTCATATTGCTATGGTTGCGATAGTCGGCGAGATAAGCATCCGGATCCTTACCGGTCACGTTGCGCACAGCAAGGTTCATACCTCCCATAAACTCATATACGTGGTCGAGACTCAAGGCACCCCAGGTATTACTCTGTCGTGGCTGAACTACCACATCGGTACGGGTCAGCGCTGCCTCGAAAGCAGCCTTGCGAACGGTCTCCCAGTTCTTCTCATCACCATAGTAGGCACCCATATTGTTCAGATAGACCTCGGCAATCTGACTCTCCTTATCCCAGCGGTCGCCTGCGGTTACCATCTCCTGGATACCGGTACCATAGTTGCCGTTTACGCCACCAAAGACACGATACATACTCACCTCGCGTGCCTCCTTTGGCGACATGCCTTTCTCTACGAGCACTCTTTCGGATTCGGTAACACCGGCTTTCACCAGGTTGTCGTACTTATCACCCTTGGCATTTGCCGCCAGCTCTATCGCCTTGTTGATGAGGAAGAGACGGGATGCTGCCAGGTCGCGGAGCTGACCGGAAGTCTGAACCACGACATCGATGCGAGGACGGCCCAACTGCTTGGATGGGATGAGACGCAGATCGGTAACACGACCGAAGGCATCTCTTACCGGTTCTACACCGAGCATATAGAGAATCTGGGCGATGGTAGCACCCTCTGTTTCGATAAACTCGCTACTCCAGAGCGTGTAGCTCACCTTACGAGGATATTCACCCTTATGTCGCTCGCAATACATCTTGATGGTATTGTCGCAAAGTTCCTTCGCCTTCTCCCAGGCATCCTCCGAAGGTGTATTCTCCACATTGATGGAGAAGAGGTTTCTACCGGTAGGCAGAGTGTTCGGATTCACAATCAGATCACCACCTGGAGATGGGGCGGTAAAGCCGCCATTCAGGGCATTCATCAGAGAAGACATCTCGTTGAGCGGACTCTGACGGAGCGCCTCCGAATACTTGCCCACATTCTGCAAGGCATGCTCTATGGTAGTGATAGCCTGAGCCAGATGAATCTGCTGACGGGTATATTTAGGTGCTTTCGACCTCATCATACCCTTATCTTTAGAAGATTTCTGAGATGCTTTGCCCTTGCCGGCTTTCGCCATCTTCGCCTTCTTCAAATCCTCCTGATACCATTTCTGTCCCTTCTTGATGGCTTCCATCATCTTTTCAGGGAAGTGACCGGTCTGCTCCATCTTCTCAAAAGCCTCACGACTCATCTGCGGAATCTTCTTCTTATGAGAAACCTTGGCAGCACGGAGCTCACTTACCGTACGGTGGTCCACCCTCTGCGGCTTCGCCTCCTTCGCTCCACCCATCTGGTCTGCCATCTGCATCATCATCTGGATAGGATCCGGAGCAGCCTGCATCGCCTCTACCTTACGGGCCATCTGGAGTTCGGCAGGAGTGATTCCTACATAACGGCAGATGTATTCATCAGAAACCGAGGCTGAACCCAGAAGCTGAGTCACGGTATTGCGTGCCTTGCTCAGATAGAGACGGTCGAAAAGCTGCTTGTGCTTCTCCACACCCTCCTGGGCACGACCTTTCAGCTTATCTACTGCCAACATTCCGTAGGCAATAGGATCTGTAGCCATCGCATAGACACTGGTGCGGACATCATCGTTATCGTATGGCACACCCAAAGTATAGAGTTTGCCGGTAATCTTCTCATTTGCCAACTCTTCTGCATAGTTCTCTACTCTCGCGATTTCATCTGCAGAATATGGCTTGTTCATCTGCTTGGCATCGAGCCCCAGTTCACGGGCGATTCCCATCTTCACGGTCAGCGCCTTCACCTTGAGCGACTGTTCGGCAGATGCCTTCTTTTCGTAAGACTGGATGGCATCACTCAACTGCTTGTAGGTCTGTCGCAACTCGCTCTCCTTGAAAGGAGGAGTGAGATAGCTCTGGGTCTGGGCATAGGTGCGGCGCTTGGCAATCATCGCCTCGCCCACATTGCCGATGGTATATATATAAAGATGTGGAACCACACCAATCAATCGGTCACTCCAGTCGTTACTGCCGAGTGCCACCTGCTTTCTCGGGGTATATTCCAGCGAACCGTGGGTTCCGAAATGGATAAGTGCATCGGCACTGAAACCATAACGAGCCCAGAGATAAGAGGCAACATAGGTGTAAGGAGGTGCCTGGTCGGTGCCATGCACAATCTTGAAGGAGTCGCCTCCCACGCCTGCCATCACCTGTGGAAGCAGAGCCACATTACCGAACTGCAGTCTTGCCACCGCCAGCTTACCGTCATCGGTAGCCATATATTTGCCTGGGAAGGAACCATAGAGCTGATTCATCTCCTTGATCATTTTCTTAGACAAAGCCTTCTGGGTCCAACCTGCAAACTGCTGGGCGGTAACCAGGGCTGGATGTCCAGACTTCAGGAATTGGGTATAGGCACCCTCGGCATAGGTTCCGAAGACGGCACCCTGAGCCTGGATTATCTTTGCCAGTTCCTGAGGATTGGCTGGCAACTTGCCTACATTATATCCCTCATTCTTCAAGCGAACCAGGAGATTGTAGAGCGATGGAACCACTTCCATTCCCGAAGCGGTAAGTGCATTCTGACCCGGACCCTTGAAGTAGAAGATGGCGATGCGCTTGCTGCTGTTCTTCTTGTTCTTCAGATTCACATAGCCCTGCACGCTCTCCACGAAACTCTCCATTCTGTCTGGGATGCCGTAAACCTCCTGCAAGCCCTCCTTGTTGATGCGCTGTCCGAAAACCACGTATGGACGGATGGCACCATCAATCTCCGGAGTCACGATGCTCTGCGACATGAAACCGCCATTCATTCCCTGCTTGTCGTTCTCCCAATCGGTGGTCAAGCGGTTGATATTAAGAGGTGAGAACAATGGAATATTCTTCTGCTTCAGGAACTCTACGAAGTAATCGCCCAGTCTGCCGTGCGCCATATTTACTACGGCATTCGCCTGAATACTGTCGGCATGATGACCGGCGATAAAGCTCTGAAGCTTATTGATGCGATACACCATGAATCCCTTCTTTTCGAAAGCTTTTTCCATATCAGGAGCCGCACCCATAAAACCAGTAAGCATGATGGTAGGAGCACCTTCTTTATATAAACCGTTCTTTGCCAGGAAGGCGTTGTACTCGCGGATGCTGTTGAAGCCCAGTTCATCGCCCTTTTCATCCTTCGGGTCGAAATGAGTCAGGAGATAGTCTGGTCGCTCATTTACACGTTCCGGCTCTGGAGCCATGAACTTCTTTCCGTCGATAAACTTACGGATGTAAGCGAGCATACTCTGATAGTTCTTCTTGCCGCCGTTCTCGATGTACTGCATCAGATAATCGGCATCGAAGTTATCTACTGATACGATATTGTTGGCTGGGTTGGTAGCAGCATGAGTCAGGGTTGGCACCTTGTCGGAAGCCTCTTCCAACTGCTTACGCTGGTTCTCGTCGATTCGGAGACCCATACCATTCACGATAATCATATCGTAATCATCCAGATGATCGAAATCATCGGTTGTGATCTCACTCAGTTTAATCATCGCATTGTCGTTGGCATGCGAAATCTGTCCCAGCGCAATAGCCTGATAGTTGAGGAAAGCGATGCGGGTAGTACCCACCCAGGCAGAGTAAGCCTTCGCCAAACCTCCCAAAACAATCACGACCAACAAGGCCAGGAAGATGTGTTTCTTTTTAATCTTTCTGATTTTTCCTAATCCTTTTCTCATATCTATTCCTTTTTTCATATCTATTCCTTTTTTCGGGCTGCAAAGGTAGGGGTTATTTAGAAATTGCACAATACCGAGAAATTGTGATTTTCACATTTTTTATACTTAGAAGTTGGTATCAGATTGATAGGTTCAGATTCCCATATCCTAATAAATGAGTAGTCTTTTCGTGGTTTTACGGAGTTTAGTTTGGTAGTTTCACATAAAAGCCGTAACTTTGCAACATAAATCAAACAGAAACTTTATAATAATGAAGAAACTGATTCTTAGCGCTGCTCTTCTGGCAGCATCTCTGGCATCCCATGCCCAGCAAGGTCCATTGTGGATGCGCTACCCTGCCATCTCACCTGATGGCTCTACCATCGCTTTTGCCTATAAGGGCGATCTCTATTGCGTTCCTGCCAATGGTGGCGAGGCACGCCAGTTGACGACCCATGCTGCTTACGACTCCCAGCCTATCTGGAGCCCTGACGGCAAGAAGATTGCCTTTACTTCCAACCGAGAAGGCAGTCTGGATGTTTACGTCATCTCTGCCAAGGGCGGTGCGCCAACCCGACTCACCACTCACAGCGGCAAGGAGACTCCAATCGCCTTCAAGGACAACGACCACGTACTCTTCTCTGCCAACATCATGCCTACAGCCCAGAGCAATCTCTTTGCTGCCAATGAATTTTCACAGGTTTACGAGGTAAGCACAGAGGGCGGTCGTCCTAAGTTGTATTCCGTTCTTCCGATGGAGAACATCAGCATCAACAAGAACGGTCAGGTGCTCTATCACGACAAGAAGGGTTATGAGGATGCATGGCGCAAGCACCATACTTCTCCTATCACCCGAGATATCTGGATGCTCGACAATGGAAAGTACCAGAAGCTTACTACCTTCAAGGGCGAGGACCGCAACCCGGTATGGGCTGCCGACAACCAGAGCTTCTACTATCTCAGCGAACAGGATGGTTCCTTCAATA
>OBKS01002524.1_pt1 | contig 10365 bp, 7 predicted proteins | sample 1517381 | NCBI WGS metagenome assembly OBKS01 (sample SAMN04571686, study PRJEB22368) | human gut metagenome | biome: human gut; material: stool | host: Homo sapiens | place: Luxembourg | collected 2012-08-03
CGCTGTTTCCATCTGCCGCATATATTCCGCTGTGTTTCTGACGATCTCATACACCATGTCCTTGGCGGCGACCCGTTCCGGTTCATTAATGTCCTCATTTCGGTAGGTGATGCCGCCGTTCTCGGTCACCTCGCACAGCGGCGTACCGTCAAGCAGGACACGAAGCTTGCCGGTATCAGTTCTGTCCGTGCGAAATCCTTCTCGGGCAAGGGCGATTGCCGTTTCTTTGAGGTAACAGACCTTTTCTTCTGCGCTGATGCTCATGTAACTCCTCCCGTGCATAAAAAAATAAGGCCGGAGCAATCATGCTCCGGCCTACAAATGCAGGCGCTGCTACCAGCGCCCTTTTTGAAATGAAAAAGGGTGCCGCTTTCTCAGTCCGTCAGGATCAACAAAACGACGCCCAAATCTTTGTGATTCTTTTTTGAGGAAAATACCGCTGCCAACCGGAAAAATCGCCGTTCAAAAAGGGCACTGGCTGAATGCATCTGCCCGAAAAGGGAAAACGCCCGGTTCGAATCGGGGCAGACGCCCTGAAACGGCGATTTGCATCTATGGTTCAAAAGAAGAAATCCGGGCCCTAAAAAGCCCGGAAACGGTTGATGCGCCTGACTTTTCGCCAGACGCATCTATACCGTTTCGTTAATTTGGTCCGAGTGTTGAGATTCGAACTCAAGGCCTCTTGAACCCCATTCAAGCGCGATACCAAACTTCGCCACACCCGGATAGCTGGCTGAATCACTCACGTCAGCTTGATTAATATACCACATTCATCCGGGGATTGCAAGCATTTTTTTGAAATTTTTTGGATTTTTTTCTGGCGGGGCTTTAATACCCGAACCGCTTGCGCCCCACCACCAGGAAAATCGCCGTGGTGATCACGGCCATGACCTCCGCCGCCACGATGGACATCCAGATGCCGTCCAGCCTCCACAACAGCGGGAACAGCAGCACCGCTCCCACCTGGAACACCAGCGTCCGCAGAAAGGCGATGATGGCGGAGGTCAGCCCGTCGTTCAGGGCCGTGAAGAAGGACGAGCCATAGATGGCGAAGCCCGAGAACAGGAACGAGAAGGAGAAGATGCCGAAGGCGTGGGACGTCATCTCGAACAGGCCCGAGTCATAGCCCACATAGAGCCGGGACAGGGGAGCGGCCAGCACCTGGCCCGCCGCGAACATACACGCGGCGCACACGGCCAGCAGGCCCAGGCTGCGCCGCAGCAGGCCCCGCAGCTCCCGGCGGTTCTCTGCCCCCAGGTGATAGGACTCAATGGGGGCCACGCCCACGGAATAGCCCACGAAAATGGCCTGGAACACCATGCTCACATACATCAGCACGCCGTAGGCAGAGACACCGTCCTCTCCGGCGTACTTCATCAGCTGGACGTTATACAGCATGCTCACCAGGGACATGGACACGTTGCTCATAAACTCCGAGGAGCCGTTGGAGCAGGTCTTTCCCAGAGCACGCAGGTCCAGGCGGCACTTCCCCAGCCGCAGCAGGCTGCTGTTGGGCCGGGCGAAGTAGATCAGCGGCGCCACGCCGCCAATGCACTGACTGATGGCCGTGGCCGCCGCCGCGCCTGCCGCACCCCAGGAGAACACCCCCACAAACAGGGCGTCCAGCACCATGTTGGCAACCCCCGCCGCCACAGTGACGAACAGGCCCAGCCGCGGCTTTTCCGCCGTGGCAAACAGGCACTGGAACTCGTATTGCAGCACATAAAAGGGCAGGGCGATGAGGTTGATGCGGCCATAGATCAGGGCCTGCTCCAGCAGCTCCCCCTCCGCCCCCATCAGCACCGCCGCCGGGCGCAGGATCACAAAGCCCAGGGCCGCCAGCACCACGCCGCAGGCCGCCGAGGCGTACACGATCATGGAAAAGATGTTGTTGGCCCGCTGGCGGTCCCCCTGGCCCATGGTCTTGGCGATCAGGGCGCCGCCGCCGGTGCCGAACATGAAGCCCACGCTTCCCAGGATCAGCAGCACCGGGATGATGAGATTCACCGCCGCAAAGGGGGTCTTGCCTGCGTAATTGGACACGAAGAAGCCGTCCACCACGCCGTAAATGGCGGTGAAGATTATCATGGTGATGGACGGCAGGGTAAAGCAGATCAGCTTGCGGCAGGTGAAATGATCCGAAAGCTGGATGGGTGTTTTGCTCATGATTTCTCCTTGATCTCCCGGGCCTTCTGGGCCAGGGCCTCCTGAAAGCGCCGGGTCAGCGCCAGATATTGCTCCACGTCCTCCTGGGGCCAGGCGGCGAACACCTGGTTTTCCGCCTGGATCACCCGCCGGGCGGTCCGCTGGACCAGGGCCTCCCCCTCCGGCGTCAGGCACACGTCCTTGCCCCGGCCCGCGGACTCCAGATAGATCAGCCCGTCCCCCTCCATCCGCCGCAGGACGGAGTTGACGGTCTGCTTGGTCATGCCGCTCCAATAGCAGATGTCCCGCAGGCGGCACCGGCCCCCGGCGTCGCACAGGGTGTACAGCACCCCCATGACACTGTCCGAAAGGCCCCAGTGCTGGGCCATTTCATGATAAACCGCGTCGGTCTCCTGCAAAAGATGGTTAAACCGGCGCATATCCCGGGATGTGTATGCCATAGGGCCGCCCTCCTTGGTCCGAAATCGTACCCGAATACTATAGTACGATTTCGGACGATTGTCAAGCAAAAACAGACCGCCGGTCCCGGGAAAGAGGGGACCGGCGGTCTGTTTTGTGGTAAAAGGAGAGAGAATAACAATGATAACAGCTTTTGGATTACGGGCTTATCTTACCGTCCCGGCGGAGAAAAGTCAATAGCTCCCCACCATCGTTTACAGAACGTTCACAGGAAACCGGCGCTCTGCTTATTGACAGCGGGGCGCAATGGTGGTAATATTTAGCCTGCTAACATTTAGGGTGCTAAATATTAAAATCTCAGGAAAGGAGCAGACTATTATGAGCTGCATGAAAAAGCCCGAGCTGATCGGCCCCCTGCTGGGGTACTGCAACCACCGGGCCTATCAGCGGATGGAGCAGAAGCTGCGGCGCTATGGGGTCACGCCCATCCAGTGCCGGTCGCTGACGTATCTGCACCGGCAGCCGGGCCCCGTGACCCAGAAGCAGCTGCAGCAGCATCTGGCCGTGAAGCCCTCCACCGTCAACGGCATTGTGGACCGTCTGGTGGAAAAGGGCATGCTGACCCGCGCCCCCGGCGAAACCGACGCCCGCTGCCGCATCCTGCGGCTGACGGCATGCGGCCAGCAGTTTTATGACGACTTCGTTTCCATCACCCATGAAATAGAGACCCTGGTCCAGCGGGGCATGACCCCCCAGGAGGTGGATACGCTCCGCCGGCTCCTGCTGCGGGCGGCGGAAAACCTGACATCGGAGGAGGACAACGCATGATTCGTAAATTAGCTCCCTATACCAAGGGATATCGTATCTGGATCATCTTGGGCGTTCTGTGCTCAGCCGGCGAGGCCGTGCTGGAGCTGCTGCTGCCCAAGGCCATGAGCCAGATCGTGGACGTGGGCATTGCCAACGGCGACAAGGCGTACATTCTGGCCATGGGCCTGAAAATGATCCTCATGGCCCTGGCGTCCCTGGTGATGGGCGTGGGGGCGGCGGCTCTGGCCGCCCGGGCCGGTATGGGCTTCGGCGCCAACGTCCGCGCCGCGGAATATGCCCAGGTGCAGCGGTTCTCCTTTGCCAACATTGAGCATTTTTCCACCGCATCCCTGATCACCCGGCTCACCAACGACGTTTCGTCGGTGCAGATGCCCCTGATGATGGGCATGCGCATGCTGGTCCGGGCCCCGGTAATGCTGATCACCGCCCTGGTCATGGCCCTGACCATCGGCTTGCAGCTGAGCCAGGTATTCCTGGTGGTGCTGCCGCTGCTGCTGATCCTGGTGGCCATCGTCATCCGCTATGTGGGGCCGTTTTTCACCGCCCTGCAAAAGTCCACCGACGATCTGAACCTGGTGGTCCAGGAGGATCTGAACGCCATCCGCGTGGTGAAATCCTTCGTCCGGGAGGACCGGGAGCAGGAGAAGTTTGCCCAGCGCAGCGACACCCTCCGGGATACGGCGGAGCGGGCCTACAGCTTCGTGGTGCTGTTTGTCCCCCTGGTGACCCTCATCATGGGCGGCACCATCATGGCCATCATGTGGCTGGGCGGCCACTATGTGGTGGGCGGCTCCATGCTCTCCGGCGACCTGATCGCCTTCTTCACCTACGCCTCCGAAATCCTCATGTCCCTGATGATGGTGGCCATGGTGATGATGGTGCTGACCCGGTCCATCGCCTGCGGCAAGCGCATTGTGGAGGTGCTGGAGGAGCAGCCCGAGATCACCGACTCCGCCGCCGACCCGGCCCTGACCGTGGAAAACGGCGACGTGGACTTTGATCATGTCTATTTCAAATACCACAAGGACAGCGACGCCTGGAACCTGGAGGATGTCTGCCTGCATATCGACAGCGGCATGACCGTTGGCATCCTGGGCGGCACCGGCAGCGCCAAGAGCACCCTGGTGAGTCTGATTCCCCGGCTGTATGAGGCCACGGAGGGCGTTGTGTCCGTAGGCGGACATGACGTCCGGGAATACACCATGGAGGCTCTGCGCCAGGGCTGTGCCATGGTGCTGCAAAAGAACACCCTGTTCTCCGGCACCATCCGGGAAAATCTCCGCTGGGGCCGGGAGGACGCCACCGACGCCGAGATGGAGGAGGCCTGCCGCATGGCCTGCGCCGACGAGTTTATCTCCCGCATGCCCGACGGCTACGATACCCACATTGAGCAGGGCGGCGCCAACGTGTCCGGCGGCCAGAAGCAGCGCCTGTGCATTGCCCGGGCCATTCTCCGGCGGCCCCGGGTGCTGATCCTGGACGACTCCACCTCTGCCGTGGACACCGCCACCGACGCCAGGATCCGCGCAGCCCTGCGCCAGGCCCTGCCCGGGTCCACCAAGCTCATCATCGCCCAGCGCATCTCCTCCGTTATGGATGCGGATCTGATCGTGGTGCTGGACGACGGCAAAATTTCCGGCGCAGGTACCCATGACCGGCTGATGGCCACCAATCGGATCTATCAGGAGGTCTATAAATCTCAGCAGGAAGGAGCGACCATCAATGGCTGACAGCAAGAAGCAGGTCCGTCCCGGCGGCCCCCACGGCCGGGGACACGGCTATCAGCGGCCCCAGGATCTCCGGGGCACCGTGGGCAAGCTCCTGGGCTACATCGGCCGCTACAAGGGCGCGCTGATCGTGGTGGCCGTGTGCCTGATCCTCAGCTCCGTGGGCTCCGTGGCCGGCAGCTATTTCCTCAAGCCCGCCCTGAACCACATTGTGGCCGGGGACTTCAAGGGCCTGTTCTGGATGCTGGTGGCCATGGGCGGCGTGTTCCTGGCCTCCGCCGGGTGCTCCTATGCCTATTCCCGCCTGATGGTCCGCATCTCCCAGCGGACCGTGGCCACCCTGCGGCAGGATCTGTTCAACAGGCTCCAGACCCTGCCCCTGCGGTATTTCGACACCCACCAGTCCGGCGACCTGATGAGCCGCTTCACCAACGACATGGACACCGTGTCCGATATGATCGGCAACAGCTTCGCCAGCGTGGTGTCCAACCTCATCACCTTTGTGTGCACCGTGTTCATGCTGATTTACCTGAACTGGGCCCTGACCCTCATCACCTTCGTGTTCCTGGGTCTGATGCTCCTGGTGGTCAAAAGCGTGGGCGGCCGCAGCCGCGTCAGCTTCCAGCAGCAGCAGGCGGCCCTGGGCAGCCTCAATGGCTACATTGAGGAGATGATCGAAGGCCAGAAGGTCATCAAGGTCTTTCACCACGAGCAGAAGACCATGGACGAGTTCGCCGCCCGCAACAGCGCCTATCGCGACGCCGCCGCCATGGCCCAGACCTATGCCGGGTCCATGATGCCCGCCATGGGCAACCTCTCCCGCATCAACTACGCCGTCACCTGCTGCGTGGGCGGCCTGCTGTCCATCTCCGGTGTGTTCGATATCGGCTCCCTGGGCGCGTACCTGCTGTATGTCAAGCAGGTGTCCCAGCCGGTGGGCCAGATCAGCCAGCAGGTGAACACCCTGCTGGCCGCCGTAGCCGGCGCGGAGCGCATTTTTGCCGTGATGAACGCCGACCCCGAGACGGATGAGGGCCGCACCACCCTGGTGCGGGTGCTGAAGGACGGCGATTCCCTGACGGAGACGGACCGCCGCACCGGCCACTGGGCCTGGAAGAAGCCCGATGGCTCCCTGACGGAGCTGCGGGGCGACGTGCGCTTTGACCATGTGGACTTCGGCTACGACCCGGAAAAGACGGTGCTCCACGACGTGTCCCTGTTCGCAGAGCCGGGGCAGAAGATCGCCTTCGTGGGCTCCACCGGCGCGGGAAAGACCACCATTACCAACCTGATCAACCGGTTTTATGACATTCAATCCGGCTCCGTCACCTATGACGGCATCGACGTCCGGGACATCCGAAAGGACTCCCTGCGCCGCTCTCTGGGCATTGTTTTGCAGGATACCCACCTGTTCACCGGAACCGTGGCCGACAACATCCGCTACGGGAAGCTGGACGCCACGGATGAGGAGGTCCGGGCGGCGGCCAGGCTGGCCAATGCCGACACCTTCATCCGCCACCTGCCCCAGGGGTACGACACCGTCATCACCGGAGACGGCGGCAGTCTCAGCCAGGGCGAGCGCCAGCTGCTGGCCATTGCCCGGGCCGCCGTGTCCGATCCCCCGGTGCTGATCCTGGATGAAGCCACCTCCTCCATCGACACCCGCACGGAGAAGCTCATCGAGCAGGGGATGGATTCCCTGATGGCCGGGCGCACGGTGTTCGTCATCGCCCACCGGCTCTCCACCGTCCGCAATGCCCAGGCCATTCTGGTGCTGGAGCAGGGACGGATCATCGAGCGGGGCGACCACGCCGCCCTGATGGCCCAGAAGGGCAAGTATTACCAGCTGTGCACCGGCCAGGAGGAGCTTTCCTGACCGGAAGGCAGCAAATACGGGCAAAAACGCCGGTATCGTGCGATACCGGTGCTTTTGCTATAGGGGGGGAAGGGGGAAATCAGCGAAGTCAGGCAGACCGCCTGGCGGTCCTGCTTCGATTCAGGAGCCTCGGAGGTGACTCTGAATATAAATTCATTATACACATATAATACTGAAAAATCAACCCGAATTTTGAAAAACTTTCAAAAATTTTGTATGTCACCGCAGCACCGCGCACAGTAAGGTCAGGTATCGCGGCAGCTCATCCCGCCGGGGCCACAGCAGCTCCCAGCCCAGCTCTCCCCAGGCGGCGGCCCCCACGTCGCAGCCCAGAGATTCCAGACTGTAGCCCACCGCCTCCGGATGGCGGCAGGGCCGCCCTGCGGGCCGGGTACACGCCGCGCACAGCATGCACCCCCCGGTGGTCAGCACCGCCGCTCCGGGATACAGCGCCCGCAGATGCCCGTCCATCCGCCGGGCCTGCTCCGCCGTCAGCCGCCGGGTATATTCCGACAGCTCCTCCGGGTCAAACCGCCGCTCCAGCATGGCCGGGGTGAAGTGGAACTGCATCCCCTCCAGCAGCACCGTCCTATACCGCCCCCAGTATTCCGCCGCCGGAACGTCATAGGGCGGGCACGTCCAGTACCGCCCATAGTCCGGGCAGGGGCGGCACCCGGCGGCGGGGTCCTTCAGGTTCACATACCGCCTGACGAATTCCTCCGCCGGCACCTCCGCCTCGGCCTGTACAATGGTATAGCCGCTTCTGTTCATCCGTTCCCCTCTCCGATCTCATAGCCGCTGAAATCGTACAGCGGACCCACCCGGGTCTCGCCGTTCATGGTGGATAGCAGCAGCATCTCGCACCCGTCGGAGAGCCCCGCCTCATCCACGCCATAGAGCAGGGTATGGAAATCCTCCGCAAAGACCCGGACGCTCTCTGCCGCCGCGCCGTGGGCCAGATGCCGGGACCGCACCAGCCGCTCCCGGCCGCCGGTCAGGCTCAGCAGCTCGTAGAGCTGCTCCTCCGCCGTCCGGCCATAGCGCAGAAGCTCCCACTGCCCGCCGTTCCGGTGCAGGAACAGGGCCTCATCCCCGTTCTGTCCCACCGGGCCGGAGGACCACACCTCCGTGCCGTCATACCGCAGCACCCGGAGTCCTCCGTTCTCTGCCGTAAGGCGCTCCGCCAGTCCGTCGCCGTCCATGTCCACATAGGTTATCGCCGCCGTGCCGTCAGGCCGGGACACCCCCAGCCCCAGCAGCACAGCATACCCCGGATGGTGCGCCAGGTCCTCCGACACGGAAAAGGCTCGGGCCTTCAGCTCGTCATACCAGGTCTGCACGTCATACCCGTCATCGCCGGGATCCTCGCCCATGTCCACCAGAATATCCCGGCAGGCCATCCTCATGGCCGCCTGCATCCCATATCCGCCGTTATACCGGCACTCCAGCATGGTGAAGCAGTACCGCAGGGTATCCGCCCCGCCGTCCAGCAGCCGCCGGTAATCCGGCAGCTGCCGCATAGCGGCCTCCACGGCCCCGGAGAAGCTGATCGCCGCCACGCTGTCGTCTCCGCTGACACTGAGCAGCAGGCGATCCAGCTCCAGCACCCGCTCCGGCTCCAGCGGCACCGGCCGCAGCCGCAGCATCTCGAAAACTTCCCCGTCAGCCTGGTGATATTGCAGCAAATACAGCTGATCGTCCAGCCGCAGCAGCTGACGGCCATCCTCCAGCTGGAACAGCCATCGCTCCTGGTACCCGCTGATGTCCGGGCTAACCCCCTCCGGGAACCGGCTGTCCCATTCCTCCAGGCTGACGCTCTGACCGCCCTGGATGGGATACTGACTGTACTTCTCCGGGTCCAGTGCGGTGGTCAGCTGCCCGTCGGCGTTCTCCTGATACCGGGCCCAGTATTTCACGGCTTCATCCCGGAATTGCAGCAGCTCCGCCGACAGGGGAGACGGGCTGGGCATCTCCGGCGTCTGATACACGCACTCCGCCGTCAGATACGTCCCGTCCTCCGGGAATGCCAGTCCCCGCCCGACGACGCTCAGTCTCGTGGAGCCGCTTTCCGTGGGCCGCAGGGCGATCTGCCCGTCCCGGGCGTATACCAGCCAGCGCTCCTGGCCGCCCCACCGGGCCCTGGCGCACCAGATGCGGCCCACGGAGCCGGAAGCATCTCCCTCCGTCCGCATCAGGTCCACATATGCCATGCCGCCCTGCCACGCCGCCGGGGTCCAGGAAAAGTCATCTCCCTGTATCACATCCGGCCCGTCGGCGCTCTCCTTTGTCATCATCCGGTACACTCCGGGCAGCCCCATCCGCAGGGCCAGCTCCGTCCCTGCCGGAACCACCTGCACGCCCCGGGTATACTCCAGGATGGTCTGCAGCAGCTCCTCGCTGTTCACGCCGTAGAGCTTCCCCCGGTACAGCAGCATCAGCGGATATCCGCTGTCGCCGCCGTACAGAAGCTCCCGCTTTCCGGCAGTCCGCCCCATTTGCAGGCGGAAGGGCTCCCTCCCCTGGTCAAAGATATTGTATGCGTAGTTCTCCAGCAGAGGGAAGTCCTCCTCCGTCAGCCCGTTGAGCTGCTCCGCCAGCCGGGAGGTCAGCCCCGACATTCCGGCCGGTGTCCGGGCAGAGTTCCCCTCACACAGATACGTCACGTTCAGCCCCCCAGCCGTCACCCGGCTGGCCCACCCATAGGGGGTCCGGTCCCTGGGGTTGGTCAGCAGGCAGACCGCCGCCGCAGCGCACACCACCACAGCAGCCGCCGTCACCCACACGGCAGGCTTTTTATACCGCAGAGCCCGGCGGATGCGCCCCTTGACGCAGATCTCGCCGAAGGCCACCGGACACGCCGTCACCGCCCGCCGGGGTCCGGCGCAATTCAGAAGCGCCTGGGAATACGCCCGCTTGTCCGGCTCCTCCAGGTCCCGCAGCACCGCCTCGTCACAGGCGTATTCCATATCCCGGCACAGCAGGATATACGCCGCCCACAGCAGTGGGTTGAACCAGTACACCGCCAGCAGCAGAAACGCCAGGGGCTTCACCCAGTGGTCCCGGTGCCGGATGTGGGTCCGCTCATGGGCCAGCACATAGTCCCGGCTTCCCCGGTCCAGGCCGAAGGGCAGGTAGATGCGGGGCCGGATAAACCCCAGCACAAAGGGAGACGGGGCCTGTTCGCTTTCCCACACGCCGTCCTCCAGCCGCACCGCCGTCCGCAGCCGCACCCGCAGCCGCACATAGCTGCCTGCCAGATACAGCGCCATGGCCGCCATGCCCACAAGCCACACCACCGCGGCGATGTGGCCCAGGCTCTGCCCCGTCCGGGCCGCCGTCTCCGCTGCCGCCGCACCGGCGGGACTG
>OBKS01002543.1_pt1 | contig 10268 bp, 7 predicted proteins | sample 1517381 | NCBI WGS metagenome assembly OBKS01 (sample SAMN04571686, study PRJEB22368) | human gut metagenome | biome: human gut; material: stool | host: Homo sapiens | place: Luxembourg | collected 2012-08-03
TTATCGAGCATTTTGGCAACGCAGATGCCGTGCCGCAGCCGCCGGAGCGGTGCTTAAGCCGTCAGGTGGGAATTGTGCGGTGTTGCCTTAGTTCTTGTACTTGAAGTACTCAACCAGGGTGCGGTAACGGAAGTTGCCGCCATCGGTGTAGGTAGCAAAGGTACGGGTCAAATTGTTGCTGCTGTTCATACCCATACTTTCCTGGTTGGTGTAAGAGATGCGCTGGTTGTTCTGGCGGATCTCGACAACTTCATCGTTCTGGAACTTGATGGAAGCGCTGGTGATCTTGTCATCGGTGACAAATTTTCCGCAATGACGGTCGAACAGCGGGTTGCCAGCGCCAATATTGTTATCGCTGGAGAGTCTGAGCACGTTAGAATAGCCGTTGGAGTTGCCACTGTTGGTCCAGCCGGCCAGGTGGCCGTTGCTGTCATAGCTCCAGGTGTCAGTACGCACGGTCTTGTTGCTGCTGTTCACAATGGTCATCTTGGTGTAACGGTTACGGCTGCCGCTGCTGGTCAGGTTGACAATGCAGGTAACTTTGTTCTGGCCGTTGTATTCCCAGAACTTGGAAACGCTGCCCAGGCTGTCCCACTCTTTGGCAGTCCAGTAGCTGTACAGGTACCAGCCGCCATTGTAGCGGTAAACGGAGATCTTGGCAAAGCGGTTGCTCTTATCATACTCATAGCGATACTCGTAAGAGTAGTTGTCGTTGCCGTACTCGCGGTGGGTATGCTTGGTCAGCATGCCGTTGTATTCATAATAGAAGTCGTCCTGAACCTGCAGGTTGCCGGACTTATCGCGGCGCTGCTCTTTCAGCAGGCGGCCCTGTGCATCGTAATCGGTGGTCAGGGTATTCATCACGCTGCCGTCAGCATAGTAGTTGGTGCGCTTGATCTCGCGGTACTTGGTCACATCCACGTTGGTGGACTGCAGAATGCCGGTGTTGTAATCAAACACGCAGGTAATGCCGTCGATCACAACGGTGCCCTTTGCCATAGCGCCGGTGATGAGGTCAAAGTAATAAGTACCCTGAGAGTTGGTATTCCAGCCCTTGATCATATGGCCGTTGGCATCATAGCGAACCCACTTGCCGCCGTTGGAGTCCTGATAGACATCCTTGCTGACAGCCATTGCGCCGTTATTGACGGAATCCAGCCAGTACCAGGCATCGCTCTTGGGGTCATAGATTTCCTTGCCGCGGCCAGTGGTGCCCTGGCGCTTGCCGCCTTCGTACCAGAACTTGCCGCCGTTGATGTTGACCCACTGCTTATCCAGGCCAATGCCTGTGGTGGTATCAAATGCGCAGGGAATGCCGTCTATCGTACACATCCCTTTTGCCATAGCACCGGTCACGAGATCGAAGTAGTAAGTACCCTTCTCGTTGGTATCCCAGCCCTTGACCATATGGCCGTTGGCATCGTAACGCACCCACTTGCCGCCGTTGGAGTCCTGATAGACGTCCTTATTGGTGGTCATAGCGCCGCCCTGAACAGCATCCAGCCAGTACCAGGCATCGCTCTTGGGGTCATAGATTTCCTTGCCGCGGCCAGTGGTGCCCTGGCGCACGCCGTTTTCGTACCAATACCAGGGGCCGCCGGGGTATTCCTGATACCAGCCGTTCTCCGGCGGTGCATCATAGGTAGCGGCGTCCTCTTTCACGTTGTCCTCTGCCGGTTCAGCGTCAACTTTCGGTTCCTCGGTAGCTGCGGTTTCCGGGGTAGCAGTTTCAACCACTGCAATGCTTGCAGCGGTTTCAGCCTGCGGGTTCGGCTCCTGTGCAAAAACGGGCAGTGCCATAGCGGACACCATTGCCAGCGCCAGCAGGAATGCGGTGATTTTTTTCTTCTGCATGTTCCGTTCGTTCCTCCTTATAAATGGGCGTACCCGGGAATTTTCCGGCTGCACCCGGCAGCCTGTTCGGCCGCGCGTTGCTTTTTTAATCAAATGCGGCCGGGCCGAAAAATCGACCATAAACCGCGATTTCATTTATTATACCACACGCCAAAAAATTCCACAACATTTTCACTATTTTCGAATTGTAAAAATTCAGGGCGAGTTTTTGGGTTTTTTACCCGGTTTATCATTTTCTAAAAATCGTTATCCCGTCAGGTTAGCGGGCGCACAATGGGCGTTCCAACGGGTAAGAGGCAGGTTAAATGGTGGTAGTGCATTATAAAGGCAACACCGCACAATTCTAAGCACCGCTCCGGCGGGAATTGTGCGGTGTTGCCTAAAGAGAACGGCCCGTGGGGAACGGTCCTGACCGTTCCTCACAGAGCATTTCAGAGGCCAGCCGGAGATGGGTGCTCCCTCCGCCGCAGATTTGCCTTATTGCACATTGCAGATTCATGATGGCCCTAAAACCTGATTTGTAGTGGCCGCTGCTTGCATCGTCCCGCATATCAGGCCCGCTTTTTACAATTTCATTACTACGCACTGCATAGGGAACCGCCCCTCAGAGGGAAGCCAATTTCCTATTTGGGTTTTCATCAAAGCACCTTACGTTGGGTCGTTTTAAGCGCCTCACTCGATCACAATCCCCGTTCCATCCAGTAACCTTACCACATCAGGAAAGCTGAACCTTGCGCCTTTCAACTTGTTGGTCTCCAAATCAATGGCGTATTCTTCGGCGGTGCGCAGGTCGGCTTTTTGCAAATCGCAGCGGGTGAACCGGGTTCCGCCCAGCCGCACGCCGTAAAAGCTGGCCCCGGCAAGGCGGGTATCATCAAAGGTGCATTGCTGCAGTTCCGCCCCGGTCCAGTCAAAGCCGTTCAGTGCCATGCCGGAAAAATCATTGTAGCGGAACGCGCAGTTTTTGATTTTGCCAAACGGCTGGAACACCCCGCTTTTGCCCTGCAGCCCGCCCCACGCCATGGAGCGGAACGCACTGTTCAGCAGCCAGGCATCTTTCATGGTGGTAAAGCTGAACACCACGCCGGAAAAATTGCAGTGGTCAAAGGTACAGGCGTTGAAGCGGCAGTTCTGCACCCGCGTGCCCAGCCAGCGGCAGTGGTCAAACACACAGTCCTCGAACTCGGCGTTTTCCAGCAGCTCGCCGGGGTCATAATTGGCAAAGGTCTCCCCTTGATAAAATCGGCGTTCCGCCATCAAAACTCCTCCTTGTGCTGTTGGAAAAACTCAAAGGTATCCCGCACGCTTTCCAGCTCGGTCCAGCGGCGGGTGCGCACCGGGTCACTGTCCAGATCATAAATGCGGGCACCGGGGATTGCCAGCAAAAACGGCGAATGGGTGGCCAGCACAAACTGGCAGCCGTAAAACCGGGCCGAATCTGCCAAAAAATCCGCCAAAGCGATCTGCCGCGCGGCGGAAAGGCTGTTTTCCGGTTCATCCAACAGATAAAGGGCATCCCCGCGCAGTTTTTCCTGGAACATCAAAAAGGCGCTTTCGCCGTTGGAGTGGGTGCGGATGTTGGGAGACAAAGTTTTGCGCACCACCTGAGATTTGGAATAGCGCCGTGCCGCGCTGACCTGCTTGAGCCGGTCATAATCCTCCATGCTGTGCATCTGGAATTTGGCGGTGCGGGCCTCGGTGTATTCATCAAACAGGCTGCCGCGGCGGGTATCAATGTTATCGTTGATGGCGCGCACATCCAACATATAGTCAAACACATCGTCGCTGGTCAAAATCAGGCTGCCCGCCGGGATGGCGTGCAGGGTGTGGAACTGGCACAGGGAGACATAATCCGGGAAGAAATCACTGCGGTTATACTGTGCCCCGCGCTGCAGGCGCAAAGCGTCCGCCATCACGTTGAGCGCTGTGGTTTTGCCGGAGCCGTTGCCGCCGTACAAAATGGTCACATCCGCCAGATCCAGTGCTTTCAAGCCCCGGCCCGCAAACAGGCCAAAGGGGTAGAAAGAATCATAGCAGGTCATTTTGGCCCGCGGCGACTCGGCAAGGTAGTTAGCCTCGCTGTTTTGGCTGGGAAAATAAAATTCCGAAAGATAGATCACATCGCTCTCCTCCCTTCCGGTTTCTTTCTCAAATTATACCATACCGCCGGGTAAAGGCAAATGCCTTGCATACAGGCAGCGGTTTTGGGGATACGGCAAAGATTTTGCGGGTCAAAAATAAAAGCATGTGCACCCGCCCTCCTCGAAAACCCAAAATTTTCGATTCGTTTTGTCATGCACATGCTTTTGTGTTATCTGATGATACGCTGCGGTTTATGCCGGGAGGCACCGGAGCGCCGGAAATTCAGCCTGTTTTTTATAAACACAGCCGAATTTTTGCCGTACAGCCGGTATAGATTATTTCTTCTGAACGTACTTGAGGCAGTCCAGCATAACAGCAACCAGAATGATGATGCCGGAGAACACGAACTGCAGGTTCGTATCAATACCCAAAGTGGTCAGAGAGTAAGTCAACGCGGTGAAGATGAACACACCGACAACCACGCCGGAAATCTTGCCGATACCGCCGGTGAAAGAAACGCCGCCCACAACGCAGGCCGCGATGGCGTCCATTTCCCAGCCCTGACCATATGCAGCGGAGCCGGAGCCCACCATACGGATGCATTCCAGCCAGGAACCGAAGCCATACAGAATGCCTGCCAGAATAAACGCGCCTACCGTAACGCGGAATACCGAGATGCCGGAAACAGCAGCAGCTTCGGCGTTGCCGCCGACTGCGAACAGGTTTTTACCAAAGGTCGTCTTGTTCCAGATGAACCACACAATGATCACAGCTGCGATAGCCCACAGGATAATGGTGGGGAAACCGCCAATCTTGGGGATGATCATGCTGGGGATGTTGCCTTCGATACCGCCAAAGGAAACACCCTTGGTTGAATAGGTGACCAAGCCAAAAATGACCAGCATGTTCGCCATCGTAGAAATGAATGGGTGCATTTTGAACTTGGCTGTAAAGAAACCTGCGATGGTGGTAAAGACTGTGCACAGGACAATGCAGACAAGCAGCGCCAAAATAACGCGTGCAACGACCGGCAGCCCGGTAAAATCAAACACATGGCCAAAAACTGCACCGGTGTTGATTCCCTTGTGCATAATGATGGTAGCGGCAGTCATGCCCATACCAACCATACGGCCAATGGACAGGTCCGTGCCGGCCAGCAGGATCAGCCCGGCAACGCCCAAAGCCAGGAACATGCGCGGCGAAGCCTGCTGCAGAATGTTCAAAATATTGTTGACGGTAAGCAGCGGCACTTTCTTGCCGAACTGGGCAATCAGGCACAGTATAATAAAGATGATAACGATTGCAATGTACAGACCGTTGCGCAGCAAAAAGTCACGGCGATTAAATGTGTACTTGTAGTTTTCCCACTTTTGCGCCAGAGACTCGCCAACCGTAAACTTGGACAGGCGCAGCATATCGATCAGGTGATATTTGTAATCAAACGCAGCATGCCGGCGGTCCTTGATTGCCTGGCAGTCCTTATCCAACTGCATTTTGGCGTCGAACAGGCGGTTCTTGTGGACATACTTTTCGTCCTTGATTTCCTGCTGATTGCTCAGCTTGGAAAGCGCCGTCTCGTGTTCCTTTTTCAGCTGTTCTACAGCTGCCTGATATTTCTGCTGGGCTTGTACCTTTTCCTGCTTGCAGCTGGCCACCACCGCCTGGTAATAGTCGCTGTCATAATGGGCTTTCAAATAGGCTTCGGCATCAGCGATCAGCTTGTTGATCTGGCCCTTGTTTTTTTCTTCAACTGCCTTGGCCGCTGCCAATTCAGCCTTCAGTTTGGTCTCACGTTCCGTTTTTTCCTGCGCGGTATAGATGCGGTCGCGCTTCAGGTTATCCAGCTCATTCTGGATATTGACAGCTTTTTCAGTACCGTCAGTACGAAGTTCATCGATCTGCGCCTGGATTTTCCCAACATATTCATCGATTGGCTGGCGAAGCTTGGCTTCCTGCTCCGCCGAAAGAATTTTTGAAGTTTGTGTTGCAGTTGCCATAGATCATTATCCCCCATTACAGGTATTTTGCGCTGAGTCTCAAAAGCTCTTCCTGATTTGTTTCCTTGGTATTCACAATGCCGGAAAGATGTCCGTTGGACATAACGCCGATCCGGTTGGTGATACCCAGAATCTCAGGCATTTCAGAGGAAACAACAATAACCGTCTTTCCCTGTTTGGCCATCTTGATGATCAGCTCATAGATTTCGTACTTTGCGCCAACGTCTATACCGCGCGTAGGTTCATCCATCATAAAGACCTGGGGTTCGCGTTCCAGCCATTTGCCAAAAATGACCTTTTGCTGGTTGCCGCCAGACAAACTGGTGATCATATCGTCAGGTCCCATGCACTTGGTGTGCATGACCTTGATCTCCTTGCTTGTGGCTTTTACCATTTTGGGCATTGACAGCCCAAGGCCACCTTTGTACTGGTCCAGGTTGGCAATGGTAGTATTGAATGTCAAATCGCTCTTCAGGAACAGACCGTTTGCTTTGCGTTCCTCGGTAATCAGGGCAAATCCATGCTCGATCGCTTCGTGGGCATTGTTGAAGTTCATCAGGTGGTCGCGGAAATACACACGACCTGCCGCACGGGTACGCACACCGAAAATGGTTTCCAGCAGCTCTGTACGTCCGGCGCCCACCAGGCCATACAGACCAAAAATTTCGCCCTCGCGCACATCAAAGCTGATATCCTGCAGATAAGGCGCATATTTGGTGGACAGATGCTGGATGGACAAGATCGGATCCCCGGGGATATTGTCCACCGGCGGGAAGCGGCTTTCCAGCGAACGGCCAACCATGGCGGTGATCAGCTCGCCCATGTTGGTGTCCTTGCTGTCCTTGGTCATAACCAGGTTGCCGTCACGCAGAACCGAAATCTGGTCACAAATTTCAAAAATTTCGTCCATCTTATGTGAGATGTATATCAGCGCAATGCCCTGTTCTTTCAGCATGCGCATCATCTCAAAGAGTTTATTCACTTCCTGCACCGTCAGCGAAGAAGTTGGCTCATCCAGAACGATGACCTGGGCATTGTAAGAGATGGCTTTGGCAATTTCACACATCTGCCGCTGCGAAACCGACATATTGCGCATGGGCTGGGTCAGATTGACAGTCATGCCCAGCTTGCGGAACAGATCGGCTGCTTTCTTCTTCATCTGCCCTTCGTCAACCACGCCCATAGAGTTGACCGGGTACCGCCCCAGGAACAGGTTATCAATCACACTGCGCTCCAGGCACTGGTTCAGTTCCTGATGCACCATTGCAATTCCGTTTTCCAGCGCGTCTTTCGGGCCGGAAAAACTGATCTCCTTGCCATTGAGGAAAATCTTGCCCTCATCCTTTTGATAAGTACCGAACAGACATTTCATCATGGTAGACTTACCGGCGCCGTTTTCGCCCATAAGCCCCATAACTGTACCGCGTTTTACATCCAGATTGATATGATCAAGTACTCGGTTGCGGCCAAACGACTTGCACATACCGCGAATTGACAAGACAATATCGTCTTTCGCTTCTGCCATTCTCGTCACTCCCGTCTTGCAAATTGGCAAACTGCCCTACGGCTGCTCACCTGTTTTCATAAAAAAACGCTATTAGGGAAAACTTCATTCTCCCCTATGGAGAAATACATTCTCCCTAATAGCGTTGCCGTTACTTAACTGTCAGTTATTGCTGTTGCCGTTGAATCACTGGTTCAGCAGAGAAGTGTACGAAGCAGCGTTATCGGTCTTAACCATATTGATAGCAAAGGCATCGTATGCGCTGGGATTGCCCAGGCGGTTGGTGATGTTGGCCTCGGTCTGGCCGTCGCCGCCGATGTAGTCAATCTTCAGGTTCAGCAGATCATCATATTTCTCCAGCAGGGGCTGGTAAGTAGCGCTCAGGAAGTTATCCGCGGAGTTGTAGATATCCAGCCAAACGCTCTTTTCCGGGCTGGTAGTGGCATCCAGCTGGTTGGAAACAGGCCCATACGGCTTGGTAGAGTCGGTGAAGTCCGTGTAGTTGTCTGCCGTGACTGCCACGTTCAAAGCATAGTAGGAACGCTCGTCCTCATTGTAATAGTAAACATCGCTGCTCAGGACATTGCCTGCAGCATCCGGAGTGGCAATACCGGTGTTGATGTCCACGCCGTCCAGCGCATTACGCAGCAGGCGCAGGGTCAGGTAGGCCTGCACGTCAGCGTGCTGGCTGATCGTTCCGCCGTAACCGTCGGCAATGGCAGCAACTGCGTCAGCGTTTGCATCATAGCCAAAGGTGGGAACGCCATTTTCCTGCGACCAGGAGTTAAACATTGCCATGCCCATGCCGTCATTGTTGGAAATAACGATATCGATGGAATCTCCCAGAGAAGAAGCCCAAGCGCTGATGGCGTTGCTGGCGGTGCCGGCATCCCAGGTAGCGCCGGCGGAATTCTTCATTTCCTGAGAAGCAAGCTCACGAACGGCGAAGGTCGTGCCATCCACATCAATGGTGCCGTCCTGAACCTGGGTAGCGGAACCATCCGCATTGGTACCGACAGGATCAGAAACAATGCCGCTGCTGCCTTCCACTGCGGTGCCCAAAGCGCTACGAACGCCACGGGTACGGGCAATCGAGTCATTATGGCCGATATCGCCGATTGCCAGAACATAGCCGATAACGCCATCGCCGTTGCGGTCGATGGTGTCAGCATGTGCTTTAATGTAATCTGCGATCATCTTGCCCTGCAGTTCAGCACCCTGGTTGGCATCGAAACCGACATAATAAGTATTACCGTTAAAGTTCAGTGCTTCCGTATCCAGCTCGCCTGTGGTGCTGTTGGAAGGCTGGCGGTTAAACCACACCAGCGGCTTATCCTTATTTTCAACGGTACCGCTTTCAGCAGCCGTAGAGGTAGTTGCCGAAGTATCGGTAGATGTGCTTTCCGTGGATGTTGCGGCGCTGGAGGCACTGGAGGCACTGGAGGCACTACTGCCGCAGGCAGCCAGGCTCAAGGTCATTGCAGCTGCCAAGGTCAACGCTAATGTTTTTTTCATAATGGTTCTCCTTCTTTATAGGTCGGGATGCTTCTTTCGCTCCCGCTCATTGCTTTTATGGTATAGCAAAACCGGAGGAAAAGCAAGGCGCATTTTGACTAAAATAGTTGCAGAATTTTGTACGCATTTGGCATATTGCAACATCTTTGTGTTCTGTTTTTGTATGTTACGCCCATTCCGGCTGCATTTTTCCCTGCAACGCCATGTCACAGTGCTGTACCCGCATTTCATATGTTCCACCCGGCAGCAGAGTATCCTGTATGTTCCCGCACCATTTATATATTAATATTCAATACTATACCTGATTTTATAAAGGCAACACCGCACAATTCCCGCCTGACGGCTTAAGCACCGCCCCGGCAGCTGCGGTACGGCATCTGCGTTGCCAAAATGCTCGATAATACACAAAGTATTATCTGCGCTTTTGGCTTAGTAGCTGCCGCACCTCGCTCGCCGTATCGGCACTTAGAATTATGCGGTATTGCCTAAAATATCGCCCGTCCTGCTCATCTGCAGGGCTGTCCGGCAGCCTTTTTGACGCTTCGGAGCATGATGACAAAATAAAAAACTGTGCTCCCTAAATATAATCAGGGAAGCACAGTTTGTGGCGTATTTCTCCGCTGTTAAAGTTCAGCCTGTTTTTCGCGGCATTCAGGGCAGATGTAATGGATGGTCAGCTGGTAGGAACGCACTTCGGTTCCAATGGCATTTTCAATTTCGCGCACCAGGCCGATCACCGGCAGGTCCTGCAGGCTGCCGCAGCAATCACAGTACAAATGGCCGTGCGGGTTGGAGGTTTTATCAAACCGGTCGGGGCCATCCGGCATTTCCAGCCGGGCAATTTCCCTGGCCTGTTCCATCAGCTTTAAGTTGCGGTATACGGTGCCGCGGGCAATGCCGGGCATCTTCTCCCTGGCAATGGCAAAAATTTCGTCCGCCGTCAGATGTTTGGGGCTGTGCTGTAAAATTTCCAAAATCAAGGCACGCTGGCGTGTCATGGCGGGCTCCTTTCTGTATGGAATGAGTTGTAAGAAAATTTATAAAATAAGACATTGTAAGATATCTTTACCATAAGAATACACATATTTCGTGTATTTGTCAACGGGATTTGCTGGCAAGCAGGATATTTTTTAAGAGCTTGTCCGAATTCATGGCAGAGCAATGCCGCCGCACCATCCACGGTGCAGCGGCATTGCCTGTGTTAAGGCAACACCGCACAATTCCCGCCTAGCGGCTTAAGCACCGCTTCGGCGGCTACGGCACGGCATCTGCGTTGCCAAAATGCTCGATAATACACAAAGTATTATCTGCGCTTT
>OBKS01002552.1_pt1 | contig 10241 bp, 7 predicted proteins | sample 1517381 | NCBI WGS metagenome assembly OBKS01 (sample SAMN04571686, study PRJEB22368) | human gut metagenome | biome: human gut; material: stool | host: Homo sapiens | place: Luxembourg | collected 2012-08-03
GTTTTGCTGCGCAAAACGCTTGGGACGCAGCTGCGCTGCGGGGGAAAAGCAGCAGGGGAGCCGACTCAGGGACCGGCAGCTTACCGTTCCTCTCGGAAGTAGCTGAGGCCCAGGCTTGCAGGCGGCTGCTTTGATCCCCTGTCCGGCCAAGGTCGGGCAGGGGACCCGGATTTCATTTTCCTTCGGGCGGAGTGAATCCGCCCTTCGGCAAGGTTTTGCTGCGCAAAACGCTTGGGACGCAGCTGCGCTGCGGGGGAAAAGCAGCAGACAGACGCCGGATGACGAAAGTTTTACCGCTCCTCTCGGAAGTAGCTGAGGCCCAGGCTTGCAGGGGGCTGCTTTTCCATGTTGTTGCGCAGGCTGGAGATCACCAGCACCACCACGGTGACCACATACGGCAGCATCTTGTACAGCTCCTTCACGGCCATCTGGCTGCCGGTGGGGATGTACAGATACAGGATGTACAGGCCGCCGAACAGGATGGAGGCCAGGACACTGACATTGGGACGCCAGATGGTGAAGATCACCAGGGCGATGGCCAGCCAGCCGCGGTCGCCGAAGGCGTTGTTGGACCACACGCCGCTGGCGTAGTCCATCACGTAGTACAGGCCGCCGAGACCGGCGATCATGCTGCCCACGCAGGTGGCCAGGTACTTATACCGGGTGACGTTGATGCCGGCGGCGTCGGCGGTGGAGGCGCTTTCACCCACGGAGCGCAGGTGCAGGCCGGGGCGGGTGTGCTTCAGGAAATAGGAGGACAGCAGGGCCAGGATAATGGCCAGATACGCCAGGAAGCCATAGGACAGGAAGATCTGGCCAAACCAGCCCAGACTCTTGGCAAAGGGCAGGGACTTGGCAAAATAGCCGCTGGTGGCGGACAGGGCAATGGAGGGGACCTCACTGCCGGTGAGCTTGATCAGGGAGCCGCCGAAGAAGTTGCCGATGCCCACGCCGAAGGTGGTCATGGTCAGACCGGTAACGTTCTGGTTGGCCCGCAGGGTCACCGTCAGGAAGCAGTACAGCAGGCCCATCAGCAGAGAGCCCAGCAGGGAGCACAGCATGGGGATCAGAATGGCCAGAAAGCCGCTCATCTGGTCGGCGGGCACGGCCTGCTCATAGAAGAACGCGCCGATGACGCCGCAGATACCGCCCACATACATGATGCCGGGGATACCCAGGTTCAGATTGCCGGACTTCTCGGTGAGGATCTCGCCGGTGCTGCCGTACAGCAGGGGGATACCCTGCATGACCGCGCGGGGGATGAAGGATACAATATCAAAATTCATTTTCTCACGCCTCCTTCTTTCCGGAAGAACGGAACTGGACCTTGTAGTTGATGAAGAACTCGCAGCCGATGATGAAGAACAGGATGATGCCCGTCAGGATATCGGAGAAGGAGCGGTTCAGGCCGAAGGCCGTGGAGATCTCGCTGGCGCCGCGGCTGAGGACCACCAGCAGCAGGGACACGAAGATCATGATAACGGGGTTGAACTTGGCCATCCAGGACACCATGACGGCGGTGAAGCCCCGGCCGTCCACGATGGTGGTGGTCATGGTGTGGTCGGTGCTGGAGGTCAGCAGCAGGCCGATCAGGCCGCACAGGGCACCGGACAGAGCCATGGTCCGGATGATGACCCGGTCCACCTTGATGCCGGCATAGCTGGCGGTGCGGCGGCTTTCGCCCACCACGGCGATCTCATAGCCGTGCTTGCTGTAGTTCAGATAGATGTACATCAGGCCCGTGAGGATGGCCACCACCAGAATGGCCAGCAGGTACTTCTGGTTGCCGATGGTGGGCAGCCAGCCGGCCTGGGTATCCTGGTTGATGATGCCGATCTTGCCGGAGCCCTTGGGAACCTCCCAGATGATGATGAAGTAGGCCACCAGCTGGGTGGCGATATAGTTCATCATCAGGGTGAACAGCGTCTCGTTGGTGTTCCACTTGGCCTTGAAGAAGCCGGGCAGGAAGCCCCACAGAGCGCCTGCGGCCAGGGACGCGACGGTCATGACCACCAGCAGCAGCCAGTTGGGCATCTTGCCGCCCAGGCAGATCATGCAGGTGGTGGAGGCCAGACAGCCGATGAGCACCTGGCCCTCGGCGCCGATGTTCCAGAAGCGCATCTTGAAGGCGGGGGTCACCGCCAGGGAGATGCCCAGCAGAATGGCCACGTTTTCCCAGGTGGTCCAGCTCTTGCGGGCGGTGCCGAAAGCGCCCTTGAGGATGGTGCCGTAAATGCTCAGGGGATTTTCGCCGGTGAGGATGGTGGTGACCAGTGCGCACACCACCAGCGCCAGGATGATGGCGCCGCCCCGGATGGCCACGTTGGTGTACCACGGCAGGGTGTCCCGCTTGGAAATGTGGAACAGGGATTTCTTATTCATCCGCTTTGCCTCCTTTGTTCACCAGCGTCATCAGCGCGCCGACCTGGTGCTTGTCAGTGGTCCGGGCGTCTACCACGCCGGAGACCTGACCGCCGCACAGAACCACGATCCGGTCGCACAGCTCCAGCAGCACGTCCAGATCCTCGCCCACATACACCACGGCCACGCCCTTCATCTTCTGCTCGGTCAGCAGATTATAAATGGTATAGGAGGTGTTGATGTCCAGGCCGCGGACGGCGTAGGCCGTCATCAGCACGGCAGGCTGCTGGGCGATCTCGCGGCCCACCAGGACCTTCTGCACGTTGCCGCCGGACATACGGCGCACAGGGAAGCTGGTGCTGGGGGTCACCACCTCCAGCTCCTGCCAGATGCGGTTGGCCAGGGCCTCGGGGTCCTTGCGGTCCAGGAAGATGCCGCCGCCCTTCCGCCAGGAGCGCAGCATCATATTGCCGGTCATGCCCATGGAGCCCACCAGGCCCATGCCCAGGCGGTCCTCCGGGACGAAGGACATGGCGATGCCGCTCTTGCGGATGGCCATGGGGCTCATGCCCACCAGCTCCTTGGGCTGGTCATTATCGGGATTATAATAGGTGACGGAGCCGGAGGCCACGGGATACAGGCCCGCGATGGACTCCAGCAGCTCCCGCTGGCCGGAGCCGGCGATACCGGCAATGCCCAGCACCTCGCCGGCGTTGACGGTGAAGGTCACGTTGTCCAGGCGCTTGACGCCCATCTCGTCAAAGACCGTCAGGCCCTTGATGTCCAGCCGGGGCTTCACGTTCACGGGGGTGGGGCGGTCGATGTTCAGGGTGACGGCGTGGCCCACCATCATGTCCGTCAGGGACTGCTGGTTGGCGTCCTTGGTCTGCACGCAGCCGATATACTCGCCCTTGCGCAGCACCGCCACCCGGTCGGACACGTCCAGCACCTCGTGGAGCTTGTGGGTGATGATGATCAGGGACTTGCCGTCGTTCTTCATGTTGCGCATGACGGCAAACAGCTTGTCGGTCTCCTGGGGGGTCAGCACGGCGGTGGGCTCGTCCAGGATCAGGATGTTGGCCCCGCGGTACAGGACCTTCACGATCTCCACCGTCTGCTTCTGGGACACGGACATGTCATAGATCTTCTGATCCGGGTCAATGTCGAAGCCGTACCGGTCGCAGATCTCCTTGACCTTCTTCCGGGCCTCGGCCAGGTTCAGCTTCCCGGGCATACCCAGGATGATGTTTTCCGTGGCGGTGAACACGTCCACCAGCTTGAAGTGCTGGTGGATCATGCCGATTCCCAGGGCGAAGGCGTCCTTGGGGGAGGCGATGGTCACAGGCTTGCCGTCGATGTAGATCTGTCCCTCGTCGGGGAAATAGATGCCGGAGAGCATATTCATCAAGGTGGTCTTGCCGCTGCCGTTTTCACCCAGCAGGGACAGGATCTCACCCTTATACAGCTCCAGCGTAACGTCCTTGTTGGCCGTTACCTTGCCGAAGCACTTGGTGATATTCTCCATTTTAACTGCGCATACGTTTGCCAAGGCAGTCACCCTTTCTTTCCGGGGGGCCGGGGCGCAGGAGGTCCCTCCGGGTTTTTGTTCCATAGGCGTTATTTTACCATAATTCTGCAGCGTTGTAAATCGCTAACAGCAAAAAAATGAAAATAAATACAAAAAAATTTAGATGGTTACAAAATTTATCAGGCAAAACCCATAGAGAAACCGGAAAAACAGCACTTTTGTGAAGTTTGACACAATGCCGTTTAATTATTCACAAAGCACCGGGTCCAATGAAAGAAAAACGAGCGGTTTGGTAGGTAGGTTTCCGGCAAATATTTCGGCATATTGCAAAATGTGCATAAAAAGAGAATGTGAATAAGTTCACATAATGTTAAAATTGCAGAAATTGACGTTAAAAGTTTATTAAAATTGTCAATTGTGCAATTGGCCGAAACTCTGTATACTTTGAATATGCCCAATAGACGCATGCCGCCGGCACGGCCTGCGCCGGCTCCCGCCCCGCCGGGGCGGAGGAGGAAAAAGAAAAGGAGAGAATTCAATGGAAGAAAGAAAAGGCTTTGGAACCACATTTGGGTTCCTGATGGCTGCCGTGGGATCGGCAGTGGGCCTTGGCAACATCTGGGGCTTCCCCAATAAGATGGGCGCCAACGGCGGCTTCACGTTCCTGGTCATCTATCTGATCCTGGCGGCGCTGTGCGGCTTCATCGTCATGGTGGGTGAGCTTGCCCTGGGCCGCAAGACCGGCCGCGGCGTCATCAGCACCTATAAGATCCTCACCAAGCGCTTCAAGTGGCTGGGCTGGCTGGGTATCATCGCACCCTTCCTGATCCTGTCGTTCTACTGCGCTCTGGGCGGTTACTGCATCAAGTATGTCACCGTGAACCTGGGCAACCTCTTCAACGCCGGCTTCGGCACCGGCGGCCTGGGCGGCGCAGAGGTGTTCGGCGGCCTGCTGACCAACCAGGGCGAGTCCGTGATCTATGGTCTGATCTTCGTGCTCATCACCCTGATCATCGTTATGTGCGGCGTCAGCAACGGCATTGAGAAGGTCTGTTCCGTGGGTATGCCCGCCCTGTTCATCCTGCTGGTGATCTGCATCATCCGGGCCTGCACCCTGGGCGGCAACGACTTCACCGTGGCCGTTCTGCAGGCCGACGGCAGCACCGTGCAGCAGGTGATCCACAGCAGTGCCCTGGACGGTCTGAAGTATATGTTCCAGCCGGGCTATGTCACCAGCACCGGTTACTATGAGCCCGCCAAGGCTCTGGTGGACGGGGCCATGGTCGGCGCCGTTGCCGGTGTGCCCGTGGTCAAGCACGTCACCGAGATCCCCAACTTCATCAGCATCCTCGCCACCGCCGGCGGTCAGATGTTCTTCTCCCTGTCTCTGGGCATGGGCATCATGATTACCTACGGTTCCTATCTGGACAAGAAGCAGAACGTGGAGAAGAACGCCCTGGTCATCGTGGTGTGCGACACCCTGATCGCCCTGATGGCCGGTCTGGCCGTGATGCCCAGCCGCTTCGCCCTGGACGCCGCAGGCGCCGTGGGCGGCCCCAAGCTGCTGTTTATCACCATGCAGAACGTGTTCGATAAGATGGGCTCCATCGGCCCCATCTTCGGCATCCTGTTCTACCTGCTGGTGGTCTTTGCCGCCATCTCCTCCTCCATCTCCCTGCTGGAGGTCATCGTGGCCCACTTCGTGGATGATGCCCGCGACGCCGGTAAGGGCGACAAGCGCAAGCCTTATTCCATCCTGGCTGCCATCGCTGCCGGTGTCCTGTGCGTGCTGGTGTGCCTGGACGGCCTGGGCGAAAACGGCATTGCCCCCGCCACCCTGCTGAACATCGAGGCCAGCGGCTGGAGCGACTGCTGGCTGGACTTCTTCGACTGCGTGGCCGAGGGTATCCTGATGCCCCTGGGCGCTCTGCTGATGTGCATCTGCATCGGCTGGGAGCTGGGTCCCCAGATCGTGGACGACGAGTGCTGCCTGGAGGGCAACCGCTTCAAGAGCAAGGCATTCTTCAACGTGTGCGTGAAGTATATCACCCCCATCATCATGATCCTGATTCTGGCCGGTCAGCTGGACAGCTTCTTCGGCCTGGGCTGGTTCTCCTGATGGAGCCAAACCTGTAAAAGCATCATGGTTATCCGGAGGGTCCGCCGACAGGCGGGCCCTCCGATGCGTTATTTTGCGTTATTTGTTGCATTTTCTCCTGGAATATGTTACAATTCATCCCACTATGCAAGAAGAAACGCACGAGGAAGGAATCATTTTATGAAGCACGAACCCAAGCCGCCCCGCCGCAAGCTCCGGGACCTGGGGCCCATCATCCGCCGCCGCCCGGCGGTGTTCGCCGTATACCTGGTGCTGCGTCTGATCGTCATCGCCGTTCTGGTGTCCTCTATCCTCCGGCGGGAGTATGAGAGCGCCTTCATCTGCCTGCTGGTGCTGGTGCTGTTTATGCTGCCCTTCTTCATCCAGCAGAACTTCGGCATCGAGCTGCCCTCCGCCCTGGAGATCATCATTCTGCTGTTCATCTTCGCGGCGGAGATCCTGGGGGAGCTGGGGTGCTATTTCATCACCTATCCCTATTGGGACTCCATGCTCCACACCACCACGGGGTTCCTGTGCGCCGCCACGGGCTTCGCCTTGATCGACATCCTCAACCGCAACAGCCGCATCAAATTCCAGCTTTCGCCGGTGTATGTGGCCCTGGCAGCCTTCTGCTTCTCCATGACCGTTGGCGTCATGTGGGAGTTTTTCGAGTTCGGCATGGACCGGCTGTTCCACATGGACATGCAGAAGGACACCGTGATTCAGTCCGTCACCTCCGTGATGCTGGACCCCACCAACAGCAACATCCCCGTCACCATCGACGGCATCCACTCCGTGGCCGTCAACGGCCAGGACCTGGGCTTTGACGGATACCTGGACATCGGCCTGTACGACACCATGGAGGACCTGTTCGTGAACTTCGTGGGAGCCGTGGTGTTCAGCACCATCGGATATTTCTATATCAAGCACCGGGGCCGGGGCAAGCTGGCCCGGGCCTTCATCCCCACCATTACGGAGGAGGAGCCGGAACAGGAAGCGGAATAAAATACATCCCCCGCCCGACTCTGCTTGCAGCAGGGCCGGGCGGGGGAATCTGTCCAAAAAGGGCTTTGCCCTTTTTGGACAAAAGGCTTGCAGTCTGCCGCGCGCATAATTGGTTCGCCATGGGCGAACCAATTCCACACTTGCAGACTGAGAAGAATTTTCGCCCAGGTACACGCCCCGGGCGAAAATGGATTGCATTTGATTTGCCGCCTGCGGGCGGCAAACTCTGCGAGACTCTTTTGAAAAGCTGCCCCGCCCGACTCTGTTTGCCGCAGGGCCGGGCGGGGGATTTTTATCAGTATCAGAACTGCATGGGGAATCTGTTGGTGAAAAATTCCAGGCCATTCTGGCTCAGGGGGGTGAAGGTCCCCACCTGGCGCAGGCTGCCGTCATAGAGATACAGCTGCTCCGGGGACTCCGAGCGGTATTCCATCACCCCCGCCAGCACGCCGCCCTTATACACGGCGTCCATGCTGTGATAGCTGTCCCCTGCATAGAGGATCCGGTTGACGATCAGCACATCGTCATAGCATCCCGCAATGGCGACGCCCACATAACCGAACTCCGGGTCGGTGGGCTTTCCCTCCAGCCAGAGGGTATCCAGCCGGGCAATGTCCAGAGGCTCCGTGACCTCCTGGGTCACCGGGTCAAAGGCCAGCACCGTCTCATGCCCCGCCATATACACCTTGCCGTCCAGATAGACCGGCTGCTGGGTGGACACCTCGGAGACGTGCTCCGGCCCCACGTCCATATGGCTCCACTCCGCCTGTTCCGGGTGTCCCAGGGGATACCGGGCCACGGAGACGACTACTCCCGTCACCAGGCCGCTCTGATCCGCCACAGACTGATAGTAGACGGCCACCACCGTGTCTCCGTCCAGAGCCATCCGGAACACGTTGCCGCCGCCCTCCGGCGGCGTCTCCCGCAGAGTCTCGCCGTCCTTGGTACAGGCGAACGAGCCGTCGTACTGGTCGATGAACTGCGGCTGCCACTCCTCCGGCAGGCTCCGGGGCGTCAAGGGCGCCCAATGCTTCGTTTCATAAAGCTCACCGGTGGTGATGCAGCCCTTCTGCAGGTCCCACTGGCCGGTGTATAACATCTGCACCTGGTTGTCCTCGCCGCCGTCGATGCGATAGACCGTCAGCAGCGGCACCGTCCACTCGCCCGCCTCCGGCAGGCCCAGACCCCGCACCGGGTCCGGCTGGTCCGTACCAACTCCGGCGGGCTGGGGCTTGGCGGCGCATCCCGCCAGAAGCAGCAGCATCAGGCACAGGGCCGTGCATACGCTGAAAAATCGTCTTTTCGAGTTCATGGTTTTCTCCTTTCCAACGGACAATATCCGGGCTCCATGACTGTATTATACAGTTACTCCGCAAAAAAACAATAGATTTTCGTGTATTGTAACCATTTTTAACCATTGTAACAGTTTTGTTACCATTTAGTATACTTTTGTAACCGGCCTTTTTTCGCCCCGGGCCGACAAAATCGGTTGCAAAAACGTTTCCGGTGCGCTATGATAGGGCTATATCACGCAATTGAGGAGGTTTTCCCTATGGATTACAACGAAATTCTCAAAAACGCCCGGGAGTGCAGCGGCCCGTACTGCAAGGCATGTCCCGTATGCAACGGCATGGCCTGCCGCACCCAGGTGCCCGGCCCCGGCGGCAAGGGTACCGCCGCCACCATGCTGCGCAACTATCAGAAGTGGCAGGAGGTGTGCATCAACATGGACACCATCTGCGAAAATGCTCCCATTGACACCACCTTCACCCTGTTCGGGCGGAAGTTTGCCGCCCCCATCTTCGCCGCCCCCGTTGGGGCCATGAAGCTCCACTATGGGGATAAATACGACGATCTGACCTACAACGACCTTCTGGTGTCCTCCTGCGCCCAGGCGGGCATCGCCGCCTTCACCGGCGACGGCACCAACCCCGCCGTGATGGAGGGCGCTCTGCACGCCATCACCGCCGCCGGGGGCCTGGGCGTGCCCACGGTGAAGCCCTGGAACATGGAAACGGTGTTCGCCAAGCTGGACGCCGTGCGCCGGGCGGACCCCATGGCCGTGGCCATGGACATTGACGCGGCGGGCCTGCCCTTCCTGAAGGGGCTGACGCCTCCCGCCGGCAGCAAGACCGTGGAGGAGCTGCGGCAGATCATCGACTACGCCAAAAAGCCCTTTATCATCAAGGGCGTCATGACCGTTCGCGGGGCCCTGAAGGCCCTGGAGGCCGGGGCCAGCGGCATCGTGGTGTCCAACCACGGCGGCCGGGTCCAGGATCAGTGTCCCTCCACGGCGGAGGTGCTGCCCGCCATCGCCGACGCGGTGGGCGGCAAGCTGACCATCCTGGTGGACGGCGGCCTGCGCAACGGCACGGACATCTTCAAGGCCCTGGCCATGGGCGCGGACGGCGTGCTCATCGGCCGTCCCTTCGTCACCATGGTCTACGGCGGCGGCGAGGCAGGAATTCAGGTCTATGTGGACAAGCTGAAGGCCGAGCTGGCCGACACCATGGCCATGTGCGGCGCACACTGTCTGGCGGACATCAAGCGCTCCATGATCTTCGGCTATTGAGCGGACACATTAAATGAGGAACGGGAGCCTTCGGCTCTCGTTCCTTTATACAGGGAGTTTTTATGTATCGGGATATGACCGGGGGCGGCATCACCCGCAGTCTGCTGCTGTTCGCGCTGCCCATGATGGCGGGAAGCCTGCTGCAGCAATTATATAATGTGGCGGACACCCTTATCGTGGGGCGGGCGCTGGGACGGGACGCACTGGCGGCGGTAGGCTCCGCGTTCACGCTGACGACGTTCCTGACCTCCGTGTTTCTGGGTCTTGCCATGGGCGCGGGGGCGCTGTTCGCCATCTGCATCGGACGAGGGGACATGGCGGCGCTGCGCCGCGCCGCTGCGCTGGCACTGTGCCTTATCGGCGCGGTGACGGCGGTGCTGACGGCTCTGGTGTACGCCCTGCTCTCCCCCATTCTGCGGTTTTTGCAGGTGCCGGAGACGCTGCGGGGCGACATGGCCGGGTATCTGCGCATCATCTTCGTGGGACTGGCGGCCACGTTCCTGTACAACTTCTTTGCCTGCCTGCTGCGGGCGGCGGGCAACTCCGCCGCGCCCCTGTGGTTCCTGGGCGGCGCGGCGCTGCTGAACGTGGGGCTCGACCTGCTGTTCGTGCTGGTGTGCCGGTGGGGCGTCGCCGGTGCGGCGATCGCGACAACGATAAGCCAGATTGTCGGCGGT
>OBKS01002568.1_pt1 | contig 10194 bp, 8 predicted proteins | sample 1517381 | NCBI WGS metagenome assembly OBKS01 (sample SAMN04571686, study PRJEB22368) | human gut metagenome | biome: human gut; material: stool | host: Homo sapiens | place: Luxembourg | collected 2012-08-03
GCTTTACAGTTTGGAATACAGTTTTCTCTGTTTCGTTTGATTACAGAAAACGGCAGAACCGGCATCAGGGAAAATACTGCTCCCATTGGGCATAAGAAACGGCAGAAAAATCTTGGTTCCAATGCCATTCCTGCTGTAACCAATAAAAAGAGGCCTGTTCCGATAAGACTGTCTGCCATCTTTAACTGATGAAAACGGGAAAATGCACTGAACGGACTATGTATAGCAACTGCACTACTGTAACCTTTTATGCAAAGAAGCAGGACAACAATCAGTACAACATATTTTAAATACCGGAGTATCTTTCCCGCTTTTGAAAAACATTTCAACGGTTTCTTTTTTCTTTTTTTGCGAATCATAGATGAAATAAAATAAACGAAATCACCCCATGTTCCAAATGCACAGGCAAATCCACAGAAAAATCGTCCAAACACAATGGTAAAGACCAGTAATACCACAAGTGTCTGTACAAAGGAATTCCACTGCAGACTTGCACGCTGTGTAATTTGTTCTACAATTAATTTTATTCCGGTAAATGCAGTGGAAAATAAGGCTGGATAGATGATAAAAAATACTGCCCGTATCATCACTTCTATGATTGTCTGCACCGATATTTTTTCTTCATTATTTAGCTGCTCCTTCTAATGCCTGTCCTACTGCATTCTTTATTCCTGTAGATGAATAGGTTGCTCCGCTTATTGTATCAACCTCTGTCGTCTGCTTATCAAGTATTGTCTTCACAATATCTTTTGCCATTGATAAATAAGCCTCATCTTCCCCACTTGCTTCTATAATATCTATAGCACTGATTTTCTTCCCGGATACCGTTACTTTTACTTTAATTTCTCCGCCAAATCCCTGCGAACTTCCAGTATATGTTCCATCTTTATACGTTCCTGCCTGACCGGCAGATGCACCATCGGTCCCTAGCTTTCCAGAATTTTTTGCTGCTTCAAGAATATCCTCTTTTTCTCCTTGGAGCTGATTTACCTGGCTTTTTAATTCTGCAATTGTGGCTTCTTTATCACGACTGTAAATCACAGCCTGATATCCTGCTAAAAGCCCCAGAACGAGAATAAGATCAAATAAACGGATTAAAAAGTTTTTATATTTCATTCGTTGTCCCTTCTAAAATGCTTTCTATTATCTTCTATAAATTTTCTTACTATTTTTTTTAATATTCAAATGACTTTTTCTTAAATAAACGCAAAAGCCTCTCTTTTCAAAATTACTTCTTTGCCGCATTAAATGCCTTCTGGCATGCATCTTTAATTGCTTTAGAAGAACAGGTGGCTCCTGATACAGTATTTACACCATCTGCATTTCCATTTGCTACAATTTTAGAAACCATTCCTTTCTTTGCATCGTTTGTATATGCTTTATTCGTTGAATTTGTATTCGCGGTAATATTAGAAATTTCTGTAATTTTATCTTTTTTAATTGTGATATCCATGGAAATCGTATACGGATCAAAATCCTCATCTTCATCCGGCTCGCAGCTTACGCTTACTTTATATGTTCCATTTTTGTAGTTTTTCCCTTCGTCTGGATTTTCTGTTGTTTCTTCTTTTTTCTCTGTAGTCGTTTCCTCTTTCTTTTCTGTCGTTGTCTCTTCCTTTTTTTCTGTGGTCGTTTCCTCTTTCTTTTCTGTTGTCGTCTCTTCCTTCTTCTCCGTTGTTGTCTCTTCTTTCTTTTCCGTAGAAGAACTGTTTTTCTTCGCCTTTGATAAAGCATCATTTACCGCATTAAAAATAGCATGAGAACTGTACGTTGCTCCACTGACAGCATCTACTCCGCTTGTTCCGTTTTTAGAGACAATAAGTGATGGAAGATTCTTAATCTCATCTCTGCTCATAAACTGTTTCAGGTTGGTTCCTTTTGCTGTAGAAGAAATCTCCACCGCAGAAATCTTTCCATTTTTAATCGTTACATTTGCCGTTACACTATATTCCTTAAACTGCTCTCCCGAACAGGCCGCACTTCCAGTATAAGTGCCATCTTCATACCCTTCTGCCGGTGCTGCAATATTATTATTGTTATTATTGCTGTTAGAACCACTGTTTTTTTTCTTATTTTTTTTGTTTTTCTTCTTTTTCTTTTTCGTACTGCTTTTCCCTGTTTCCGCCTTTGAAAGAGCATTTCTTACTGCGGTAATAATTCCATTGGAACTATAGGTTGCTCCAGATGCCGCATCCACATTTGTAGTCTGTCCGCTGATCATCTTTGGGATAATTCCTTTTGCCTTACTAAAATAGGAAGCAGTTTCTCCTGATGCGCTTGTTACATCAATCGCGCTGATTTTTCCATCTTTTACTGTTACTTTTACAGAAATAGTTCCACCAAATCCTTTACCGGAGCCAGTGTAAGTTCCATCTTTCCATTTTCCAGACTCACTCACTTTAGAAACACTCGGAGCCGAACCAGCTGCATTACCTGCGTTCGCTGCTGTCGCATTATTAGACTCCGTTCCAAAAAGTGCATTTTTCACCGCACCGATAATTCCATTTGAACTGTATGTTGCTCCAGACACAACATCTACATCTGTACTCTGTGCCGTAAGCATCTCATCAATAACCCCTTTTGCACGCTGAAAGAAAGAATCCGTCTCACCTGGAGCACTGACAATATCAATCGCCGTCATTGTCTTTTTACTTACAGTAACATTTACTGTAACTTTTCCGCCATATCCGTTTGCAGAACCTTTATACGTTCCATCTTTTACATCAATAGCCCCCTTCTTTCCCTTCTTTGTTGTATTCTTTTTCGTTGTTTCTGCCATTGCTGCTGTACTTTCCTTCGCAAGCGCTTCCTTAATCTGACTGATGTCTTCTGTCTCTGAAGCTTCATACTTTTTTGCCTGTGGGGTTTTGTATCCGGTAAGTACTGTCACCATAAGAACCGCCAGGATTACCGCTGTAATTCCTTTCACACCTGAAACCTTATCACCAAGACTTTTAAATTTTTCAACATATTTTTTCCACTTTTCTCTCATCTTGTTTTCCTTTCTTTTTGAGTGTATTCTTGTATTCCTGTACTTTCGAAATCTTTTTGTACTTGATTTTATGAGAAATTTTTGTATCACTATTTTTTTATTTTTGTATCATTTTTTTATTATCGTAAAATCAGACTCACTGGTAAAATAATCTGCGATTCCCTCTGAAACTAAAATACTTCCGTCATCTTTTACAAGAATCGTGTCAAACTCATCACTGTGTTCTTTCCAGTATTTCTGTGCTTTTTCCGATCCCATAATGAATAATGATGTGGATAAACCATCCGCAAGTGTTCCGTCATCTGATACAATCGTAACAGAAGTCAGACCATTATTTGCCGGATATCCGGTAGCCGGATCAATAATATGATGATATGTTTTTCCATCCTGCTTAAAATAACGCTCATATCCCCCAGAAGTAATCACTGCCTTATCCTTTATAGAAAGCACTCCAATATAACTTCCCGTATCTGCCGGATTCTCAACCGCCACTCTCCAGTCAGAACCATCTGGCTTTCCGTTTAGTGTCTGCACATTACCACCAAGACTGATCACTGCACTAGAAATCCCATTTTCTTTAAAAATATCCATTACTTTTGAAGAAGTATATCCTTTCGCAATTCCACCAAGGTCAATCTTCATTCCTTCCTTATTTAAAATGACCTCCTGTTTTTTCTCATCATATAAAACGTGATCTGCTCCCATCAGTCCCCTTAACTTCTTCAGTTCTTTCTTTCCGGGAACACGATAGTTCTCCGTCGGGAACCCCCACGCCTGCATAATCGGGTAAATCGTAATGTCAAACACTCCATTCGTGCTGTCATAAATCTCTTTTGAGCGCTTAATCAGATATCCTGTTGTTTCTGATACCGAACCTTTTCCATTCTTATTAATCTGCGAAACTTCACTGCTGTCAATCCCCGTAGAAACAAGCTGTTCAATATTGTTAATCTCATCAACCGCCTCATCCAACGCTTTCTTAGCATTCTTTCCGTAAGCCGTTAAAGTCATATACGTATCCATCGCAAAAATATCTCTTGATTCTGATTTGTCCTCTTCATTTTGAGTCTTACTATTTGTATCCGCTTCTGCCTGTGTTGTCTGCTCCACAGCCTTTCTACTATCATTCTTACTTTTCTCTGTATCTACTGATGTTCCACATCCGGAAAGCATTCCTGCAGTGAACACAGCAGCCAGTAACATCGCAACTGCTTTTTTTCTAAAATTTATCACAACAATCCTCCATTATCTTAAAGCTTACTTTAATTAGTTCTTTCTAACTTTATACATTATATAGAAAATATTCTGACAATGCAATTTTTTTATAAGCAAATGAGAACTTTTTTCATTAATACATATACAGTTTGACACACCTAATAATAGTATATTATTATATTTTTCGTTAGAATAAGCTAACTTAAATACCAATTATAATATAAGGAGGAACTTATGAGAAACAAATTACTTGTAGCAGGTACTCTTGCTCTTGCAATGACTTGTACTACTGTATTTTCCAGTATTACTCCAGCAGTTGTAAAAGCAGCAAGTGTATCTACAGTACAGACACAGACAGCAGAAAATAGTGATGACTACGTTTACTGCTATGCAGGCCTGACATGGGCTGAATATTGGAAGGCTGAAGGAGTTATGGCAGCAGGTGATACCACGTCTTCTGATACAGCTGATTCACACGATGAAAAAGATAAAGGTGCCTTTGATGCAGTAACAAGAGCTACCACTAATCACGGACTTCACCGCGGAAGTTATCAGTGTACTGCAGTTATTAAAACTGCTGAAGGAGAATATAGTGTTTCCCATTGGAGCAGTGATGGAAAAACTGTCTACTTTACAGATGGTACCAGTGCCGGATGGAACAGAGGTACTCTCACCTTAACCGATGGCACTACACAGACTATGACAGAATATGATGTTCTTGGATTAAAATATGTTCCTGTCAAAGTAAAATCTTCTGACTATGCCAGCTTTAAAGAAAAGTATTCCGTTGTAGAAAATAACGGTACCTTAATTGGTGGCTATGGAGAAAAGAATCTGCAGGATTATAATGTTACTGCATCTGTCGATAAGAAACTGCCGAAAAGCAGAGCGACGGTTCCTTTACATTTACCCAAAGAAATAATAACGGCTCTTCCTCTGGTATTAAAGACCAGGCTCTCAAAAATGCTGATTTAAGTAACATGGGTGCAACTGTAAAAAGTGCTAATGGAAGCTATGGCGAGTTTCTCCGTGTAGATTTCACAAAAGGCTATGGAGACCTTGGTGCTAATATGCAGGCTGTAAAGTGGACTTATTAGTACTCGCTCTACTGCACTTGCAACTTATGGAACTAAGTTTGCTGCTGATAACTGGATGCATAAAAATAATGGAATCCAGTTAGGTCTTACGGATTCTATTCGTTGCCAGCTTCCAAAGGGATATGATGGAACTGGATACTGGAGCTTAACCATTTATGCCCTTGGATACGCTGATTCTACATATAACTTTGAAGCTACCGATGCAAACATTGTAAAACCTGACACAAATGCTGGCGATAAAACTAAGTTAAACGAACTTGTTTCTTCTGTTGAAGGATTAAACCCATCGGATTATACAGAAAAGAGCTGGAATAGCTTCGAAACAGAATTAAAAGAAGCAAAAGACATTTTAGCAAAAGAGGCTCCTAATCAGGCAGAGGTCGATGAGGCAGTAAAACATCTTACAGCCGCTAAAAATGCTCTTGATAAATATGTATACGGAACAGTAAATCTTTCTTATGCAGACTTCTATTACGGAGAATTAAATGATGTGAAAGAGGATACGGAAATAAATCTTGATGCTGAAGATAAAGCAGCTTCTTATCGCGAAAGTGGTATGTATGATGCAGTAAGTAGTGCAACAACTAATAAATACAAATCTTTCTTCTCCAGTACGTATTCAGAAGATAATACAAACGGACAGGGTGGCTCTATTATCGGTATAAAAGACGTAAATATTGCTGTTCCAACTTCATTATATGAAAATGCGAAAAAGGCTATTTCCGATAATAAAGAATGTAGCAATAAATTATTAGAAATTATTAATTCTATGACGTTATCTGATACGACACCATCTGAATATAAAATCTTAAATGGTGATGGTACTTTGACAGCTATGAAATCTGAAGTTACCGAAGATACTTCCGATACACTTACTATTAAAACACAGTCTTCCTACGGACAATATGAAGTGGATCCTGTAACTTCCGAAGACAGTCCTCTTTCTAAGTTAAGTGCTAAAGATTCCTTACTTGGTATCATTGTTGAAGACGAAGATGGTAATAAATACGGTATGGAACATCTGGAAAACATCTGGGTTGGAGGAAAATTCTCCTTTGCTGTAACAGATGGATTTAAAGAAAAACACGGAAACACAATTGATTATAAGCGTCATGAATCTTTACAGGGTAAAACAATTAAAAAAGTTACTTATCTTGTAAAAGACGGTGCTGATATTGTGATCAACACTGACTTAAAATGTAAAACTTTAGCTGGGTCTGACAGCATTAAAGCTACCGCTAACGATAACTTTAAAGATGGGGCAACCGTTTCTGTAGATACCACTGCTGTTCCTTCCGGTTCTAATTATACTTTAAGCAGCGTAAGTATCGGAAAAACTGTCCTGACAGAAGGTACAGATTATACATATGCAAACAATACTCTGACGATAAAAGCTACAGATAATACTGGTGCGGGTTCCTATTCTATGGTATTTACAGATGATACTTACTCTGATATTGTAGCCTCCTTCACATTAGAATCAGGCTACAAGACTGGAGATATCTCCATTAATAAAAATAATCAGGTTACTCTTCCTGCCGGTGTTAGCTTTGAAAAATATGTAAATAATATTACATCTATTAAAATTAATGGGGTAGAAAAAACAGGAAAAGGCGGAATTAAAGCCACAGATTTATTTGATGCAGATGGAAACATTAACTTCAATGCAGCAATTAAAGGTAAAGATGGTTCTTCCACACCTGTATTTGCAGACAAATCTGCTTCTTACACAATAGAACTTACATCAACCGGTTACCCATCTGTATCTGGAACTGTACAGCTGAATACTTCTATCCTTGAAGCTTCCATCAAAAAAGCAGAAGCACTTGATAGCAGCAAATATACTGCTGAAACCTGGAAAGCACTTCAGACTGCTTTAACAGAAGCAAAAGAAGCAAAATCCGCTAATACACAGGCAATTATTGATGCTGCAAACACAAAACTTACAGAAGCTCTTTCAGGCTTAAAAGAGAAAACAGTTACTCCTTCTAAACCTGCAACACCTTCTAAACCAGACACAACAACAAATAAAAAACCTGCTACAACACCAGCATTAAAGAAAGCAAATGTAAAACTTTCCAAACCGATTCTTAAAGTCGGAAAAACAACAAAGAACAAAGCAAAAATTACATGGAAAAAAGTTAAGAAAGCTACAGGTTACGAAATCCAGTACACAACAAAAGGATTCGGTAACAAAAAAGCTACAAAAACAATTAAAGTTTCCAAAGCTAAGATCACATCTGCTCAGCTTAAGAAACTGAAAAAGAAAACAAGATATAAAGTCCGCATCCGCGCCGTATATACAAAAGCCGGATATCAGACAGCCACATCAAAATGGTCTGCAATAAAAACTGTGAAGACAAAATAATAATTGTAGATTTCGTGTAGACGAAAAAAGAAACGAAAATTAGTATTTAAGCATTCCCTTTTTTGAGAACTTTTTTCATTTGGTATTTTTTGTTTGACACAACTAATTTTATATAGTATTCTCTAATTGCGAGATATATTTTCTATCTCAGACTTACAAGATTTGAATTGAATTTTCGGTGCTTAATATCTTTTTATTAGATATTCATGCATGAAAACCTGGTAGGGGACCCTCCACTAACGCACTCCGTATGCGCGCTAGGGAGAGTTCTCTAATTTTTTGCCTTAAAAATCAGTGCACAGATTTTTATATATTTATTTTCTTATCAAATATGTCCTTTTGGAACTTTTTATGTTTGATTTCATAATCAGTTTCTAAAAGTATACAAGAAAAGAAGGGAGACTACAAATTTAATGAGAAAACAAAAATTATTAACTAAGGCTCTGGCAGCTTCTATGGCAGTATTTATGTCTGTCAGCCAGCTTTCTGTTCCTGCATTTGCAGCAGAAGGAACAAAATCCGTTTCTATCGCAGGCAGCACTTACACATATTCTGCAGAAGCTTTAGAAGGCTATACTCAGATTGGAAACAGTGGATTATATTATAAATTAACTAACGGTACAGGTTTTTCCGGAACGATATATGGAACATCTAATTTAACTTACAAAGAATTTTATTCTGGTGACGTAAGCAGCACAGACAGCTTTGATGTCGTTACTACTGCCAGCACTTCTAAGTATTCTGTTTTATCTAATGCCTGGACAGATTATAAGAAGGAAAGTGCAGAAGCTGCAGGGGGATATCATGTAAAAGGTGTTGCGAATGTAAATGTTGCTGTTGATTCTGACCTTTATGTTGAATCCACTATTTTAAAAGATGCAAACAAAGAATTAAGCAAAGCATATGAGGAAGCTTCTGATATTACATTAAATGAAAATCCTACACAGGTTCCTTCTCAGTATAAAATACTTCAGGAAAACGGTTCTTATGTTTCTAATAACAAGACAGTCGCTACTGTAACTGATGCCGTACCAACATTAACAACAGGATCCACCTGGGGTGAATACGAGATTGATGTGGTGGAAACAAGCACAAAATACTTAAGAAATTCCCGACAAGATGAGGGATTCCCTGTCAATTCTACTATTCAGGGAATCATTCTTGAAACAACAGAAGGATATAAAGTAGGTCTGGAACATCTTTCAAATATCTGGGTACAACCTTATAAATTATCTTTTAATGTTGCCAATGAAGCAGCTACTATGAGAATTGCAAAATCAGATAATACGGCTGAATTTGCAAAGCTTGTCAATAAAACAATTAATAAGATTACTTATGTTTCGCTGATGGAATCTTTATAAAACCAGCTTACTCTGAAGAAATCAGCGGTACTTTCAGTGACGATATGAAATCATTTACTTTAAATCAGCTTCCTACTGTAAAAAACGGAACATTAACTGTAACATATACTGTTGGAGCAGGTCATATGAAGACTCCTTATACTCTGTATTCCGGAGCTATTGCAAAAAGCGTTTCTCTTGACTTAAATGCTATCCCATCTGATGCAGAAGGTGGAACTTACAGCGTTGCTATTTCTTGTGATAACTACGCTGATATCCACGTTGCAATCCCTGTAACAGAAGCTCAAAAAGCACAGTTACAGGAACTTATCAAACAGGCTGAAACTGCATTAAAAGGTGCCGGTGCTGATGATAGTGTATTATTAGCACATAAAAATGAGGCAGCAGAACTCTTAGCAAACGAGAGTTCTACCAGTGCCGATGCTGCTGATTTAGTCAATGAACTTACTGAATTATTAAAACCATATCAATCCACAGAAGCTCCAACACCATCCATACCGGACAGTACAACAGCTTCTAAACCAAATACAACAACTGCTGCTAAACCAGCTACAAAACCTGCTACTACAGCAAAGAAGCCAAACACAACAGCCACAAAAGTAAAACTTGCAAAACAGACTACAAAAGTAAAAGCAAATGGAAAGAAAAAAATCAAAGTATCCTGGAAAAAAGATAAAAAAGCTTCCGGTTACGAAATCACATATTCCACAAAGAAATCTTTCAAAGGAAAGAAAACAATTGTAGTAAAGAGTAACAAGACAACAAGCAAAGTAGTAAAGAAATTAACATCTAAAAAGAAATACTTTGTAAAAGTACGCTCCTACAAGCAGGTTGGAAAGACTAAGACTTATGGGGCATACAGCAAAGTGAAAACTGTGAAAGTAAAATAAGTTTCTCTTAAACATTTTATATAATTGGTATTTTTATAAATAGTATTTTGCCTCAGGCAGGGAGAGACGCTCCCGGAGAAAGTAGAATAATAGTTGCCTCTGCAAATGTGAGAAGTAATAACCATATCTTCTGGTTTATACATTCTATTATTTCTTACTATTCAAACTCTATTTAGTAAAAACCCCACGAAGCTATATTCCGTGGGGTCTTTTTTATTATTTGAATAGGATTGGCTTAGATTATAAATAATTCTCATACTTCTTAACACAC
>OBKS01002575.1_pt1 | contig 10179 bp, 7 predicted proteins | sample 1517381 | NCBI WGS metagenome assembly OBKS01 (sample SAMN04571686, study PRJEB22368) | human gut metagenome | biome: human gut; material: stool | host: Homo sapiens | place: Luxembourg | collected 2012-08-03
TGACCATCAGGCGCAAGTCGGTCTCGCCACGCGGATCAAACAGCGACAGATCAAAGCGACCGGCATCCCAGTCGGCCTTGAGCTCGGACGAGGCTTTCTTCCAAAACTGCTCGCGCAGTTCATCGACCAGGCGCTCATCATTCCAACGGTACGTATCGACCTTCATGCGCATTAAAATACCCTGAAGCTGAGCCTTAAGCTCGGGGCGTTCATCCAAAAAGCGCTGCATCTCGGCGTATTCGTCGCACACGCAAAATACCTTGTTGGGCGAATTAACGGAGCTCTTCTCGTTGTCTTGGCGATAGCACAAAATGGGGTCCGCGATAAACGCAGCACGCTCGGCGCATGCCCAGACCTTAAAGTTAAAACCCGCATCCTGATACGAAGCACCCGGCGTGGGAAGGAAGCGAATCTGATTGTCGTTGAGGAACGCGCGCCGATAGATAGCCGACCAAATGGAAGGTTTGCGGTAGAAGATGCCCGGGCGATCGACGGGGCGATACGCGGCGCCCGTCATATGCTCGTCGATAATCCCAAACAGCTCACGTCGCTCGCTGGGCGTGGACCAATACAGATAAAAGTCGCCCTTTACCGCATCGGCATGCTCAGCATCGGCCTTGGCGACCAGCTTTTGAAGCGAATCCTCAAACATAAAGTCGTCGGACTCAAGGATGCCCACGTACTCACCGCGCGCCATCTCCAGGCCACGGTTCATCGAGTCGCCGTAGCCGCTGTTGGCCTTGTCGATCATCTTTACACGGGGGTCGTGCTCCATGTACTCGCGGATGATATCCGGCGAGCTATCGGTGGAGCCGTCGTTGATGCAGATGATCTCGATGTCATTGAGCGTCTGCGCCACGGCGGAATCGAGGCACACGCGCAGATAGCGCTCGACATTGCAAATGGGGACAAGCAGCGAAACTTTAGGGGTATCAGAGTTCTGCAAGAGAACCTCCTGTTGAATAGCGTGTAACAGGGTTATTTTAGCAGCCGGGTTGCGGCGGGCGGCAGCGCTTGGAATTATACAAAGCGCTCCAGGCAGGCTTTGAGACCGCGAGTCGAAAGATAGAACAGCGTGGCATCTGCCATCGAAACGCCCGAGGTCGCCGCAACGAGCTTGTGGGCAACACGGCGAACGGCGCCCTTAGCAGGCATATCCGCCCACTCCGTTCCCAAAAACGTCGTGAGGTCCATGTTGACGCGAGCCGTCACGCGATGGAAGTCATCGGAATCTAAGCGCGCCAAATCAAACACGATAAGGTCCAGGAACCAGGTGATCAGCTCGCCGGGACACAGGTCCATAAGACCGTAGCCCGCCCAGTCCTCCAAGACCTCCTCGAGCATTCTCATATGGGCATCGAGCTTTTTGGCGCGAGCCTCGACACTGTTGAACTCGTGCGTCGCCGATTCGCTCTCCATCACGTAGTGGTAGAACTTGTCCGGCATGACGACGGTCTTGCGGGCAAGCGCATAAGCCGCAAATTGGAAGACGACGTCCTCGCCCAAAGCCAGACCGAGAGCGAAGCGAATGCCTTCGCGATTGAGCAGCTCGCGCGAAAAAGCCGCACGGCAGGCATAGGGCTGCGCATTCGAATGGAACAGCAGTTGGGGATCACGGGCGCCGAAGGTACCAGCTTTGGGGCTCATGAGTTGCTGGACGCGTTTGGGAGCAGCATCGGCAGGTTCACAGACGCCGCCAAAAACGGCGGCCTCGGCATCTGCAGATTCCATGGCATGCAGCACGCGCTCGATCGTCTGGGCATCGATGTAATCGTCGGCGTCCACAAAAAAGACGGTCTCGCCCTCGGCGGCATCGATTCCGGCATTTCGAGCACACGAGACGCCCGCGTTTTCCTGGTCAATCACCAGTACACGATCGTCGGCCTGCGCGATCCGGCGCAACACGTTCAACGAATCATCGGTCGAACCGTCGTTAACGCAGACAACCTGAATCGAGCGCTCGGACTGAGCCAACAGCGAATCGACGCATCGCTGAATGGAGCGCGCAGAGTTGTAAACGGGGACGACAATCGTAGCTTTAGGACACGAGGCCTCTCCCATGCCGACCTACCCCCTCAGCGATTCGATGAGGAAGGCGGCGACCACGCCCGGGCCTCCAACCGAGGCGTAATACTTAGCACGCCCCAATGCACCATCCGTCGCAAAACTCGGATGTTCGTCAACCCAGCCCTCAGGATCTTTGAGGATGGCAGCGAGGTTCGCGCGCTTCCACGGCTTGAGGTCGTCAAGCGAAAACTCCCCCGCGTCCAAGGCCGCCTGAAATTCCTTGGCCATCTGAACCAGGAACTCCTTATAGAACTTAGGCGCCAGGCGCACGTAGTTCCACATGTACGAATCGTACTTAATGAGCTGATTGAACTTGAGCATGCGCGCGACATCGACGCTTGCGTGGTCGCGGGCATAATCCTCTCGAATCCAACGCTCAATCTCGGCATACTCGGTATTGACGCAAAAGACCTTAGCCGAAGAATTGACCGAGGAATTCTCGTTGTCCTGTCGATACGACAAAACAGCATCATGCAGGTAAACAGCCTTATCGGCGCACGCGATCACCTTAAAGGCGAATGACGTGTCCTGAAAGGATGCCCCCGGAGTCGGCAGGAACTTAATGCCGTTGCGCTCAAGAAAATCGCGACGGTACACTGCCGACCAAATCGACGGCTTTTGCTTAAAGAACTGCGTCGTATCGCTCGGGTGCACTGGCTTGCCACAGTCCTTGGCTTTAAACATCTCGTGCAGCGAACGGCGCTCCTCGGGCTTAGACCAGTAGAAATCAAAGTTCGCCTTCGCAAAGTCGGCATTATTGCTATCGGCGGCCGAGACAAGCTTTTCGAGTGCGTCGGACGCCATAAAGTCATCGGACTCCAAGATGCCAACGTACTTGCCACGCGCCATCTCCAGACCGTGGTTCATCGAGTCGCCGTAGCCGCTGTTGGCCTTGTCGATCATCTTGACGCGCCTATCGCGCTCCATATACTCGCGGATAATCGCCGGCGAGTTGTCGGTCGACCCGTCGTTAATGCAGATGATCTCAATATCCTTGAGCGTCTGCGCCAGGGCGGAATCGAGGCACTCGCGCAGGTAGCGCTGAACATTGTAAATGGGAATAAGCAGCGACAGAACAGGGCTGCCAGAGGCGTTAGTAGACAAATGTGCTCCTTAGGAAATACCTGTCGTTTCATGGTATCAAAGGGTCAGCGCGCCAGCGGGCGTTTATATAATCTATGGAGCCTCTTGCGGGCAAAGCAGCCCCACGTCATGCGGCGGGCCCATGGCAGGTTCCTGCGTTTTATTCAAAGCTTGCCGCTAAGGTGCGCCGAGCCTTTACAATAGGACAGTCCCAAGGACGTATTCGATAGCTTCCGCGCTGCACTCGCCCGCCGCGCGTGAAAGGATATATTGCCCCATGCCTTCAACCCTTCCCGCTCCCATCGACAAGCTCGCCATCGTCGTCGTTACGTACAAGCGCCAGGAACTCCTGGCCAACTTGTTCGACTCCATGACCGAGCTCACGGCAACGCCATGGCGCATCGTGATTGTCGATAACGAGAATTCGCGCGAGACCGAGGCCATGTGCATCGCATTCAACGAGCGCCTGGCCAACCTGTGGGGCATCGACACCGAGCAGCCCGACGCGCAGGGCGGCACCGACCGTGTCATCTACGCCCCGCAGCTCGAAAACGGCGGCGGTGCGGGCGGCTTCTCCGCCGGCACCAAGTGCGCCTACGACCTGGGCACTCAGTGGTTCTGGGTGATGGACGACGACGTGCTCGTCATCCCCGAAGGCATCGAACGCTTGGCCAAGTGGACCGACCGCTACGACGTCATCCAGGGTTCGCGCCTGGACTTTGACGGCGGCGCCTTCTTTTGGCAGTACCAGCTCATCCTTTCGCTCGGCATCCCTAACCCCGTCGCCAAGTGGGACTTAGGCCCCGAGGGCTATCGCGCCATGAACCAGCTGTGCTTTGAGGGCGGCATGTTCTCGCGCCGCGTGGTCGACAAGATTGGCCTGCCTGACGCGCGCTTCTTTATCTACGGTGACGATGCCTGCTACGGCTACGTAGCCAGCCAACACTTCCCCGCCGCCGTGGTCGCCGACGTGGTGCTCAAGCGCGCCCGCGCCGTCTCTAACTGGGATATCGCCGGCAAGCGCCAGCTCAACTCCACGAGCGACACCAACCGTTACTACATCATGCGCAACCGCGGTTATCTGGCACGCTACATGCAGATCTACGGCGACTACCACCCTGTGCTGTTCCGTCTGGGCAACGCCGCGACCTTCTGCAAGGAATTCATTCGCCTGGCCGCGGTCGACAAGTGCTTTAAGACCGGCATTCCGGCGCTGCGCCGTGGCATGAAGGACGCCCGAAAGATCATCAAGGACCCCGACTGGAAGCCCATGCCGCCCATGAAGGACGCGGAGCAGTAAAGGGCTTTCGCCCGCCGCTATAGACGTTGGCACACCACGGACACGCGCTGCCCGTCAAAGCCAAAGCCCCAGCGCATGCGACCCACGCCGGGGCGCGGCACACGGATTTCGTCGATGCCGTCGCGCTCTATGTCGAGTAGTGACTGCACGGCCAGCAATTCCAACCCTAGCGCATCCACATCGGGGTCATACATCAAGTTAATCGTTATCAGCGAGCGCTCGTCCAGCATGCCAATCGTGTCTGCTACGTCGAACATAGCACCCGTAGGGAAAACCTGGATGTCCCAGCGACCCGCACCACACTTTCGCCTCGAGGCAGGATTGGCATAGCCCGGCAAGCCAAAGCAGAGCCCCTGCAAGAGCAGATGATATGGCAGCGGCGCATCTGGGTCGGTCGCACCGATTCCCGCATCTCCCAGGATGCGGCTTAGCGCCCGCCTCACCGTATCCTCGTCCCCACGGCACAGCCCGTCGCGAAACGAATCGACGTCTCGAATGTCTTCTGCAGTGTACTCAAACCACTCAACAATCACTAGACGCAAGGCCTGACGAAGCTCTTTATTGGGCAATCGCAAAGCACGGAGGCGATCGCCATGCTCTGGCTCCTCAGTCATATCCGTCGTGAGAAAACCGGACAGATACAGCGCTGTCCACATGCCATCGTCAGGCGAGACATTTGGCTCTGCAGTGCCCAAACAAAGCGGGACCTCAGCGCACCCATGGGCCTCGAGCAAATCAAACAAGACCGAAAGGCGGTCGAGATTCCACCCGGCAACTACCCTACTCAGGCAATCCGCATACCCATACAGATCGGCGCGCACAGGCGCCGTGCAGCCTCGGTCCAGAAAACCGATCACGCGCGCCGGACTCGAGCAATAGGCCCTGCCAAACCGATATCCCTCGAGCCATTCACGCGCATCATCAAGGTATTCCTCGCGCCCAGCATGATTCAACAGAGCCTGGACCTCGGCATCCGAAAAGCCGAACCAACGGTCACACCACGTCGAAAGCGGCGTCGACAGACAATACGAGCAGCCGCGCGAAGAAAGCGCCGCTTCGGCAGGGCCGGGACACTCCCCCATCAGACACGTCAGCCGCAACGAATCGTGCGCAGTGGCAATGGCGTCGAACAGCACGCGATCGAATAGCCCTGCAGGATCGGCGCCGGAAGCGACCCTCGCGCTCGCACGGCCCAACCACGCCGCGTCGTACCCATCAACGAGCAATACAACCTGCTCATCGCAGGCCATCTCCAGCAGCTCAATGAGCACGCCAAGCACCGAGGCGATCTCGTCCTCGCCCGCCGCGCCACGCGCAACACGTTCGATGTGACGCACCTTGTCTCGAGCTAAATCCGGAGCCTCCAAAAGCGCCAGCAGGCGGGCGCACTCACCCGAAAGAGCATCGCGCACGACGTCGGCAATAGCGGCGCCACGCCTCGCAGCGCCAGAAAAATCCAGCGATATCACCGGATAGCAAGCATACTCATCCCGATAGCGCCCGCCGTCTGCATCCCAAATCTGAGCATCGGCAAACAAACGCTGACCAGAGCGACCGACCGCTGGACGCTCCAGAAAAGCCTTGAGCATCGACAAGTTCATGCTCTTGCCAAAACCCTCGGGTCGACAGCACACCACAACGGACGCGTCGCAGTCCAACACATCGGCAATAAACATGGTCTTGTCAACCAGCACGCAGCAACCAAGGGCCTCCGCATAGCCGTGTATGCCAATGGGCAAAACCGCATCGTCGGCACAGCCGATCAAGCGCACGCCAAAGCCAGCAGCACAATCAACATTTGCCTGTTCAGACACCAAAACGTTCCCCCTAAATCGCAGCACGATGCCAATTGTAATGACCGCATCGCATGTACCGATGTCGCCGCGCGAACATATCGGGCAACGGTAGCAACAAGAGGTGTAAGGGGGCACAACTAATCGTTGCACAACAAAACGGGGCCCGACGCATTCGCACCGGACCCCGTCCCGATTCTTTAGTTATCTGGCAACCGAGAGGCTACTCCTCCGAGCCGTCCTCCCCAGAAGTCTTCTTCTGCTGATCGAGCTTATGCTTACCACTTACGATAGACGTAGCGCCCAGTGTGGCCAAGCTCGCGCTGGCAAGGCTCGCCATCACAATCAGATCGCCCGTCTTGGGCATGTTGCCGCCCGAAGACTTGGTAGTTGTAGTCGTCGTGGTCGTGGTGGTCACCGTTTTGGAGTCATTTTGCTCCTGGACTTGGTTGTCAGCACCGCTCTTGTCGTCGTCTTCGGACTGTTTCTTTTCGCCCTCGGTCTTGCTCTCGTCCTTCTTCTGAGCGGATTTGTCGTCCTTCTCCTCAGAGCTAGAACCCTTATCGGATTCGGTCTTCTCGGAAGCCTTGTCCTTGGAGTCGCCCTTTGAGTCTTCGGTCTTTTCCGTGGAAGCCAGATCAGAGTTGTCCTTGTTCTGGGTCGAACCGTTATTGACGCCAGCCATCAGCGAAGAGCCCAGCGTAGAACCAAGCTGCACGGAGAAAGAGGGCTTCTTGTCCGGCGAAGCAACGGGAGCGTCCGGTGCCTTATTCAAGTCGTCCTTGGAAGCATCGGAATCAGGGGTTGCGTCAGAGCCAGAGCCGTTGTTAGAGCCGATGCCAACGGACGAATCGCTCGAGCCGGTGGATGAGCTAGAGGAGTCAGCGTCGGTCGAACCAGAGGCGACGCTGCCCGTATTGCCGGCAGAGCTTGAAGACGAATCGCCCGCAGCAGAGCCGTTCGAATCGGAGCCGTTCGAGGTGGAACCGTCGTTGATAGTGCCACCAGCAGAGCCATTACCGTCAGCATCGGTCGAGGGCGCATCCATCCTGTCATCGTTGGCATCGTCACTCGAGCCGTCATTCGAATCAGGCGTCGGCGAGGGCGCCGGCGTAGGCTCGGGCTGCACGGGCGTCGCAGCGGCAGCGGCCTCGTCCTCGGCGATATAAACCAAGCAGTCCTTCAGCTCGTTGCGGTAGCGGTTCTTCCAACCCTCATGATACTGGGGCTGACTTGAAAACTTGGTGGCGACATTGTTGACCACGCTATTGGAGAGCGCCGTCACAAACTCGCGGTCGGACATATCGTTGGAAAGATTCGCCCATCGGAAAAAGTCCCTGCAGCCACCAGTGCCGCACATGTTGGTAATGCTCCACACCATGCCCTTGACGCAATCGGCGCGGCCCGAAATATCAATACCCAGGCCGCTCTTGAGCCACGCCTCGGTCACCGCATAGTACGAGTTGTACGCATAGGCATCTTGAAGTGCTGAGAACTCAACAGGATCGGTGTTGTAAGCACCCTGGAAAGCCTCCTGCGCGATACGGCCCAGCTCGGTGAGCTGACCGTTCTCGGACATGGGATTGTTCGCGTTGGAAATCTCGCTGCCGCGATCAATCGCATCCTTGAGCATGCTGTATTTTTCGGGGTTGTAGTTGTAGACCTGCTTCATAAACGGAATGAGCGACCAACGACGGTCGAACTGGTAATAACCCAGCGCGTTATAGCCGTCACCGTACGAAAAGCCCTGGTTGTAGTTGCCATGGCTCTCGTACTTGGTAAAGTACTTCATCTCGGGAGTCACGTTGACAAACGAAACGCCCTGGACCGACCTCAGCACGCCCGAGAAGGACTGCTGGGTGTAGAGACCCTTATCGATATTGGTGGCATCCGAGGCAACGCCCGGCGTGGGCTCCTCGGCAGCGGCGGGTGCCGGCGCGGAAATGGCGCCAAACGAAAGCGCCAGCGTCAGGCCCGCGACAATAGCAGAATGCTTGGGCTGCATAAGATCCTCCCTGCATTGGTATAGTTAAAGTGCAGTTTGCAAAGATAAGAGTAAGTATTGCAGCTCGCCCGTTGTTGCACAACAACCCCTCGGTAAACGGCAACAACCCTCCGCGAAATCTTAAGGAATTGCGCTCAACCTACAGCTTAATGTCAAAGTTGATTTCGGGGACGGCGGCCAGGTCGGCCAACGTCACGCCGTCGACGTACTTTTCGATCACCTCGTCCAAGCCGCGCCAGAACTTGACGGTGGAACACAGGTCGCTGCGGGCGCAGCTGTTGTCGATGCCATCGCACGCCACCGGAGCCGTGCTGCCCTCGACGGCACGCAGGATGTCGCCGGCACGCACCTCGGCGGGGTCCTTGGCCATCATGTAGCCACCGCCCTTGCCGCGCACGCTTTTAAGCAGGCCCGCCTTCATGAGCGGACGGACCAGCTGCTCCAGATACTTTTGCGAGATATGCTCGCGGTCGGCGACCTCGCGCAGGGCAATCTTGCCCTCGGCGTCACCAAGCGCTGCGATATAGATCATCAGCCGGAGGGCATAGCGGCCCTTAGAAGAAATGAGCATACCTACCCTCCCATCGCATCTGGGACAACATAACCAGCTTTGTTTGTCCCAAATCTTAAGTAAATGGGACAAACACAACAGGTTATTTTGTCCCAGAATTTGAAAAGTCGAGTGGATTAGTCGGGTTTTCCCTTGACTAACGCCGAACCCATAGTAACTTTATTCCGAGAAGATTCCTAGGGTTTCGTACACCTATGAGTACACCATATACAGAGAGGGACAGCATGAGCGCAAATCCGCTGCTTTCCATCGAAGGTCTGACCGCCTCCGTGGACGAGAAGACTATCCTCCACAACGTCAACCTCAACGTCGCCGCCGGCGAGACCCACGTGCTGATGGGACCCAACGGCGCCGGCAAGTCCACCCTCGGCCGACCCCGTCTACACGGTCAACGACGGCCGTATCGTCTTTGACGGCCAGGACATCACCGAGCTCACCACCGACAAGCGCTCGCGCGCCGGCCTGTTCCTGAGCTTCCAGGCCCCGGTCGAGATTCCGGGCGTGCCGCTGTCGAGCTTTTTGCGCGCCAGCATCGCCGGCCGCCCCGGCCTGGAGATGAAAGGCAAGGAGTTCCGCCGTCGCGTCAAGGAGCTCGCGGCCGAGCTCAACATGGATACCGCCTACCTCAACCGCGAGCTGGGCGTGGGCTTCTCGGGCGGCGAGAAGAAGAAGGTCGAGATGCTCCAGCTCCTGCTGCTGCAGCCCAAGCTCGCCATCCTGGACGAGACCGACTCCGGCCTGGACGTCGACGCGCTTTCCACCGTCAGCCACGGCATGGACGCCTACCGCAAGAGCTGCGACGGCTCCATGCTCATCATCACGCACAACACGCGCATCCTGGAGCACCTGGATGTCGACCGCGTCCACGTTATGGTCAAGGGCCACATCGTACGCGAGGACGACGCCTCGCTCATTCCCTGGATCGACAAGAACGGTTTTGAGACCTTCGAGCGCGAGGCCGCCGAGCAGCGCGCCCAGGCCGAGTCCGCTGCTGCCGAGCAGCAGGCGTAAAGGGGCGACGCAATGACCAAGAACCGCACCGAGGTCGCGGACATCGACCGCAGCCTCTACGACTTCACCTATGGCGAGGAGGGATTCGAGCGCCTCGACGCCGGCATCACGCCCGACATCGTGCGCGAGATCAGCGCCAAGAAGGACGAGCCGCAGTGGATGCTCGACCTGCGCCTCAAGTCCCTCGAGATTTTCAACCGCTTCCCGGATCCGACGTGGGGCCCCTCCATCGAGGGCTTGGACATGGACAACATCGTCACCTACGTCAAGCCCAACACCGACCAAAAACACGACTGGGAGTCGGTGCCCGACGACATCAAGAACACCTTTGAGCGCTTGGGCATCCCCG
>OBKS01002580.1_pt1 | contig 10169 bp, 10 predicted proteins | sample 1517381 | NCBI WGS metagenome assembly OBKS01 (sample SAMN04571686, study PRJEB22368) | human gut metagenome | biome: human gut; material: stool | host: Homo sapiens | place: Luxembourg | collected 2012-08-03
GAGGGACTATTTGATTAATATTAACTTCGTCCCAATTTTAACGGGACACTAATGATGCTACATGAACAAATCCGGATACGGATTCTCCGGGATATATCGTGTTTTTCTTCAAATATCCCAGCTTTTTGACCTGTTGTTCGTCCTGCAAGGCCTGACCGAAATCAGCGATCCGCTGCTGTGAGGCCATGTTGGCCTGATAGGCTGCAGAGGGATTATAAGTCGTAGTCGTATAAGACGAATAACCGCCGTAGCTGCTGTAACCGGTCGTCGTGGAGGTCGAATAACCTGCGCCGGCAGCAGCCATTCCTTCGCTGACACCCATCAAAACAGCGGCCCAGGTCTGCGACCGGTTCACTTTCTTCAGATAGCTATCGCAAGACCAGACCTGCAGATCGGTGGCGACATCGTGTTCGTCTACGGAATAGGCCGTCATATCGGTCTCCGGATTGAATTCGACCGGCGTCAACGAATTGTTGGAGATAATCACATCGACCCGATGCCACTTGCCGTAATCCCGGACGATGGCATCCGTCAACGCGATCGTCAATCCGTTTTTGAAATAGACTTCCCAGGGCACACCGTCCCGATAATCGGCCGAGCGCTCCGCTATGGCTGGTGATTCCCATACCGGCATGTCGTCCGCAATGCGGAATTTAAGCGTGTTCCCGCTGCCGTCCGCCAGCAAATAATAATCATGAACCGGCAGCCCTGCACGATATTCCACCATTCGGCAGGAGCCGTCCTCGTTGTATGTCTTGTACGTTCCGGACAATTCGCCGCCGGCATACAACGCACGCGTTTTCAACGTTCCATTCTCGTCGTATTGCCGATATTCGCCTTCCAACAATCCTCCCGAATAATATGATTTTTCCGACATGTGACCATTCTTGAAATAGGAAACAACGTCTCCGTCAAACACTGTCCGGCAATCATCGAGCGTATCGATTGTCTGAAAATGCCCTTCTCTCCGCAATTCTCCCGAAATATAAAAATCCTTGAACATTTTGAGCCCCGCCGAATCCGCAGGATAAAGCGCCAGCCGATAATAATCGGCAAAAACCGGATTCCGCACCGTCACCCCCGAACGGCTATAGTAGAGTGTATCTATCCGCTCTTGCGACAAGGCACCGTTGCCTACCACAAACAACAATACGAACAATAAAACTCGGTTCATAAAATAACTGGGTTTCATAGGTTTCATCGCTTTTCCGATATCCGACACGCCGTTATCGTGTCAATTGTTCTTATTAATCAAGTTCACCACAACCTTCGTCATTACATCTTTCTCTTCTGTGCGACTCTCAGCAATCATGAGCGTCAGAGCGACCAGCGTATTGTTATCCAAAAGGCGCGAACCATCAGCACGGTAAAGAATCCGATTGTTTTCCAAAAACCAAAGGAACAGAAACGCTGCGATGCGTTTGTTGCCGTCACTGAACGAGTGGTTCTTGACCGTCAAGTAAAGCAGATTGGCTGCCTTTTCCTCGACACTCGGATAGAGATCACACCCGCCGAAGGTCTGGTAAATTGCCCCCATTGTGCTTTTGAACGATTCGTCTTTTTCGTGAGCGAACAATTCGCTGCCTCCGAATTTCTCACGCAACACCTGCAATGCCGCCATCGCATTTTCATACGTCGCATGAAACGGTTCTTCCGCCGTGGTTGCCGCAACCTCCAACTGCTGATAGTCATAACGATCGAGCGTGTCGAGGCCATAAGTATAGTCCGTAATCACGCGCAGTAGCCCGACCGCCTCGGATTTCGTAACCTCCTTCGCAGCCAAGACATGGGAGAGCAGGCGAACAGTCTTTTTCAACTCCTCCAACTGCTCGGCTTTCGCTTGGGTATTGACGGCATAGCCTTTTATTAGGTACTCTTTCAAAATTTTGTTCGCCCAGATACGGAATTGTGTTCCGCGCTGTGACTTGACACGATATCCGACAGAGATAATCACGTCCAGATTATAAACTGTAATCTTACGCCTAACAGAACGATTGCCCTCTTGCCGAACTATCAAGTATTCCTTGACAGTTGCCTCTCGCTCGAGCTCGCCCTCTTTAAAGATATTATTTATATGAAGGCTCACATTCTGTTTGGTCGAATTGAACAACTCTACCATCTGCGCCTGCGTCAGCCACACGCTGTCGTTCTCCATGCGGACGTCCAGACGGGTCTCACCGTCGGCTGTCTGATAAATGATAATCTCGCCCCTGTCCATGAAAGCAAAGATACGAATAAACCCGAAAAGTCGATAACCTTTAGCTCTCAACCGATTCGCCCGTCCTTTTCAAATAAAAACATCAGCGGCCGTGATATCCCTTATCCGGCTCTCCGGAGTACCACCATCCCTTACCCCGATCCATATAAACGATTTTTTCTTGCCCCGTGACAGCATCTTTTTCCACACTGTATTCGTATCGAATATCATGTTCGAAAAGAGTCAGTCGATCGAACGACTCCGGTATCTCCGATAAAATCAGGTTATCAGTACAGATCAATTCGGTCAGATACGGGCAAGCTGAAATATCGATATTCTCCAGCAAGTTGCCCGAGCAATCCAATTGTCCGAGCATTTCACAACCGAAAAGGCTTATCGAGCGCAATGCGTTTCGCGCACATCCCGCGATACGCAACGATTTACAGCCTGTCAAGTCGAGGCGTTGCAGATTGTTGTAGGAGCATTCGAGTTGCGAAAGCCGATCGGTTCCGGACAGATCCAATTCGGTCAGCCGATTTCCATAACAATATAACTCACTGAGTAGCGGCGCAAAATCAGACAGGTCCAAAGTTTCGAGCCGATTGTCGTAACAATAGAGCCGGCCGAGTTTTTCGCAGCCGGAGAGATCGAGCCGGATCAGTTCATTCGCCCCACAGTTCACAAGCGTCAGCGAGGAGCATTTTGACAAATCCAGTACGGACAGTCGGTTGCCATAACAGAAAAGCATCCGAAGGCCTTCCCGTCCTGCCATGTCCAACTTTTCCAACCGGTTTTCGGCGCAGTTCAAGTCCGTCAAGGCCATACATGACGAAATGTCCAATGTCCCCAACCCGTTATAAGGAACATTCAGTTCCGTCAGGTAAGGACAGGACGACAGACCGAGTTCCGTGAGACTATTGTAACCGCAGAGCAGCCGCCGGAGAGAATAACAGCCGGAAACGTCCAGACCGGAAATTCCGCAGTTCGTACAGTCCAGTTCCTCCAACAGCGGACAACCGGAAACATCAATCTCCGTCAGCGAATTTTTCGCGCAGCGAAGCGACACCAACGCCGTACACCCCGACAAGTCGATTTTTCCGTGCAGGTTGTTTTCGCCGAGAATCAGCGAGAGTTTCCCGTCTTCGTATTTGACAGAAGATCCCCATTCGGACAAAGGTTTGTCCGTGCACCAGTTTTCCTGGAAGCGCCAATTGTCACCGCCGGTATCCTGATAAAGTTTTTCGAGGAAACGGCGCACCTCTTCTTCACCGCACGGCTCCATATCCGAAGCATGCTGCACAAAAGACAATCTCTGTTCCGCCCGCCCCGAGCGGATGATTATTTCAGCGCTTCGTTTTTCTGTGGTAATATTCGGCAATACGGTTACCTTTACCGTCCCATTACCGTCGTCTCCCTCCGCCGGTTCGATCCGGTACCATTCCGCATGGACCGGATCGGCCGGCACAACACTCCATGCTTTCGTCGCAGAGAATCGCAGCTCCCACAAACCGCCCATTGCCGGAAATTCCTTAACGGACGGCGTACCGGGCGCAAGGGTTATGGCATCCGGTTCCGATGGCAACGGAGCATGTTCTCCTTCCGGACTGCATGCCGTCACCATGAAAACGAAAAGGAGGAGTATCGGGCACTTATTCATGGCAATTCAATGCTATTCGACCGCTACTCCTGCTCCTGTTGCGGGACGTAATGCTCCGCAACGAAAGCAAACAGCGCCGCAACCCCGCCTCCTTTGCCGAGCCAACGTCGCTGACGAATTTGCTCCAACATGGCAGGATCATCCTCAAAATAGCGTTCTACCAGCGCAATCATTTTCTTGTTCGAATTCTGAAAGAAAAGATACTGGCCGAGGAATACGGGGCTCTTTTCGTCCGATTTCCAAAAATAGGCACTCGGTTCGGTTACATTCAATTTGGGGTTTACAATCCCGACCAGCCCTTTATTAGACATTTTGTAAGTCTGATAACGGGTAAAGAAGGCGACATGCCTGCCCGAAGATTCCGGTACCAGCCATCGGGCTGCCGGAATCTTCTTTTTCCCTTTTTCCTTGATGAACGGGACGCAATAAAGTTCGTTTTTGGCTTCGGGATTCTTTTCCGGCCAAAGTTCAAGATAAGCGATTTCCACGGCCGCCAACGTCCTGGCTTGATTCTTTCCATCGGAAAGCACCCGGACAGACACTTCGGCATCGATCCATCCGGGAATCGTAATGCTGGTACATTCCAGCGTACGGCCGTCCAGAAAATGAACGGTTCCGGGACATTTCTTATCTGCGGCATTCGCGGAAACAGCTGCCAGTAAAAGCGCCCAAACCGCCAGTAGTTTTTTCATGTTTTCAGCATATTTGAATATCGATCATCATTCATTGGGCCGGCTTGCCAGATACGCATCGTACATATCGAGTATCCATGCGTCGTTCTCTTCGGCCTCTTTTTTACGTATTTTGCCTTCGGCACCTTTAAACCATTTCTTATAAAATGCCTTCAGCCCGGGATGCAGTTTGTCCATCAACATCGTACCGACATACATATACGGATAGACGATTCGGCCGGGATCATTGTGGAAACGTATGCCGTATATGGTTGTCAGCACCCTGCGGTCTCTGTTACCTACTCGTTCCGTCGTCCACGTCTTCCACCAATAGGTCGTTGCATTCGCTCCGGCCTTGTTCACACAAACCAGTCTGTGATAAGTGCGGTAACGATTCGTGAGTCCTGGAGCAGCAATATCGAGGGCCTCCCAGCGAATGCCGTCCGGATTTTCCTCCGTCGTCTCTGTATATTCGACACTCTCTACGTCATCGGCCGTATATTTGACGGGCTCTTTGTCATCGGGCGTCTTGGTGATTTTGAACGAATAGTTCTCCTGTTTCAGCAGAGCGCCCTCCGCATGCCATCCCCGATGGAGATAGCCTTCTACTTTTTCCCCGGACTTGAGAGTTACGACTACGTGCCGGAATTCCTGATCTTCCGGATCTTTGGCGTCAGCCTGGGAAATGCTGCCGAACATGGCCAACACAGTTGCAGTACAAAGTAAAAACCGTTTCATAATGTTTAAATTTATAAGTTGAATCAATATTTCGTCGGATCGTAATCGCGCAGCAACTGTATGGTTTTGCTGCGGATGGCGCTCGACAACCGTATACGTTCGGCAAGTTCGGGATCATCGCCGACATAACGGGCGATGCGTTCCCGGAAGACGTCTTTTGTATTCCGATTTGCGGCACCAACGGTCAGGAACTCCTTCTCGCCTGTTTTTTTCAGGTAGTAGGCCGTGCGCGACTGGCTGAAAGTTCCCTGCCTCTGCCAGACCTGAATACCTCCGTTCGAATCGATGCCATACCCTTTTTCCGAATAGATGCATACGCAAATGTGCGGTGTTTCGAGATAGACCCACATCCACCCCGGACTCTCCGCCGGAATGAACTTGCGGATATGTTCCGGAGACTGTGCATGCCAGCAGACTACGGAGTCGATTTCTCCGGATTGGAAAATTTCTTTGGCTTTCGTCTTCCGGAAAGCATCGCGGAGGATGGTCAATTTCCCGAATCTTTTCGGTAACTGCAGCCGGTCGTCCCCGACACATTCGATGACGGAGCCGTTTTTCAGATAAATGCGGCCCTCGACAAGCGATGCTCCCCGTACGGATGCTACTGCAGCAAGCAGGATCGGCAACAGCAGAAACTGTTTCATGACAATCAAATTACCGTTTTTCTTCCTCTTGCTCTTCTTCGACAATAATGTCCAGCGTACGCCGCACTATGGCCGCAGCCATCGGTTCCAAATCTCTGTCGATGTAAATCGTGCGCTCAAAAAAAAGATGCAGGGGCCAACCTGTATCCAAATGGATCTCTTCTGAAGAAAACTGCTCCATCCGTGAACGGATGCCGCTCATTCCCGAGGCGATGGAGTCTCTCATAGCCTGCGTCATCGCCTTTTCTCCGCCGAACGCCGTCACGAACTGTCCGAGTGTCGCGGACAACATTTTGCTGCCGTCCGCTTCCGTATAAGTATTGCATACGGCACTGTATGAATCTGTCTGTCTGCCGTCAATCCAGAACGAAGTCTTTCCCCGCACAGAATCCCGGCCACCCAACAGCGGAGCGAACGTCTCGTCGAATTCGTATACCTGCGTCGAATCGAGCCGTGCCCCATGGAAAAAGAACATGCGCCCCAAATCGTCGTTCACGGCATTGATCACGACCGATGGATCGGAAAGGGTACGGGCCATATATTTGCGGAAATTCTTTTTCGGGAAATTCTTCCGTTCCGCCGAAGGTATCGTCTCCCACATAACCCTCACGGCGGGTTCGACAGACGCCTCGGCCTGTGCGACCAGCGTTTCGAGGTTCGCGATACCAAGCAACGAACCGGTTTCATCCGTCTCGAACTCAACGACACAAGGCCCCGTGGCCGACACGATCGCATCGTGCACCAGCTGGTCCTCCTTATCGGTGGTCATGTAATCGCCGTATGTCAGACGGATCTTGTAACGGTCCTTGGTCTGAGAAAGGATTTCGAATACACGCCGTTCGCTTTGTCGGTATACGAGCGTCGTATCGCCTTGATCATCTATCTTGAACTTCTCCTCCCGAGCCTCATAGGCATACTTGTCTCCCGGAGTCCAATAGGCGCAGATCTGCACCGAGGAATCCGGCATGATCTGGGCTCGCAAAACCGACAACCCCTCTGTCAAACAGCAGAGTGCACATAAAAACCATTTCATCGTACAGAATAGTTAAAGATCTTTTAAACATTCACGAATCACCTGCTCGTCCACGCCCCGCTCCTTGAGTCTGCGAATCGCCTCGCTTACCCTTTGCGGCCGTTCCAACCGTTCGTAAAGCATATCCAGAATTTCATGCAATACTTTTTTCAGTCGGACCGGACCGTCCGGCGTATCGTAATCCATATCTCCGAATGTCGAAGTATGCCGATGGAGGACGAGATAATAAGTACCGGCGATCAGCAACGATGCGATTTGCCGGAACGGCGTTTTCTCCCCCCCCCTCGCGAATTGCCGTTCATAGGCTTCGTAAGCTTCCCGATAGTACGTTCCCGATTTGCGGCGGCACGGCATGTCGTATCGTTTACATCGGTAATCTCCCAGACCAGCAGTCTCTGCATCTCCGGACTGTTGTAAAGAAAATCGGTCATTCGTGCGAACATCCTTTCCAAAGCGGAACGCTCTCCGCGTTTCAAGGCTTTGTTGCCGAACAAATCGTGCATCCAATAATCAATCGTGCGGATGTAACAGTCGAAAACCTGTTCCAAAGATCCGAACTGCCGCAGCACGACATTGGGATCCGTTTTGGCTTCGCGGGCTATATCCATCAATGTGATATGGGTAAAATCCTTTTCTTGGAGAATCCGGCCGACAGCCGACAGAATATCGGCCTGCACCTGTTTATTGGTTCGACGGCGGCGGAGCGTCCCCTTCGTTGACTGGTTTTCCTTCATTCCGGTCATGTTTCCCTGTTCCGACTTTACAAAAATAAACTTTTGCCTTCATTTTAACAAATTTAATTTGATAAAACCAAGAGAGCATCTTTTTTATTTCAGTAATTCTTTCTTCCCGCCGATTGCAAAACGAACAGCTCCGAATAAATCGACCTCAACAGGACGAATTATTTTCCAGTGGAAATTTGTTTTATCAGAAAATAAACACACCTTTGTCGCGGTCGGAATCATACAGATCCGATTTTTAACGGAATTCGATGAATTAAAAAATAAGACCACATGAAACACATCATTATCGGAGGAGTCGCCGGAGGCGCGACAGCGGCGGCAAGAATTCGCCGGACAGACGAGAAAGCCGAAATCTTCCTGCTCGAAAAGGGTAAATACATTTCGTACGCCAACTGCGGGCTGCCATATTACATCGGCGGAACGATCGCCGAACGGGAGAAACTGTTCATGCAGACACCGGCTTCGTTTGCCAAACGTTTCAATATCGACGTGCGGGTCGAGAACGAAGTAATCGGGATCGACACGACGAAAAAGCGAGTCGAAGTACGCCGTGCAGACGGATCCACCTATACGGAAAACTACGACAAAATGCTGCTTTCACCCGGCGCTTCCCCCGTGCGTCCGCCTTTGAAAGGCATAGAAATCGAAGGCATATTCACGCTCCGCAACATCGAAGATACCGATCGGATCAAAGAGCATATATCTTCGCACCGAATCGGGAGTACAGTCATCGTCGGAGCCGGATTCATCGGATTGGAGATGGCCGAGAACCTGCACCGCACGGGAGCCGAAGTATCTGTCGTGGAAATGGGCAATCAGGTGATGGCTCCAGTCGATTTTTCAATCGCGGCCCATGTACACCAGCACCTGTCGCAAAAAGGTATCAAACTCTATCTCGAACGCAGCGTCGAACGATTCGAGCGCCAAGGCGAAAAGATCGAGGTTTTCTTCTCTACCGGAGAAAGCATTACAACCGATATAGTTCTTCTGTCTATCGGGGTTCATCCGGAAACAACATTGGCCAAGGCCGCCGGACTGAAGATCGGCGAAACGGGCGGCATCTGGGTAGACGATTACCTGCAAACTTCGGCAACGGATGTTTACGCAGTGGGCGATGCCATTGAATTTCCGCATCCACTGACAGGCAAACCGTGGCTGAACTATTTGGCCAACCCTGCCAACCGCCAGGGACGCATCGCCGCCGACAATATGGTCTTCGGCAATACGACAAAATACGAAGGAGCCATAGGCACTTCCATTGCCAAGGTATTCGACATGACAGTAGCTTCGACAGGACTCGCAGCGAAACGGCTCAAACAGTCCGGTATTCCGTATGCCAGTTCGACGACACATTCGGCATCGCACGCCGGATATTATCCCGATGCACTTCCGCTGACCATCAAGCTCACGTTCGACCCAGCAAGCGGCAAACTCTACGGAGGTCAATGCGTTGGCTACGAAGGAGTGGACAAGCGCATCGACCAGATTGCACTAATCATCAAAAACGGCGGCACGGTATATGACCTGATGAAAGTCGAACACACTTACGCACCACCTTTCTCCTCGGCCAAGGACCCGATCGCCATCGCGGGCTATACGGCGAACAATATTATCAGCGGAGCAATGCCCATAGTGACATGGCGGCAGATTGCAGGAGCCGATCTCAGCGACATCCTGCTGCTCGACGTGCGCATCCGCGAAGAGCATGCCTTCGGGGCCATTCCCGGGTCGGTCAACATTCCGCTCGAGGAACTCCGCAGCCGGCTCGGCGAATTACCACACAATAAAGCCATCTATGTCTATTGTGCCGTCGGCCTACGCGGATACTTGGCGGTAAAAATTCTGTCAGGACACGGATTCCGCAACGTGAAGAACCTGTCGGGTGGTTACAAGACCTATTCGACGGCGATCGAGCCGATCGTAACCCGGACTGCCGCAACCGCTATGGACAGACGAATGGATACGGATACCCGACTCGGCAGCAAACGCATGAAGACCTTAAGAATAGACGCATGCGGATTGCAATGCCCCGGTCCGGTTATGAAAATCAAGCAAGCGATCGACTCAATCACCGAAGGCGAAAGGATCGAAATAGTCGCTACCGATGCCGGATTCTCGCGAGATGCGCAAGCATGGTGCGACACCACAGGCAATCGGCTCATCAGCAACTCGGAAGAGAAGGGGAAATATACGGTCATCATCGAAAAAGGTTCATCCGGAGCATCCACGATGCCACTCGAGCACGACGCTAAGGGCAAGACGCTGATTATGTTCAGCGATGATTTGGACAAAGCGCTGGTGACTTTCGTACTGGCCAACGGCGCGGCAGCCACCGGACAGCCGGTGACGATATTCTTCACCTTCTGGGGATTGTCCCGTCCTGAAAAAGGTTTACAGTGATTGATAATTAAAGATAAACATTTTGGTTCAAAAAATATTGTCCTGATATAAGTTTACATATGCCTTCCGAACAACCGTCTTTCGGC
>OBKS01002582.1_pt1 | contig 10153 bp, 18 predicted proteins | sample 1517381 | NCBI WGS metagenome assembly OBKS01 (sample SAMN04571686, study PRJEB22368) | human gut metagenome | biome: human gut; material: stool | host: Homo sapiens | place: Luxembourg | collected 2012-08-03
GTAAGAGTCACATCGAAGATATCCCCGAAAGCAGCTTCATAATCTGCGCCCATATTGGAAGATAACTGCATATATCCATCTTCATCAAGACCGCCCTTTTCTTTAATGGTTTTGAATTTTGTATGTGCAATTACCCACACACCAAATCCAGCAGCCTGAAGTTTTGACATATAAGGCTTAATAATATCATTTGCAGAATATTTTTCCCCTGCCGTATATCCTCCAAATGCTGCTTTAATTGATTTGCATTTCTTATTAGGATTTTCTACGTTTGACTGACGAATTGTTTCTGCATCAGCAAGAAGTGCAAGTTCATCCCCTGTATCAAATGCTACGATTTCAATATTATGTTCAATACCTTTCTTCTCAATTAACCATTTTTCAAGCTCAGTCATATCCTTATATGATGTCACCTGCGTAACATTTAAATTATCGAGCATTTTATATCCGATCTCGTTACCGCAGCCAACAAGAAGTCCTCTTGATGGATCACCATATTTTGCGAGAATAACGTCTCTGAAAAGTGTGGACTTACCAAATTTCTTTGTACTTCTAAGATAAATTGAAAGGTTTTTGATATCTGGTTTAATTACATTAACTTCTGGTTTCTTAAATGCCATATGTATTTATTCTCCTCTTGTATATAATTTGTTTTGTTGATTAGAGAGCACAAAGCTCTCTAACTTATAATTCATCATCATCGTCTACATCATCTACTTTTTCATCTTCAAAAAGATCTTCGTCATCCTGAACCTCTTCTTCGATAGGTTTAATGATCATGTCCTCTTCAGTCCAAACTGTATCTTGACGACCTTTTGTAAATCCACGGGCAGGTTTTACAAACTGGTATTCTCTAATTCGCTCTCCATAAACATCTCCTCCAAGATCCGCCCGAATGTCCTCCATAGTAATAATTCCTAGATCAAGGTCTTCTTTCTGTTCATCTGTAAGCATGTCCTCAGTAATTTCCGTCTTCTGTGCTCCATTAAGCATATTTACAATTGCTCCGTATTCTTTAAATGAATCATCCTCAACAATAAATTTATGTTTAATTGCTTCTGCTTTTTTCTTTGCTTTTGGATTGCTATCGTCCGATGGGACTGGAATTGTAATTGTAACTGGTACTGGGATGTTAGATTTACGTCCCTGATCGTATTCCATCATATATCCATTTACGAAATACTTACCTTTTTCTTCTACGCTTAAATCATCTAAACTATCTTTATTAAAGATAATGTTAATCGTCGCTGTCGAAGATGGCTCTGCATCGTCTGCTGCAAGGTAAATTCTGCTTGGCACATATGACTCATAAACTCTCTGATTTTTTTCTGAATAATTATAGTCGCCATTTCCTTTAATAAGGAACATCTTATCTTTATACTTCTCGCTATTGATTACCTTTTTAATAAAGTCGATGTAGTCCCATTCGGAAATGAACTCATGTCTTCTTTTTTTACTCTTCTCGTAAGCCTCTACAACTTCATCTTTTGATTCAAGATCTACTTCTTTTAATTCTTCATCTGTAAGTTCTTTTCCTTCATGAAGTTTCTCCGCCATATTCTGAAGTTTGTATCTACGTCCTGGTTTTTCAAGATCGAAAATAAACTTCTTAAATTCTGCAACTTCTGCAAGTCTAGGAGAAGTTAATCTTTCTTTGAAAGGAATCTGAATTGACTCACCTTTTACTTTGTTTCCATTTTCATCAGTACCGCCTTTTGTGAATGTGTAAATATCACCATGACCGTCTTCAAAAGCACCGGCTGTAACTGAAAGCATATGCCGATTATCACCACAGGTAGCGTTAAAAAGTAACTGCTTTCTTACCCAACCAGACGGATATTTGTTTTCTGTGTACGGCTTGAATTTCTCAGTCTCCTTAGAAATACTGAGTTTTCCAATCATGTCATAATTCATTAAATGAATCCTCCTTATATATGTATAATTTTTTTGTTATTTATTTAAACGCCCATACGGACGGAACACAGAAATAAATTTATGTAAATTTCTATGTAAAAGGTGATTTTTGAGTACAAAAACCCAAGGGTATGCCTGTCCACCCATATTTATTCTCTATTCAGTTGTTCGAATATTTGGAATTGTGGATTGAATTAATCCTTGATTTGTTGAGAATAAGTTCTCATTTTATAAGCAAAATGCCTTGCATAAACATCACAAACGTCATCATAAATAGCACAAGATAAATGATAATCGTCATATAACAATTCTTTTATTTTACGATTCGCCTGAATGCTATTCCCCGGCATTTGTTTTGATTTGAAATATATTGCTCTGCCGTCATATAATTCAAATGCATTACAATATGTATCCCAATCTTCTACTTCTATAATTCTTGATTGATGATCATAAATTCTATTGTCATTATCGACAAATATGTTCGTTTCGATTACTTCTACCATTTTTACCTCTCAAATTTGAATGAAAGATTAGATTCTTCCGTTCCTATCATTCGGTGCTTTATCTGATTTAGAGTTGAAGAATTTGTTCTTATACTTATATTCTCTCTTATAATCACGAAATTCTCTAAGCAATTCATCATACATCTCTTCAAGCTTCTTCTTTTGATCTTCAGTTTCTACAATATCATCTTCTACATAATAAGTAATTGAACCGTCGGAACTTCGAAGCCTTTTCTTTATTACCACAATCTGCATAATATCTGCCAAAAAGAACTCTTCATTTTTTTCTAATAAGGGAATATCTATGTCATATTCTCCAATCACATCATCGGCAATTACCTTATCTGTCTTTTTTAAATAGGTTTCACCAAACAAATCGGTCACATATTTCCCAGCGACTTTTCTTTGCCGGAATATACTCTTTACTGTGTCTGCCATTCTTATTCTCCTTCATATAATTTTAAAGTTCCATCTGAATTATAGATAGGTGTTATGCCAAAAGAGTATCCTGCTTCTTCTATAAAATACATTACTTTTGTATTTTTATCATAAGAGACTTTCGTATTTCCGGTTTTATAAATATCAACAAGATCAAAATATTTATTTCCAAGCTTGTTGTTTGTTGGTGTTATGTCTCCACTACCACACCCTGTCAAACCAATACACATTGATAATCCAAGTACGATTGCTGCAATTTTCTTTTTCAAAATCTCACCACCTTATTATTCTCCAATCAGAATCCACAATCTTCTCTTCTTACTTGCTTTTAGATTATCTATAAAATCAAGCTTATCCAAACTTATCATAAGATTTGGTTTGTTACGCCGGATCTCACTGATTGATGGATAAATACCTAATTCCACAAGAATTTTTGGAAGAAATCTTTCTTCTGTATAATAAGTTTTCTCCTCTTCTATCCTTGCCCAATCATCTTCATCTGAAGCAAACATATCTTTCGGATCTACTATTGGAGTTCCTATTACAATATTCTCTATGTAAGCCATATTCTCACCTCAAATAACCTAAATGAAATCTATGTTTACTCTACAATCATCCAGTCTTCAGATAACATATCTGTCTGACTTGCGAGCCATCCAATAACCAATTTATTATCTGCTGTTTTCATATCAATATGAGGGCAAATTTCAATTTCATCCATACCTTTGTCTTCGCAAAAACTTCTTATATAATTTGCAGTTTCAGGTTTCATCTTATCTAAGCTAACAACACTTCCCGTTGTCATATAGAGAAACATCCCTTTGCCGTTCCATCCGGATCTTGCTACTTTCTTACCTTCTTTTAATGCTTCAATCGCTTTACCAAAATTCATATTCTATCTCCTCTCGAAATGTCACTTTCATCCGGTTATTTATTCTTTGAATTCGTCGTTGTTTTAGCATTCTGAATGGATTTCATAAGCTGGAGGTTGTCATTAAGAACTAATGCCATTGCCTGATCTTCCGAGAATCCTGTTTTTACATATGCATCATACATATTTCTTTTATTCTCTGCGACCATTTTATAATAGTCATCGTTCTTCACAAAGTCCTTCATAATCTCAAGTATTTCTTTACATACCATATATACAGTAGGCTTATATTTGTTGATATATTCTTTAATCATATCATCCAATGATGTATCATTTGGTTCTTCTGTATCTAATCCATCTGAAAGCATTTTTCTAAGTGCCATTTTTGTCATTGTATCCATATTATTTATTCTCCTTCTTTTCTTTATCATGTTTCTTCTTTGCGTAAGCAGCTTTGTTGGCTCCTAACTGGTTGTCCAGTTTTGCAAAAATACTTTTCATCTTCCCATAATGTGTTCTCATAATTTTTTCTCCTTTTCTTTATTTTAAATATGTTTGAATCATATCAACGATAATTTTTTCTGGGAAAGTTCTGCATGTAATAATTGTAATAATATTACTAAAAATCATTGAAACTGAACCTATCATTCCTGCTCCAGATAATACCCATGTAAGTGTGGCTGCAACATCCCAGTCAGTTATTTCTTCAATTTCGTCATATTTCTTTTTACAAAAAATTCCAATTTTGATTCCAATGCAACTAATAATAAATAAGATAATTCCAAAAATTAGCCACATTGTTGCAATTGAGAATTTGTAATTTACACATTTAGCCATTAATTCTTTTAAATATGGCTGTACATTTTTACTTGACCAATCAATAGCAAGTCCAAACTTATCACATAAATTATCAAGAACTTTAATAATCTGATCTGAAACCATTTCAAGCACCTCTCTTTCTTTTCTTATATAATGTATTTAACTCTCTCTGTAGAGATTATTTTTCTAATAGATTCCTGCAATACTTTATTCTCTTTTTTAATTGAGAAATATCGAGATTCATATTATTAATTTCATCAGATATCATCTTCTTGTGAAGTTCTTCTTCCAGTTCAGACAGTCTTAGTTCTACTATATCTAAATAATCAATAATAATATCTTGCAGATCTCTATCTGCGTTAATTGCTTTTGACACATATACACCTCCTATACAGACCAAATAGCAAAGTACGAATCGTGCTTGTTATATGGCTCTCTGCTGATAATATCCTTGTCTGTATATTCGCCATTTTTTACCATTTCTGTAGCAATTTCTTCACTATCCGCTTCGATTTTACCATGAATCATCTGCTCGTCTTGTTCCATTTGAAATTCAAATTTCATTGTAAATTTTCACTCCTTTTTTGCTTATTTTTAACTGACTGTAAAGGATTCGAACCTTTATCTTACGGCAATAACGTGTTATCCATTTACACCAACAGCCAAACCCGTAAACAAACGACAATGAAAAGTATGAAAAACTATGATTTCGGTTATTATCTAACCGATGTGACAATGATGGACTCGAACCACCGACCATAGAAAAGTATACCTTGTTCTTTGCTCTCCCAACTGAGCTAATTGCCACACTTAGTAGTTCCGTCACAGATTATGCGCGCTACAACCTATGAAATATAAATGTCGGAGAATGTTTGCTGTTTAACGACACTCATACAACTCAAATATGCTTTCTCATGGCATACTTTCGTTCGGATATGTGAATCTCAACAACTAGCATTGTATCAATCCACAAAAGATGGATGGTGGATTCGAACCACCTTTATAAGATTCATTACCTCAAAGGTGCATCTTCTCGATAACTTCACTTACAACCACAGCGTTCCTACTCGTACTAGAATCTGTCATGCACAACAAAATTCGTTCCGTTGCTGTCATCCACCGTATTATAAGCGCACCCATGTTTTCGCACATGACTAATACGCAATGTCTTAAGCGCACTTTTCGCTAACCTTTGTTCCAGAGTGCTTTGGAAAAGTATAAGGTCAAGTATCTCTCATGGAGCGTACCCGACTTGAACGGGTGATCTTATGCTTATGAGGCACATGCATTAACCAACTATGCTAACGCTCCAGAAACTTACAACTTTTATGAGGTAAGTTGACAACCCGTTTTTGTGATAAAACATCAAATTTAGAAAGGAGTGTCTGATTGATAATTCAGACAAACTAGGCTGGTGGGGTTTGAACCCACGAAAGATAGACGATTCAAAGTCGCCTGCGTTAAACCACTTCGCCACAGCCCATTGTAACTTGCAGTAGTTTCTTCATCTCTATATTCTCTATATTGATGCCAATCCTAACCCACTGCGTGAACTACCCACGACCTCCACTTACGCTTAGAGGTCGAAGCTTCCTAATCAATATCTCTAATGAGACAAGTTTACTTAGGCTATCCCGGCAGTTCCTGCCGTTCTTATTCTCAAACCTTCGTTAAGAATATTTATTGCTGCATTTATGTCTCTTTCATGATGAATTCCACAGACAGGGCAAGTCCATTCTCTAATTGACAATGCCTTCTTCCCGTCTCTATGACCACAATTAGAACATATCTGGCTGGACGGATACCAAGTATCAATTTTTATAATTTCTCGTCCATACCAATCAGCTTTATATTCCAACTGTCTTACAAATTCACTCCAAGATACATCTGCAATTGATTTTGCTAATTTATGATTACCCATCATATTTTTTACTTTTAAATTTTCAAGAATTATTGTTTGATTTTCACGAATAATTCTCGTAGATAATTTCTGTAAAAAATCTTTTCTTTGATTTGCAATCTTTTCATGTTGTTTTGCAACTTTAATTCTGCATTTTTCTCTATTTTTACTTTCTTTTTTACAACGAGATAAATCCTTTTGTAATTTTCTTAATTTCTTTTCATACCTTCTAAGATACTTTGGATTCTCAACCATTTCGCCATCAGAAGTAATTGCAAATTCTTTAATACCAAGATCAATTCCTATTTCATTATTGCCGATAGGTAATTTTTCTTTTTCATTTTGATTAACTAAAACAGAGACATAATATTTACCAGAAGGATTTTGAGAAACAGTAACGGATTTAATTATTCCTTCAAAATTCCTATGTTTCTTAACTCTAACCAAACCAATCTTAGGAAGTTTTATATATTTATCTGATACATAGATATTTCCACCTTGATTATTAGTTGTATAAGAAAACTTATGACTTTTCTTACTTTTGAATTTAGGGAATCCTACTTCCGGTCTTTTAAAGAAATTGTTGTAAGCTGTCTGTAAATTCATCTGTGCATTTGCTAACGCAAGAGAATCAACTTCTTTCAGCCATTCAAATTCTTTCTTATATTGAGCAGGTGTATTATTAAGTTTCTGTTTTGTTTCTTTGTAATAATCAATCTTATCTGAAAGCATACGATTATAGATGAATCGTACACATCCGAAACATTTTGCAAAATATATCTGTTGTTCTTTATTTGGATACAATCTATATTTATATGCTACTAACATCTATAATCACTTCCTTCCAATTGTATATTCTCTATCTCAATTCATCCCACCACTTTAAGAAGTGGTAGAAATCTTACGGACTAAGCTGTTGTTAATACTCAATAGTGATATCTGTCGTTGCGTTACTTACACTAAGAGCAGCATCAATTCCGGCTTTGAATTTAGAAATCTCATCTTCCAGTTCGTCGATTTTATCCTTGATACCAATTGGATCAACCATCTCATATGTATGTGCTTCAATGTAAGCCTTTCTCATGGTTTCATATTCGCTTGCATTGATTTTACCTTCTTTAGAACCATAAATACCATCCAGATGAATCTTTGCCTTTTCAGCAACATTGGCATTCTCATCATTGATCTTATTGCAAGCCTTTGCATACTGATCTTTCATTTCCTGTAAAAGAGTCTCTTTTAAAGCAATACCATGCTGTTTCATATAGATAGCTTCTGCAACTGTATATTTTTCATATTCTCCTTTAAGATGTTTTTCTGCATTGGAATTCGTAATTGCTCTCTTAATTGCAATTGCTCGTTTAATCAAATCGTTGGACTTGTCATATCCGGAAACGACTGTTTTTTTGAACTCTTCAATACTTACTCCATTAATCTTTTGATTTGAATGGATGTTTTCTTTACAGAATGTAGATTCTGTAACTGTTTTATAGATTCTGTCATTAAGAATCTTAAGTTCTGCTAATCCCTGATGAATTGTCATTGTCTCTTTTGTCATAATAATTTCTCCTTTTTTATCTTTAAATTTTAAACTTTGTACTTATTTATTCTCTATTTTTTAAATCTTCTCTGCATCTATTTAACAACCGAATAACAGTTTCGATTAATGTATATTCGCCTACTTTTTCATAACAATTGCAATCCAAGTCAATTGTTTCTATACATCCATTTTCGTTAATTGCCGTATAGTAATAATCTCCATCCACATCAATTACAACCATTAAAATATCTTCTTCATTATCTAAAAGGATATCTCCAACAGACGCATCTTTTATATATTCCTTAGAAGACACTTCCCAATCGATTGCTATATAATCCGACAGCTCGAATATATTTTCTAATTCCCATTCACATCCTTTCTCTTTGAAATAAGTGTGTCCATCTTCAATTTTGAAAAATATGTCTGGATCTAGTTTTCTGAAACATATCTTACCTTCTTGCATAGCTTTAATTGCTTCCGTAAAATTCATAATTTTCATCCTCCTCTCTCTTATATTCTCCATCTAACCACTCTTCACAATCAGTTAATGCGTTATCATAATATTCATATGTTCTTCCACTTGGCGATAACCATTTATCTGTCTGTGATGATTTATGTACTAAATATGGAGATAATTCGTCCAATGACATTTTTCTTATTCTGTCTATTCTTCTTAACAATTACTTATTCTCCTATTATTAACCTTTTCATACACTTGTAAAAACTAATTAAGTATTCATTTTTTATTGAAAAGAATCCTGCACTGGCATAATAACACCAATATATTTTTGTTAATAATTCCACTTCATCGTCTGAATACCCATAAGCTTTCAACGTTAATTTGCCAATACATCCATCTGTTGATATATTATTTTTTCTCTGGAAATATTCAATTAATTCAAGTTTTTCATCAACAGATTTCATAATTATGTATTCTCCCTTCTTTTTCTTTTGAATACCACACAGAGTTTTGAGGCTCTGTATGGTTGGAATTATTTTTGATTATTTGTTATCAGTAACAACAGTATTCGCTCCTGTGGTAGTTACCCATCCGAACTTAAGTCTTGCTTCTGCTTCTTTCATACGAATAAGTTCATCTGTAATAGATGAAGAAATGACTCTATTTGATTCTGCTTCAGCATTAGCTTTTGTAATCTGAATCTGAGCATCTGTCTCTGCCTGAATCTTTTCTGTCTCTTTCTGCACTTTCACTTTCTGCTGTTCTGCTTCTGCCTGCTGTTTTTCCTGTAACGCAGTCACACGATTATCGATTGCAGTTTTTAATTTATCATCTGGGTGAACATCAATAATTGAAGCATCAAGAACCTCAATACCGTATTTTTTAGTAAAATCTTTATTCAAATATTTTGTAATATCAGAATTAATCTTAGATCTGTTTCCAGAATAGATATCCATCATGGAATAATCAGTTGTTACTTCCGAAATTTTAGATTTAAGAACCGGCTTGATTCTACTTTCTACAATATCGTCTCCATCCATGCCACGGAATTTCTTATATGTATTCACTACTGTGTCTGGATTGTATCTATAAGACATCTGAAAACTGATTGCAATACTTGCATCATCCGATGTAGCAACTTTGAAAGAATCATCATTCTCGCTACCTTCACGTTTATCCTTTGACATTACAAGAATCTCATTACTTGTTGAAAATTCTTTTACTTTTTTAAGTGGTGAAATAAAATGAATTCCTGGCTGTAATGTTTCTTTCTGTACTCCATCCTTGTAGTTATATACAATTCCTGTTTTACCAGTTTCAATAAGATCGCAAGATTTCACTCCAAAAGCTCCGCCTACGACTGCTACCGCTACAATTAACCCAACTAATCCTTTTTTCCTTTTTTCATATAAGTTATTCTTCTCCTCGTTTCATTTCTTCCTCTGCTTCTTTGTTATCTTTGAGCATTTTCAGTCTAATCTTATTTGCAATCATCATTGATACACTACCAACAATTGTCACAATCAAAACTGCTAGAACTGCCCATCCTAAAAAGATTACCCACATATATATTCTTCACATCCTTTCTATTTGTTTTAGAACATTTATAACAAAGATGAGTCAAAAATAACAATGACCATCTTAGCCACACTTATTTATTCTCCATCTATAACCACTTCTATCGGATATAAACGATCTTTGCAATATT
>OBKS01002584.1_pt1 | contig 10143 bp, 7 predicted proteins | sample 1517381 | NCBI WGS metagenome assembly OBKS01 (sample SAMN04571686, study PRJEB22368) | human gut metagenome | biome: human gut; material: stool | host: Homo sapiens | place: Luxembourg | collected 2012-08-03
GTCCCCTACGATTGAAGCAATCGGTATTTGGCTAAATCTTTTATCGATACTAGTTAAACCAGTTGCATAACCAAATATATGGCTACTTGGTAATACTTCAGGTAAAATGTTTTTAGGAATACCAAAATATCCTAATAATTCATCATCCCATTTTAACTCATTAATATTATAGATCAAAGTTCTAGAAGCATTACTATAATCGGTAGCATGAACCTTGCCATTTGTAAGCTTCCATAATAAATAGGTATCTATGGTTCCAAACAACAATTTTCCTTCTTCAGCTTTTTCTTTAACATTATCAACGTTATCAAATATCCATTTAATCTTACTAGCAGAAAAATACGGATTAATAATCAAACCCGTTTTTTTCCTAAAGATATCGCTAAGTCCACGATTAATTAAATCTTCACAAATAGATTGGGATTGTCGTGATTGCCATACTATCGCATTATAGACTGGCTTCCCAGTAGTTTTGTCCCATATCACTGTTGTTTCTCGTTGATTAGTAATTCCAATAGCTTTGAGTTTATTTAAATCTAGGTTGCTTGTATAAATAACGTTTTTAATTGTTTGATAAGTTAATTCCCATATTTCTTCGGGATTATGTTCAACCCAACCATTATGGGGACATATTTGAGAAAACTCAATTTGATTTTCCGCAATAACATTGGCTTTATTATCAAATATTATTGCCCTTGTACTTGTTGTACCTTGATCAATTGTTAGAATATATTCTTTTCCCATACACCAAACCATTAGTCCTATATTTTCAGTTTATTATATCACATTTTTTTTAGAATTACAAGAAAAAAAGTATACTATTCTTTTATTTTTCGTCTTTTATGACTTTTTCCGCAATATCAAGTCTTACTAAATCGTTAAATTCGACTTTACTATCTAACTCTTTTGCTTCAATCATAATATCTTGTAAACGATTAAAGCCTTCTTTTGAAAACATCGGGGTCTTACACCATGCATTTATTGAACGATACCTATTAACTACTTCAATTAAGACATCTAGGTTTATATCAGTAAAGAATGGTCGTACAGTTTCCGCAATTTCTTTATCGGTAGCATTTTCAACAAACTTTTGCCCTTTATATAAAGCTCTTGTGAATTTTTCAAGAACCTCTTTATTGTTGTTATAATAATCCAAAGTAGTTGAGTATGCTGTATAAGTAATTTCTCCTGCATATTCAGCTGTTGCGGCTAAAAGATAGGCTTTCTTTTGATTGATTAAAGTTGTAGCTGTTGGTTCAAATAAACTTACGAAATCGCCTTCTCCTTCTAAGAATGATCCCGTTAATGCCGCAAAAGCAACATCAGTACGAACATTTACATCTTTGGTATCATCATCTTGTCCAACGTTTAATCCTGCTTGTTTTAAGACATACTCAAGAGTCATTTCTGGTACGCCACCTTTTCTACCACCTAAGATGCTTTTACCTTTTAAGTCTGCTAAAGTAAAGTTTTCAATAGGAATTCTTCCAAAAATAAAACTTCCATCGGTTCTCGTTAATTGAGCAAAATTAATCAGATAATTACTTTTATTATTTTTATATAAATAAATGGTAGGTTCGGGACCTTGCAAACCAATTTGCGCATCATTTGATAATAATGCGGCGGTAACTTTATCCGCTCCATTGGCATTAATTAAATCAATTTCAAGACCTTCTTCTTTAAAATAACCTTTGGTTATTGCGGCATATTGAGGAGCGTAGAATATCGAACGAGCTACCTCAACAAGTTTTATCTTCTTATATTTGGTTTTTCGACAACTAGTAGTTGTAAAACCTACCAATAAAATTGCTAACGCACAAAATATTTTTTTCAAATTAATTCCTCTTTCTTTTTATATTTTTTTCAATTATATTGACTACTTCATACATCACAAATGAAATTATAGCTAAGACAATGACCCCCATCATAACTAAATCCATATTAAACACTTGTGAACCATACATTATTAAATAGCCAATTCCATACCTTGAAACAATGAATTCACCAACAATAACGCCTACCCAACTCATACCAATATTTATTTTAATTAAACTTATTATATTGGCTAGATTAGCAGGAATAACTAATTTAAATAATATTTGTAATTTAGTTGCATTAAAACTTTGTAGCATTTTTATTTTTTCTTCTTCTACTTGAATAAAATAATTGTATGCTGAAATAATTGTTAACACTAATGATATTGAAACCGCCACCGCAGTGATTCCCTTTATGCCGGTTCCCATCCAAATTATAATGATTGGCGCAAGAGCTGTTTTAGGCAAAGCATTTAATACTACTAAAAATGGTTCCATTATTTTAGCTATTATTTTATTCCACCAAAGAATAATTGCGATAAGTAAACCCGCTAGGGTTCCAATAACTAATCCCAATAATGTTTCAAGTAATGATATGCCAATATGTTTATATATTGTTTTCGTAACAATATAAGTTTTTAATAATTTCACAATTCTACTAGGTTTACTAAATAAGAAGGCATCAATCATTTCAAGTGAAGATAGTAATTCCCATAACCCTACAAATAAAACTAAAATAACTATTTGGGCAATTAATACTTTGATTGCTTCTTTTCTTCGTCGTTTTAGAAATGGATTATTCATTTAAAAGCCCCCATATTTCATCAAAATACTTTCTAAATTCACTAGATAGTCTTTTATTAAATGGCGTATTATCAGGTGAATCGGTTTTAATGTCAATTATTTTTTTCAACTTTGCTGGTCGATGTGATAAAACTATTACTCGATCTGCCATAGCAATTGCTTCTGAAATGTCATGAGTAACTAGTATTGCCGAAACATTAGAATCTTTTATCATTTTAAAAATATCTTCACTGACATTTATTCTAGTTTGATAATCTAATGCTGAAAATGGTTCATCTAGTAACAACACTTGAGGATTAGTAGCTAGTGTTCTAATTAAAGCTATGCGTTGTCTCATCCCACCTGATAGTTCTTGAGGGTAACTATTTATAAAATCTATTAATCCATATTTAGTTAATAACTCTTTTGTCTTATCGATATTTTCCTGATTTTTTTCTTTTTTTATTTCCAATCCTAGCATTATATTTTTCCAAACTGTCCGCCAATTAAATAAATGATCGCGTTGAAACATGTAGCCTATTTCACCATCAACATAGATTTCCCCCTCAGTTGGTTCAATCAATTTAGATATTATGTTTAGTAGTGTTGATTTACCCGAACCACTCGGTCCAACAATTGCAATTATTTCTCCTTCATTTAAATTAAAGGTTATATTTTCTAATACATCAAGTGCTCCTATTTCAGTATAAAATGTCTTACTTACATTCTTCATTTCTAATTTTTTCACATTTTCACCTCTTCAATGGTACACTTTATTTTATTCATCATTTCTACTTTAGTGTAGGCAAATAAACTTTTTCATTTGTATCAAAACAAAGGCTATTATTTTGGCAAACAAAAAGTGGTACCTTTTTAGATACCACTATCGTTTAATATTTAATTTTTAAAACTTGAGGATTCTTTTTCTTTTCTTTTATTTTCTCAAATTCTTTATGTTTCATTCTTTCTTGTTTTAATTCAAGATTTTTAATTAAAAGTTCTACTCCTAACATCAAAGTTATTGAAACAACAACCATACTGAAGGCAAGCCAAGTTGCGGTAGCATTAGAAGCTCTTTCAATTTTATATTCTTTTCCATCAACTAAAATTGTTTCACCATCCAACAATATATAACCTTGTTCCGTTATATTTACATTAACTGGATTTACTTCACCAGTAGCTTTATCAACGATTCTAACTGTATCCCATTTTAGGCTTTCATATTCAAAATCAAATTTGATTTTAGTTTTAGGAATTCCAATTGTTTTACCTTTCATTGATGTTAGAATACATGCGATTGAAACAACCCACATAAGAATACACAAAACCACTTTTTTCTTGTTAAAAGGTAAACATGCTCTACACATAACGACTAGTAAAGTAAGTGTAGCAGTCATTGCAACTACTGTCTTTACTTCTGGAACTTCAAAGCCATATTCTCTTGAGAACCAATAAGTAAATACGATTGCACCAACGATACCAGCTGCACCAGGAATAGCACTCTTTAAAGCATTTCGCATAAAGTTACCTTTAACTGGCGTATTATTTGCTTGTAATGCCAAGAACATTGATGGTATACCGATTGCAAACATTTCTAATATTAGTAATTGATTAGATCCACTAAAAGGGAATGTAGCATTTCTTAAAAATCTTTGATAAAGAGGAATATCTGCATCCTTTTGGCCTAACAAATAGAAGAATCCACTGGCAGTTAAGATTGCAAGGAAAGTCATAAATAGGGTTTTTACTAAATATAACATTGCGGTTTGTTGAACGTTGTTAATTACTCTTCTTCCTTCCGCAACTACTTTTGGCATTGAGGCAAAATTAGAATCAACTAATACTAATTGAGCAACCCCTTTTACTGAGTCATTGCCTGATGCCATTGCGATACTACAATCTGCTTCTTTTAATGCAGGTATATCGTTAACACCATCACCAGTCATCGCTACTGTTTTTCCTTGTTTCTTAAGGGCTTGTACTAGTAATTTCTTTTGTTCTGGTTTAACTCTTCCAAAGACTGTAAATTTACTAGCCGCTTCAATTACTTCATCTTCACTCATACCATCTAAACTAACACATTTGCTGGCATTTTCAATTCCAACTCTACGTGCTACTTCTGATACTGTTACTGGGTTATCACCAGATATTACTTTTACTTCTACGCCACTTTCCTTAAAATACTCAATTGTATCTTTGGCTTCTTCACGAATTTGGTCTTCAATAAGTATCAGGGCGATTAACTTAGGTACACGTTGTACCTTACCATCTTTTACAGCTAAATTTGAATGTGCTAAACAAAGCACACGCAATCCTTTATTGGCATAATCAGAAATTTTATCAGCATATTTTTCAAATCCACTCTTTAAAACAAATTCAGGTGCACCAATAATGTATGTATTTGTTTCACCAAAAGAAACTGCACTATATTTACGATCAGATGAGAAAGGAACAACCATTGTAGGTGTTAAAACTGATTTTATCCCATAGTAATTAGCAAGGGCTTGTGCCGTTGCATTAGTTTCTTGTAATGCCGCATTCATTGAACTTATGACATCTTCAATATTAGTTTTGTCAGGTTCATTAATGATTTCGTGTTTAATAACTGTCATCTTACCATTTGTGATAGTACCTGTTTTATCTAAACATAATACATTAACTCTGGCTAGCATTTCAATACAATAATTATCTTGAACTAAGGTATTGTGTTTTGACAATCTAAATACCCCAACCGATAAAGCAACTGATGTTAATAAATATAATCCCGCAGGTATCATACCAATGATTGCGGCAGTAATTGGTTTAATCGCCACAATATAATTAGCTTTAAGCGGAATAATCAAATCAGGATTAGATAAATCACCACCATACAACAAATCCCTAAAGCCTTTCCAGTTCCATGACCACGCATACATTGCAACCGATGTTATGACAATAATAAAGCCCATAACAACTAGTAATTTTCTTAGACCTGAAAGTATTTGTGAGTTGGGCTCAGTATATTTCTTAGCTTGTGATGTTAATTTATTAATTTCATTCATTTTTGCAACATGGATTACTTTTGCATATGATGTACCAGAAACCATAAAACTTCCTGAATAAATTACATCATTAACTTTTTTCTTAATTGGTACTGATTCACCAGTAAGTTGTGATTCATTAACTTCAACTTCACCTTCTAGTAGTACCATGTCCGCAACAATTTGAATACCAGGAGTTAAATAAACGATATCGTCTAAAACTACATCGGTTTCTTTCATTACAACTTTTTCACCATTTCGAACTAATGTTACCTTGGGATTAGTCAATAGTTTTAATTTATTAATTGCAATTTTTGACTTAGTTTCTTGAATTATCCCAATAACAAGGTTAATACTAACAATTATTACGAATGAGAAGGTTGCTAAACCAAATTCAAAGGTTTTATCACTACCTAAATTTAATAATTGTTTTACACTATCATTTACTCCTGCTTGTTTATTCCAGGCATTTGCTACTAACAATAATATTAAAACAATAATATACAAAATATTAAAAAAAGTAAAAGTGTTTTTAGTTATTACTTTAAAAACTAATTTGAAATTTTTAGTAAATTTACTTTCTACCCTTCCTTCAATATTTACTTGTAAATTTTCAATTCTTTCATTAACTTCTTCATCAGTAAGTCCATCTTTATAATTTTTACTACTTACATATTTGGGAGTTTTACGATCTTCACTATACGTACCATAAACTGTTTTTTTCTTTTTCTTTTTCTTTTCCGTTTTCTTTGAAGAGGCATTACCTTCACTTAGCTTTTTGCTCATTTCATTGCTCCTTTCAAAAATATTTATACGATGTTCTTTTTCTATTATATCATTTTTAAATATTTATTAAAAGTGAATAACATAAATTTTTTTATCTTATTTTTGGTTTTTTTTCTTCGAAAATGATAAAATCTATTTGAGGTGAAATTATGAAACAACCAATAATCGGCATAAGCCCACGCTATGCTTTTTACAAAGAAACTAATCGACATTTTTTGCAAGTTAATACTGATTATATTGACCAAATCGTAAACAGAAATGCGATTCCCCTAATTCTTGTCCCAGGACCAAATTTATTAAATTCTTTAAAAATGTGCGACGGAATTCTCGAAATAGGTGGCGATGATATTGATCCTAAATACTATGGTGAAACAAATGATTTAGGTTTGTCAAAAGGTATTGATGAAGAAACTGATTTAATTGATAAAGAAATTATTGAATATGCAATAATTAATAAACTACCCGTTTTAGGAATATGTAGAGGCATCCAATGTATTGCGGCATTCCTAGGTGGAAAATTAACTCAAGACATTGAAACGGATAAATTAGAACATCCAGCAGTTGATAAAAAACATTACGTTGAACGAATTGCTACGGGAAATCTTTCTAAATTATTACCCGAAAAATTCCTAGTAAACACCTTTCATCATCAAGCTGTTAAAACAGTTCCTGAGGGCTTTATTGCTACTTATAAAAACGCTGATGTAATTGAAGCAATCGAACATAAGACATTACCAATTGTAGCAGTTCAATGGCATCCTGAAAGATATTATACCAAAGAATCAGAAATAATCTTTGACTACTTCTTGGAGAAAGTAAATGAATATCGAGAAAATAATAACTAGCAAAAACGTCTATGATGGCCGTATTGTAAAGCTAGATATTAATGAAGTTGAACTACCAAATGGCCAGATTGCAAAACGCGAAGTTGTCTCGCACAAACCTGGCGTTTCAATTGTTGCGATAGATGATAAAAACAATTTCATATTTGTAAAGCAATTCCGTAGTGGTATTGGTGATGAACTTATCGAAATACCTGCTGGTTTAGTTGAAAATGGTGAAAATCCTAAAAGTGCTGCACGACGTGAACTCCAAGAAGAAATTGGATATGATTGTAGTAATTTAGAATTACTTTGTAGTTTTTATCCATCTCCTGGCTTTTGTAATGAAGTTACTTATATATATTTAGCAACAAATTTAATTAAAAGTTCTTTACCTAAAGATGAAGATGAATTTATTGAGTTAATTAGAATTCCTATGGCAGAAATTAAAAGCTTATATAATAAGGAATACACTGTTGATGGAAAAACCATCTTAGGCATTACCCTTGCCTTAAATAGACTATCTAAATAGCAACGAAAAAGAGTGATTCAAAAATCACTCTTTTTGCTTACTAATTTGTTTTTTTGTATTCTGCAACAATTTTATCAACTAATTGATTAGGTACATCATCGTATCTGATAAACTTACGTGTAAATTTACCACTACCTTGAGTCATTGCCTTTAAGTCAATTGAATAATTGATAATTTCAGCTTCTGGTATTTGAGCAGTAATTGCAGTTTTACCATTACCTACTGGTTCCATACCAATTACAGAACCTCTTCTTTGAGGAATATCACCCATAATGTCACCAACATATTCATCTTTTACAGTTATTACAACTTCCATAATAGGTTCAAGAATTGTTGGTTTAATTGTCTTACATGCTTCTTTAAAGGCAAGTGCTGCCGCAATCTTAAATGAAATTTCATTTGAATCAACTGGGTGGTATGATCCATCATATAAAACAGCTTTTACACCAATAACTGGGAATCCCGCAATAGGACCATGTTCTAAAGTATCGATTAAACCCTTTTCAACCGCTGGGAAGAAGTTTTTAGGAACCGCTCCACCAACTACTTCTGAAGCAAATTCAAAGTCTTTGTCTGCTAATGGTTCAAAACGAATCCATACATCACCAAATTGACCTGCTCCACCAGATTGTTTTTTATGACGACCTTGGGCAGAACCGATTTTACGGATAGTTTCACGATAAACGATTTTTTGGTCAGCAGTATCTACATCTACTTTAAACATATTTTTCATCTTTTCTAAGATATAACCAATATGAGTCATACCTTGACCACCAACTAATAATTGAGCAGTTTCAGGGTTACGTTTTACTTCAAATGTCGGATCTTCTAAGTTTAATTTTTGTAATGCAGAAGAAATCTTATCTTCATCTTGTTTTGTTTTAGCATGAATTGCTACATAGATTACTGGTGTAGGCATTTCGACTGGTGGATACATTATAACATCTTTCTTATCACAAAGAGTATAACCTGTTTGAATATCGCCAGATTTAGTTAAAACACCAATGTCACCGGCATGTAAAACATCAATATTTATTTGAGTTTTACCCATAATGCAAGAAATTACACCAATTTTTGCTACTTGATCAGTATTTGGAATATAAACTTCAGTAAGACCTTTAGTTGTTCCTGAACATACTTTTATGAAATTAATAGTACCTAGGAAAGGGTCCACTAATGTTTTAAATACGTATGCTGAGAAAGGTTCAGTATCTAAAGATTTTCTTTCTAGTTTTTCATTATTTTTTGGATTAACTCCACGATTAGGTCTTAAATCTTGAGGTGATGGTAAGTAATTGCAAATCTTTTCTAATAAGCCTTTTACACCCATATCTTTAGTTGCACAGCCAACAAGGATTGGGAAAATATCACAATTTAATAATGCACTTCTTAATCCCTTAGTGATTTCTTCTTCAGTAAGAGTTTCACCACCAAAATATTTTTCTAATAATACTTCATCTTCTTGCGCAACAATTTCAGTGAATTCCGCATATAATTCTTCTACTTTTGCTTCAAATTCAGCTGGAATTGGCGATTCTTTTTCATCTTGACCAATGTATGCTTTCTTTGATAAGATGTCGATATAACCTTGGTAGTCAGTTCCTGAACCAATTGGAATTACAAATGGAACAGCTTTTGAACCAAAACCATTTCTAATATTTTCAATAATTTTATCTAATTTTACGTTTTCTTTATCAGCTTTGTTAACGAAAATAATTGTTGGGGTATGTCTTAATCTTAATTCATCCCAAACTCTTTCACTACCTACTTCAATTCCCTTTTGTGCATCAATAAGGACAACAGCCCCTTTAACTACTGCTAAATCTTGAGCAATTTCTCCTGAAAATTCTTCTGATCCTGGAGTATCAAGGAAGTTGATTTTAAAATTATTCCATTCAACTGGGATTACTGATGTTGAAAGTGATGTTAAACGATTTTGCTCCTCAACAGAATAATCTGATACAGTATTTTTGCGTTCTACTTCACCCTTTTTGTTTATTGCCTTACTTAGGTATAACATTGACTCGCTTAAACTTGTTTTCCCACTTCCTAAGTGACCAAGTAAAGCGACATTTCTAATTTGATTAGTTAAATATTCTTTCATAGTACTCCTCCTCTTGCTATTCAACTATAAAAACGCTTACATTTATATTATATAATATCTTAACGATAATTTCAAATAAATGAATAATTTTTTTGAAAACGTATTCATTTATTGACATGCTTTTTCATTTATTTATCACATTACTAATTTATCCCCTATTTTCGTAAAAAAGACCTCAATATTTTCTCCCTTTTGGTAAGCCTTTACATTGAAGATATAGGCTTTTTTTGATATAATAAACATAAATAATCAAGTAAAATATTAAAAATTTTTATATATTTTT
>OBKS01002591.1_pt1 | contig 10115 bp, 6 predicted proteins | sample 1517381 | NCBI WGS metagenome assembly OBKS01 (sample SAMN04571686, study PRJEB22368) | human gut metagenome | biome: human gut; material: stool | host: Homo sapiens | place: Luxembourg | collected 2012-08-03
GCAAGACTTCTTGAATCCTTTATGCCTTCTACAAGTAAGAAGATCCTTGAGCAGCTTGGTAACGGACATGTAACAGAGAAACCGGAGATCCTGTTCCAGCGAATGGATCTCGAAGAGGTTATGAAGAAAGTTGAAGAACTTCATCCGAAGGTAGAAGAAAAGAAAGAGGAAGAAGCTGTTATCGACATTGAGCCGAAAGATGAGATCACATTTGAGCAGTTCGGAGCAATGCAGTTCCAGGTTGGAGAGATCATTGCATGTGAGGCTGTAAAGAAATCCAAAAAGCTTCTCTGCTCTCAGGTAAAAGTTGGAAGCCAGGTAAAACAGATCGTATCCGGAATCAAAGCACATTACACACCGGAAGAAATGGTTGGTAAGAAAGTTATGGTTCTTGTAAACCTGAAACCTGCGAAGCTGGCAGGCGTACTTTCAGAGGGGATGCTGCTTTGTGCAGAAGATGCAGAAGGTAACCTTGCACTGATGACACCGGAAAAAGAAATGCCGGCTGGAGCAGAAATCTGTTAATCGAAATGTTTGAAAATTCAGACAATTACAACCAAAGCAGATAATAAATAAAAAATATAAAAAAATCAAAGGAATATATTGACAAATTAGACGCCGAATGTTATTATATAACCATCAAAGAGAGAAAGAAATCTCCCAAAGATATTTAACTAAGAAGGCAAAAGTAACAGATGCCTGATTAGATTAAAAATACAAGTTCAACAGGAGGTCAGTCCCATGGACAGTATAGTTTCAGATTTTTATCAATATGTCAGTGGTATGATGAGTGAAGGTTCCTGTGAAGAAAGAGACCTTTGCCAAGCGTAAAAGTCCAGTAGAAAGAAAAGAAGATCAAAGATCGGAGAGTACGGAAACTGGAAGCAAAGAGAAAAAGATGAATCACTCATAGATGTATTGAATAAAAATACCGCATATAACATAGAATGAAAAATGTGTAAAGAAACATTGAAAGGACATGTTATAATCTCAGATTTGTTATAAAAGCAGGAATGACTTGACAGAAGATTTAATACATAAAGTATTGAATGGATATGAAAATCATTCAGGTGATAAAATAACAGACGACAAAGGTCTCACAGGAACGTAGAATCGCGAATAATCTCCGATACAAAATATAAAATTATAATAATAATACAATTAAATAACACTAAAAATGCACTTTCAAAAGGAATTGAAGGTGCATTTTTTTGACATTACAGACCTCATATGGTAGAATAATGAAAGAGTATCGGCTAGTGCCTAATGGACACATTCAGACCAAAACTAATATTTCAATGACAATGAGGTGAGTACAGTGGATAAGTATGAATATAAGTTAAAGACAGAAGAGATGCTGGAACTTATGGAAGATGGAGAATACAGAAAAGCAGCGGCAGCAGCAGATCTGATTGACTGGAAGCGTGTCCGTAACGCAGGGATGCTGATGAATGTCAGTGATATTTATGAAAAAACAAAAGAGTATCAGAAGAGCTATGATGTGATGAATCTTGCATATCGCCGTTCTGAAGGAAGCCGCAAGGTGATCTATAAGTTATGTTCTCTTGCAATTAAGACAAAGAATATAGATGAAGCAATCGACTATTATGACGAATTTATCCAGATTGCACCGAAAGATCCGAACAGGCATATCCTTAGATATCAGATCTTAAGAGCGCAGAGAGCGCCGATCGAACAGCAGATTGAGGCTCTGGAGGAATTTAAGAAGGCAGAATATATTGAAGAGTGGGCTTATGAACTGGCGAAGCTTTATCGCGAAGCAGGTATGATGACAGAATGTCTGGAAGAATGTGATGATCTGATCCTCTGGTTCAGCGAGGGTAAGTATGTTTATAAGGCAATGGAACTGAAGATGCAGTATAAGCCATTGTCACCATCGCAGCAGCAGAAATATGATCACAGATATGAGAAGCTTTCTTCAGAGACAGAAGAAATACCGGATCTGACTTCCTATTTAGGAGAAGACGAGGAAAAAGATTCTGCGTCAGAAGGAGCTGAAGCACTTGGAGATACAAGATCAATCGGGCTGACAGAACAGCCGGTGATGGAGAACGACAGTACTTCCGATGTGATTGACACGGATGCGGTTACTTTGGAAGCGGCAGAAGAGCCGGATGCCGAAGTAGAAAATCCGGAAGAAGCAGGAGTAGAAACAGCAGAAGTTATAGAAGCTTCCGAGGATGAGTCAGAAGTTCAGCCGGCAACGGTAGAGACAAGTGGAGATAAGAGAACACTTAGCAAAGATACTGCTTCCATACCGATTGTCGGTAAGAATCCGGTAAAACCAGTCAAGAAGAAACTTGGAGATACGATGCGGTTAGATGAAGCTCTGCAGCAATTACTCAATCCGAAACCGGAAGTTCAGGCAGAACCGGGAGAAGAAGTCGAACCGGATATGACAGATCTGGAAGAGGATATTGCAGCAATTGAGGATGTAGAAGATCTTGAGATCGTGAATCAACTGACAGAAGAGAAGAAAGCTGAGGAAGCCAGTAAAGAACGAGTAGTTCCATCAGGGATGAAAGAACTGATACCGGAACCGGAGACAGAAGAAAAGCTTATAGAACAGGCAGTGGAGGAGACTTCAGAAGATGTCCCGGAAGATGCAGTTACTATAGAAGCAGGAGAAGCAGAACCGGAAGAAGTTCTTGAAGTAGAAGAGGCAGAACCGGAAGAGGAAGAAATCCTTGAAGCAGGAGAAGCAGAACCGGAAGAGGAAGAAATTCTTGAAGCAGGGGAAGCAGAACCGGAAGAGGAAGAAATTCTTGAAGTAGAAGAAGCAGAACCGGAAGAGGAAGAAATCCTTGAAGTAGAAGAAGCAGAACCGGAAGAGGAAGAAATTCTTGAAATAGATGCAGCTGAGTCAGAAGATCTGACAGATGAATCAGAAGATTTGTCTGAGGTGGAGGAACTGATCTCAGAAACTGAAGTTGTCAATGATGAAGATGATTCAGAAGGAGCAGCAGTAAGAGAGACTATGGACAATAAAAATAATGAAGAACCAATTTTATCACCAGAGATACAGAAACTGATTGATGAGATTGAAGGTGTTATTCCGGAAGAGGAAGAAGTAGATGCAACAGTAAGTTCAGAAGAAGTTCTTGAGGTAGAAGAAGAACCACATGAAAATATGGGAGAGCTTGCGGATGATCTCAGACTCGGTGAGGATGAGTACGAAGATTATGATGCGTATGACTGGGATGATGCAGAAGAGTTTGACGAAGACGATATTTTAGATGATTATGAAGAGTCTGATGACGATTTGTTGGATGATTATGAAGAGTCTGATGACGATCTGCCGGATGATTATGAAGAGTCTGATGATGATCTGTTCGGTGAGGAAGAAGGATATGATGATCTGGATGCCTATGGTTATGAAGAAGACGATGAGGATGATGAAGTAATTAATCCAAGAGATCTTTTCACAGCAGAAGATAAGATTTCAGATGATGATCTTCTTGGTCTGAATTCTTATGAAGAAGTGCCAAATTTTGAAGATGAATTCAGCGTGAATCCAGCGCATAGTGAGGAACCGGATGACAGAGAGATTCCGGATGAAGATGATGGAATTGATATCATGTCTGCGACGACACCATTGAGCCGTAAAGAGACTGCAAAATTGATCGCAACAGGTAAGACATCACCATTACCGTTAGATGAGATTGCAGATGCAATGTCTGATACAGGATTTATTGTACATGGTCGTTATGATCTTGAAACACAGAGTGGAATTGGTACAAGAGCAGGACTTACAGAGGAACAGAAAAAACTCTTCTCTTATTTTGTACCTGTGCGTGGTATGAGTGAGCAGCTGGTAGATGTACTTGAGCAGGATAAGAACTGTACAAACCGCAAAGGAACTTCCAGAACAGGAAACCTTCTGATTATTGGAAATAAAGGAAATGGAAAGACAGTCCTCGCTGTTGATGTTGTAAAGGCAATTCAGAAGCAGCGTGATATCCGTCAGGGTAAAGTTGCAATTGTGACAGGTGAGTCACTGAATAAGAAGAGAATCGGAGACATTTTCCGTAAATTGTACGGCGGTGCACTGATCATTGAAAAAGCCGGACAGATGAACGAAAAAACACTCGCCAAGCTGAACAAAGCAATGGAGCAGGATACAGGAGAACTTTTGGTAGTTCTTGAAGAGCAGAGAAAACCACTGGACAGACTTCTTTCTTCCAACAGAGAATTCAGAAGAAAATTTACTTCCAGACTTGAAGTGCCGATCTTTATTAATGATGAGCTTGTAACATTTGGACAGACTTATGCTCAGGAGAATGGTTACAGAATCGATGAGATGGGAATTCTTGCACTGTACAGTAAGATTGATTCTTTACAGAGAGAAGATCATGCAGTAACAGTAGCAGAAGTGAAAGAAGTGATGGATGATGCGATTGCTCATTCACAAAAAGCTTCCGCAAAGAAACTTGTGAAGAGAGTATTTGGAAAGAATACAGATTCTTCCGACAGAATTCTGCTTTCAGAGAAAGATTTCAACATTTAATGACATATATTTGTTAAGAATTAATAGACAGTCAGTAAAACGACTGTCTATTTTTGTGCAATAATACATTTTCTCTTTCTTTTTTATACAGTATCAAGTATAATAAAACTATAGTGTTCAAGGGGAGAATGAAACTTTGTTACCAATTGAAAGATTCGGTAATGTGCCTTGATCTATAAGAAATTGTATGGTTTTTAAATCATTACAATCAGGAATATATTTGAGCAGTGAGGTGGCTTTATGGTTAAGAAAAACAGCACGAAGACGAAAGTGCAGCCTTATGAGATCGGAGAACTTGACCATTATCTTTTTGGGCAGGGAAATCATTATGAGATTTATAAAAAGATGGGTGCCCATGAGGTGACAAAGAACGGAAAAAGAGGAGTATATTTTGCGGTATGGGCTCCTCATGCAGTAAACGTTTCTGTAATCGGAGAGTTTAATGACTGGGATGAGACGAAAGATAAGATGAAGAGAGGAGAGCCTCTCGGAATATACACATGCTTCGTTCCGGAGGCGAAAAAAGGGGATTTGTATAAGTTCTGTATAGAGACACAGGCGGGTGAGAAGATCTATAAAGCAGATCCATTTGCTAATTATGCAGAGCTTCGACCGGGAACAGCATCCAGAATTACAGACATTTCTAATCTGAACTGGTCAGACAGTAAGTGGATGACAGCTCGTGAGAAGTGGGATAACAAAGAAGAACCAGTGTCTATTTACGAAGTGCATATGGGTTCCTGGATGAGACATCCTGGAAGAGAAGATGAAGGATTCTATACATATCGTGAGTTTGCAGAAGCAATTACAAAGTATGTAAAAGAGATGGGATATACTCATGTTGAGTTGATGGGAATCGCAGAGCATCCGTTTGACGGTTCCTGGGGATATCAGGTGACCGGATATTATGCACCAACTTCACGTTATGGAACACCGGAAGATTTTGCATATATGGTAAATTATCTTCATAAGAATAATATCGGTGTTATTCTTGACTGGGTACCGGCGCATTTCCCGAAAGATGCACATGGTCTGGCAGATTTTGACGGAACACCGACATTCGAATATCCAGATCCGAGAAAGGGCGAGCATCCTGATTGGGGAACGAAGGTTTTCAATTATGAAAAACCGGAAGTTTCCAACTTCCTTCTGGCGAATGCATTGTTCTGGGTTGAACATTATCATGTAGACGGACTTCGTGTAGATGCAGTGGCATCTATGCTGTATTTGGACTACGGAAGAGAAGATGGACAGTGGATTCCGAATAAATTTGGTGGAAATGAGAATCTTGAGGTGATTGCATTCTTTAAACATCTGAATTCTGTAGTTTGCGGAAGAAATAAAGGCGTTATGATGATCGCAGAAGAGTCCACAGCATGGCCGAAGGTGACAGGATCTCCTGAGGATGACGGACTTGGATTTACTTTGAAGTGGAATATGGGATGGATGCATGACTTTACAGAATACATGAAACTGGATCCTTATTTCAGAAAGAATGCACATCACATGATGACATTTTCTATGGAATATGCATATTCAGAGAACTATATTCTTGTACTTTCTCATGATGAGGTTGTTCATCTGAAATGCTCCATGTTGAATAAGATGCCGGGAGAAGGATGGGATAAGTTCCGCAACTTGAAGGTGGCATATGCATTTATGATGGGACATCCTGGAAAGAAGCTTCTCTTTATGGGACAGGAGTTCGCACAGCTTCGTGAGTGGAGTGAAGAGAGAGAACTGGATTGGTTCCTTCTTGCAGAAGAACCACATCAGCAGATTCAGAACTGGTATAAAGATTTGCTTCATCTTTATAAGAAGAATAAGGCATTGTATGAGTTGGATAATGATCCGAAGGGATTTGACTGGATCAATAAGGATGATATCTTCCGGAGTATTTTCAGTTTCACAAGACATTCAAAAGATGGTAAGAAAAATCTGCTCTTTGTATGCAATTTTACACCGGTAGACAGACCAGATTACCGTGTTGGTGTTCCGAGAAGAAAGCAGTTTAAGCTTGTTCTTAACAGTGATGAGACAAAATACGGCGGATCAGGAGAAGAACGCCCATCGGTTTACAAACCAGAGAAACAGGAATGTGATGGTCAGAAATATTCCTTTGCATATCCTCTTCCGGGATATGGTGTGGCAGTATTTGAGTATTAAGTTGTATAGTATAATGTTTTCCACGAATAGATGGAACAGGAATTAGACATACATTAATTTGCCCCTGCATAGATTGTAAAAAACAAACTATGCAGGGGCTTTTCTATGAGAGAATATATTGAGGAGCGTGCAGTGGAAATTGCAAATTATATTATAGAAAATAATGCGACAGTGAGACAGACAGCAAAACAGTTTCGGATTAGTAAGAGTACGGTGCATAAGGATGTTACAGAACGTCTGCTTCAGATCAATCCATCACTGGCTCATGAAACACGTAAGGTTTTAGACACCAACAAATCAGAACGTCACATCCGGGGAGGGCTCGCTACCAGAGAAAAATATTTACACTTGCATGCTTCCAATTATTGAAGTTAATGTTACAATAAAAGAGGATATTCAATCAGAAACACGGACATTGAGAGGAGACTGTTCAAATGCGGGTGGCAATCGTTGAAAGGGATGAAAAAGTATTAGAAGAACTGAAAAAAGGTTTAAAACGCGTAGATCCGAATTACGAGTTGGCGGGGATTGCAGGGAACGGACAGTCTGCATATGAGATGATAACAGTTATGCAGCCAAATCTTGTTATCATGGACATTGGGCTTCCGCGGATGAATGGGTTAAATCTTTTGAGAAAATTACGCACGGAAGGACGTGAGTTCCGTGTGATTATTATAACAAAGGATGAAGATTTTCAACAGGCAAAGCAGGCAATCGATCTGGGGGTGGACGGATATTTAGTACAGCCGTTCCGGCCGATGGAGCTTAAGAAGGCATTAAGCCGTATTCATGAAAAAATCAGGAATGAATATTGGATGCAGGCTTCTTTTACTGTTGAAAATGTTCTGTTAAGCTGTAGATATGGAGAAATTATATCGAATCAGAAGTTAAATGAAATGACTATCCGGAAATATGGTTTTACAGTGGATGATCCGGGATATTTATTTACGGTTTCAATGGCAGACGAATACGAGGAGCAGAAGGAAAATATACGTGGATTTCTCGAAGAAATCTGTAGACGTGAGTGTGGATTTTCGGCATCTGTTATATGTTCGGATCGATGGAAACAGGTGTATCTGATCATTTACCGGGTACGTGAAGCAAGGAACTGGAAAGAATATTTTAAAAAAAATGTGGTTACTGGGTTATGTAGGAATTTTCCGGGGACAATTATTTGTGTATGGATAGAGACAAAACAGCTGACAAAACTGGTAGATGCAATGATTCAGGCAGGAAGTCTCATGGAATGGAATCTTCTTCAGCCGCGAGGAGTTTTAATCTGTCAGCAGACAGTTGAGAAATTTGAAGCTGTTCCGGTGCGTTATCCGGTAGAATTAGAACAACGAATGCGAGAAATGATTTTCGATGAAAACAAGAAAGGAATTGCCAGACAATTTCAACTTGTTTGTGAGGAAATGAAAAGAGAAAAATATTTTCCAAAAGAAATAAAATACAGTATCATTCGTTTTTGCATGGCAGCTGGATTGAATTATAGAAATTATGGCGGGGAGATTAACGAAACAGAAATCCTGAGTCTTATGCAGCAGATTACCTATGCCATCAGCTGGAAACAGATAGAGAAAGCGATTCAAGGCTTGGAACGGATGATATCATATGAGCATAAATTTGAGCAGTACAGTACGCTTATCCAAAAAGCAATGGAAATTATAAGAAAAGAATATGACAGTGGTATTACATTGGAAGAAGCAGCGAGCCAACTTTATGTATCGGAAGAATACCTGAGTTCTCAGTTTAAGAAGGAGACAGGATATAATTTTACAGAAACTGTGAGGAAATACAGGATAGAAAAAATAAAGGAGCTTCTCAGGACAACAAAATATAAGATGAATCAGATTGCGGGGCTTGTCGGTTACTCTGATCCCAAATATATGAGTAAGGTGTTTAAAGAGGAGGAAGGAATTTTACCGACGGAATACAGACGTAACTCCAATGGGATTTCATAATCAGGAGTAATTTTATATTACTTACAGAAAAAAGTAGAGAATAAGAGTCATATTTAATTAAAAAAATACACTTTTATAAAAAATTTCGCCCTTTTAAATATAAAAAATGTGCTATGATATATGTGAAAAGTGAAAAGGATTTCATAGCCGTTAAGGCAGAAAGAGGTGAAAAGAATGAGCACAATGAACATTACTTTCAAACACCCGGATGAGATCATTGATTTCTTGAAAACAGTATGTAAATTTGACTTTAACATGGACATGAGAAGAGGACGGGCAGTAGTAGATGCGAAGTCATTACTTGGAATCATGAATCTGGGATTGAATAACGTGATTGAACTGCAGATGTATGCAGACGATTGCACAGAACTTGAAAGACAGCTAGAAAGATTTGCAGCATAAAATGGAACATAAAAATGGGATGTCGAGCATTTGTTCGGCATCTTTTTTGATATATTATACCCATAACAGTGGATACATAGAATGCGCACTGCGGTGTACAATGTAGGTGTCGCAAGCGACCACCGCAGGCGTAAGAGGATGCCGAGGCACATTCTTTGTTCTGGATAGATCAGAAGGGGAATAATTACCGTGTATAGTAATAGAAATTGTGGATAAGATTTTATTTTACATAAACAAATACTTGTAAATCAATGCTTCCTCTACTATAATGAAAAACAGAAAAAGATATATAAATAAAGTAAATAGTTTTGATTGGATTTTACAGGAGGAAAGATTTGAAGAAAGAATTAGTGATTGTCCTTGACTTTGGTGGACAGTATAATCAGCTGGTTGCCAGACGTGTCAGGGAATGTAATGTATATTGTGAAATTTATTCATATAAGACAGATATTGAAAAAATCAAAGAGATGAATCCAAAAGGAATCATTCTCACAGGCGGACCGAACAGCTGTTATGAGCCGGATTCACCGACTTATTCAGAAGAACTGTTCAAGCTTGGAATTCCGGTTCTCGGACTTTGCTATGGCGCACAGCTGATGTCTCATGTACTTGGTGGAAAAGTTGAGCGTGCAGATGTAAGAGAATACGGTAAGACAGAAGTTATTATTGATAAAAAAGACTCCAAAGTATTTGAGGGTGTTTCAGAGACAACAACATGTTGGATGAGCCATTTTGATTATATTTCAAAGATTGCTCCGGGATTTGAAATTACAGCACACACTGCTGACTGTCCGGTTGCAGCAGCTGAGAACGCAGCTGAGAAACTGTATGCAATCCAGTTCCATCCAGAAGTACTTCATACAGTAGAAGGAACAAAGATGATCAACAACTTTGTAAAAAATGTATGTGAATGTGCGGGTGACTGGAAGATGGATGCTTTTGTTGAGAATACAATTGCAGAGATCCGCGAGAAGGTTGGAAACGGAAGAGTATTGCTCGCATTGTCAGGTGGGGTTGACTCTTCAGTGGCAGCAGGACTTCTTTCCAAAGCCATT
>OBKS01002600.1_pt1 | contig 10089 bp, 7 predicted proteins | sample 1517381 | NCBI WGS metagenome assembly OBKS01 (sample SAMN04571686, study PRJEB22368) | human gut metagenome | biome: human gut; material: stool | host: Homo sapiens | place: Luxembourg | collected 2012-08-03
AAAAATAAAAGAATCTCCAGTTCTACATTTCTCACTCCGTATTTCTGTGCAAACACCTCTGACTTTTTATCAAGAAGCTTACGCATCTTCATTCCACAGGTATTAATTAACGAATCCCGCATAGTTTTATCCTCCTGTTATGTATCTTTTTCATATTCCTTAGGTTGCCTTTCGGCAATTAGTTCACTAACGAACTTGTTTGCATATAATAATCCTTTTCTTTCCAAATGTCAATGGTGAATTTTGAATTACCGAGCTGGCGAGGCAGACGAACTCCAGAATTTACTTCATAAACTTGTCTATCGCCTCATTCAATGCTTCAATCGCCTCATCATCCCCCGTTTTTATCGCATCAACAATACAAGTTGACATATGTTCTTTCAATATAACCCGGCTAAGGCTCTTAACTGCGGCATCTACAGCGGCGAGCTGGATTAACACTTCGCTGCAGTCTCTTCCAGATTCAATCATAATTTTTATAGACTTCATATGACCTATAATCCGGGCAATGCGGTTTAGTTCGTTTTTCACGATTTGGGGCGAATGGGTGTGTGTATGAGTGTAAACATTTCCGTTTGCATCTACATGGGTATGGGTATGCTGGTACACTGATGCTTCTCCTGATTTATGAGTGTGCTGATTTACTGATGACTTTTCTGATTTACCAATATGTTGATGTTCTGACAATTCCTCATGCTTATGAGAATATCCTTCTTTATGTGTACTGTCATAGTGTACATTTCCTTGAATATCTTCCTGATTGTAAAAATTATTTCGATTTTTTATATATTCATTTTCTTGAATATGTATTTTCCCTATCTTTTTTGTTGTGTCATTTTTCTTATTATTTTCATTTCTATTATTTTGAATATGTTTATTTTCCATTTTTATCCTCCCTCGTATTATTAAAATTTGTGGTAATTTTGAATTTTGTAATATCCAGAGAGATAGCAGAGAAGATTACAAAAATAAAATCAATGTATATAAGATTAATGTTATAAAATCGTATAAAAGATATATTCCAGCAATTATTTTACTCATTGCAATAATATTATATGAAAATGATATTAAAAACGCCGCAATTTCATTACCAAATATAATAGATAAGTAATATCATTTCCTGATTGAAGTATTTATAATCCAAATATCACAATCCGCTCTCTCATATCATTTCCCGGAAATAAATCTCTGCAATCTATTTCGTCTTCAAACATAAATTCATCTACGGTCATTAAATAAGAAATATATTCATCTGACGGATAATAAAACAGTAGTTTTATCTCTCTTGGTTTTTCGTAATAGGATTCTAGTATCCTGTGTATCACTTTTTGCAAAATTTCAAGTGAAAATGGGTTAAAGAAGTAAATTCTATCTACTTCTCTTGGTACAGAAAAGTATTCGGCATTTTCCGCTTTAAATGCTACTCTTCCTGCTGAAATGGCTTTTTCTTTGTTTTCTATTGCTTTATTGTAGATTCTCTCATCGTATTCCACGCCGATGGACCTGCATCTGGTCTGATAGGCAAGGAAAAAGTCTACACGGCCTTTTCCACACCCGTAATCAAGAAGTGTATTGCCTTTTCTTATGATTCCTGTGTTTGCCAGCCTTTCTAATACAGAATATGGCGTTGGTTCATAGGGATAATAATATTGTCCTGCATTGGAATCATCGCGTCCCATTGTATGGATTTTCAGTAGTTTATCCCATTTATTTTCATATATATCTTCTTTCATTTTTTATTTGCCCCTTTTTTTATTTTTCTCTTATATTCTCCTATTTTCTTTCATTTTCTTTCTCAGAATATTTCCTGTAATTCTCAATTAGTCTACCATAATCCCACTTCTAATCCAATCTTCCAAAATAGAAATTCATATTTTTTAAATAGAATATCAAATGTCATTCTTTTTTCTAAAATGCTAAACTCCAATCAAGTTAAGAAACACGCAAATAAAAAAAGAGGAGAGGAAAAATGGAAAACAACAGTAACAGTGGTGTTATATACCAAGGAAAAATACCAAATCGTGTGAAGTACTGCTTTGCCTTTGGTGCATTAGGAAAAGACTTAATCTATGGAATGATTGCAACTTTTTCTATGATTTATTTTACAGATATTATTAAAGTTGCTCCCGCATTTATCGGAAGTATGTTCTTCGTTGCAAAGTTGTGGGATGCTTTTAACGATTTATTTATGGGTATGATTGTTGATAATACGAGAAGCCGGTGGGGTAAATTCGTTCCGTGGCTTGTTATCGGTACATTGATTAACGCTTTTGTATTCATTACCGTATTTACAGACTTTCATTTATCAGGTGTAAGTCTTTGTGTATTTGCATCTGTCGTTTATGTTTTATGGGGAATGACTTATACGATTATGGATATTCCGTATTGGTCTATTATTCCTAACTTAACTTCCGACCCGGAAGAACGTGAAAAAGTATCTGTTTTACCAAGAATTTTTGCCAGCATCGGTCAGTCTCTTATCATCGCCGGCTTCGGTGTTCAGATTATCAAAGGACTTGGCGGCAACTATACTGGTTACCACAGATTCGCATTAATTATCGCAGCAACCTTTATTTTTACAATGGCTGTCTGCGTTATCAACCTGCCAAAGAAACAGCAGGCTACCGGAACTGCAGAGAAAATGAAATTCAGAGATATTTTCACTGTAATCAAAAAGAATGACCAGTTAAGATGGGCTGTCCTCTTAATTTTATTATACAATATTGGAATTCAGGCTATCATGGGTGTTGCTACATATTATTTCAGCTATGTTTGCAATAATGCCGGAATGTTATCTGCTTTCATGATCAGTGCATCTGTTGCAGAGGTAGTTGGATTATTAATCTTCCCTAAAGTCACAAAATTATTATCCAGAAAAAAGGCATTCTTAATGGCTTGTACGCTTCCACCAATCGGCCTTATCTTACTGCTCATAGGATTTGTATGTCCTTCTAATATTCCTTTAACTGCAATTGCGGGAATTATCGTTAAAACTGGTACAGGTCTTGAACTTGGATGTGCTACCGTTTTCCTTGCAGACGTTGTTGATTATGGCGAATATGTATTAGGTGTCAGAAATGAAGGTGTCGTATTCTCCCTTCAGACATTAATCGTAAAACTGACCGCAGCTTTTACAGCTTTAGCAACACAGAACTCCATCCGTGTGCTGATGTGCATTGTACCAGCTCTCGGCATCATTCTTGCTTACGTTGTATTTAAGACTAAATATAAGCTTAATGATGAGTTTATGAAAAAAGTAGTTGCTAAGATCAGTGGTAAAGCTGAAGAATAATCGCAGAATATTACACAAGGTATAAGATTAATCTAAAAATACAGAGCTATCTGCAATATAACAACAGGATACTGTGCAAAGTATATAACACTAACTATTCCGATTCATTAAATTTACAAACTTACATTTCAAATAAATTCTATGTTTCGGAACAGTTATAAAACATTATAGGGCAAATAAGTAAGGGCAAGTTGATTGATATAAAATGTAATCGACTTGCTCTTATTTATGGTACAATCTAAACGGCTACAAAATAATAAAATAAGTAGCAAAATCCATACCAAAGGAACTATGTCAAAAATAAATAACACAATAAATAGAAAAACAACTATAAAAAATAAATTTCAAAATAAACAACAACGTAACTATAAAAAAACAAACTTAAAAGCAAATACCATATAAATAACCACAAATAAACTACAGGAAAAATGAGGAAAAAATCTTGATAAACTTTACTATTATTTTAGCCGATGATGAACAGCAAATATTATATGGAATGAAAAACGGCATCGACTGGGAGAGCCTTGGTTTCTCCGTTGTTGGTACGGCACAAAACGGGAAAGAGGCCTTAGAACTCATTGAAGAATATCACCCAGACCTTTTAATCAGTGATATTAAAATGCCATTTATGGACGGTTTAGAGCTTTCTAAAACCATTCATGAGAACTACATAAACACGAAAATTATTCTTTTTTCCGGTTGGGATGATTTTGAATATGCCAGAACCGCTATCAGCTATGGAGTTTCACAATACATCATGAAACCAATCGACTACAACGAAATGCAGAAACTTCTCACTACAATGCATGAGGAACTCGAAAAAGAATATGCCGAGAAAATGAACCGCACCCGCTTGGAGAACATTTACACAGAAAGTATTCCTCTTCTTCGGCAGCAGTTTTTTACACAGCTTTTAACAGAAACTCTTACCGAAGATTATTGTACTCTTCAAATGAAAAATTTAAAACTGAATCTTGATTATGAAGTTTTTCACATCATTACTGTAAAGATTCGTGAAAATGATTTAAATGATGTTCTTTCCGAACTTTCCATCAAGGAAACGATTAAAGAATCTCTCGAAAAAATAACGGACCTCTACCATTTCGGTATGATTGACAGAGAAGTATTTTTGCTATGTGGCAATAAAAAGCACGATATTGAACGGATTACCCGTACTATACAGGAGGCCTCCGTCATTATCGAACGTATTTTTCACACGAAAATATCCTGCGGCATCAGTTCCAGCGGTACCAGTTTAAGGGCACTTCCTGTCCTCTATCAGCAGGCTCTAGAAGCACTTGATTATAATGTAGTCATTCAAGATGAGAGCTATACTTACTATAATGACATCCTTCCGCTCCAAAAGGATGCACCGCTTCAAAAAGACGATGACTGGAATTCCGAAGTAGATTCCATTGAGAAGATCATAACTCACTGTTCTGAAGAAGAACTGAAAACTGCTGTTTTAAATATGCTTGAACATCTACATGAAGCCCATTACAACTTAAATGAATACCAGATCGTCATATTAGAGATTTCCTTCTCCCTCGCCCGTCTTTATAAAAAATATCAGATTACCTCTGATAAAGAATTTGCCGGTTCCAAAAAAATGGCGGTAAAAATTCTTTCTTTAAACACTGGCGAAGAGCTCGACAACTGGCTTATTAATTATTTTCAGCTCATGCGTACATTGATTCAGAAAAAGCAGGTAGATAATAACGTTATTTTAGCAGAAAATGCAAAGAAATTAGTGGAGGAACATTTCCGTGAACCTGACCTTTCCGTAGAGTCCATTTGCAAGGAACTTCATGTGAGTTCTTCCTACTTTTCAAAAATTTTTAAGCAGGAAACGGAAACTACTTTTTTAAATTACCTCATCAGCCGCCGCATGGAAGAAGCGAAAATGTTACTGAAAATGACCGACTACAAAAGCCATGTCATCGGAACAATGGTCGGATACCCCGAACCAAATTACTTTAGCTATGTATTTAAAAAGCACTGTGGTATCTCTCCGGTAAAATACCGAAAACTTGGAGGGGAAAATAACTAAAAGGACCTTCTCCCGGCATCCAGAGTATGTTTAAAAAATGCTTTTTGCAAGATGTACGTCACAATTTACGGGAAATTTCCTTCCCTGACAAACGAAAGGATTTATTTATGAACAATAAAAAATTAAGCATTCGTGTTCTTTTTCCTTTAATAATGTCCATCTCGATTGTCTTCTGTATTTTAAGCTGCATGATACTGTTTTCTCATTATATTTCTACCTATCTTGTCCGTAAAACGATAGAAGAAACCAGCAGGCAGAAAAATGTACTTGCACAAAATATTGAAAATGAAATAGATTCAATCAATTCTATTATGAATAACATTTACTACAACACAATCAAAAAATATGATATTCAGGACAAGAACTTTAAAACTATTTTGGCAAATGAAATCACCAGCAATTCAGAAACAATCTATGGACTCGCTTTATATGATACAGATGGCAAAAACTTATGGCACTCTAACAATTTAACCAGTACTTCCATGCAAAATGAAAGCTGGTTTACTCAGGCAAAAGATAATATCGAAACTATTTGTTACGGCTCAAAAAAACTTGTTTATCCCGACAACGTAAAACAGGTATTTCAGATAAGCCGCTATGTAGAGTACATTAATCACGGCAAAATGAAATCCGGTGTTCTTTTAATGCAGTACTATACCGATTCCATCGATGCAATTTTAGAGCATTATAAGAATACGCAAAACTCTTACTGCTACCTGCTTGATAATACATCGAACTTTCTTTATCATCCGTTTATAAAAGAAATTTCTTCTGGTTTATATAAAGAAAACACTACTAAAATTGCTCTAAACAGCACCAATTATAGCATCAAAAAGCTACATGGTACAAAGTGGCTGATCGAACGTCAGCAGATTGGTTATACCGGCTGGAATATCGTCCTTGTCAGTTCCCTGTTTAATATTCACACAGAAAATATGGGTATTTATTATGTAATCTGGCTGCTTCTGCTTATCGTTGGAATTATTCTTGTTTTCACTGACATTTTGCTGTTCCATGACTTCACAAATCCTGTCTACCAATTACTCGATACCATGCAGGAATTCGGAAAGGGCAATTATGAAGTAAAAGCCGCAGAAAATGGAATTGGTGAACTGAAAACATTAAGTGCACATTTTAATATTATGGCAGAAAAATTACAAAACCAAATGGGCGAAATCCGTAGAAATGAACGGGAAAAACGAAAAATGGAGAAAAAACTTTTGCAGTCTCAGATTAACCCGCATTTTCTCTATAATACGCTGGACTCTATCATCTGGATGATACAGAGTGGCGAATATAAAGGTGCCGAGCAAATGGTATCCTCCCTCGCGAAGTTTTTCCGCATTTCTTTAAGCCAGGGAAAAGACATTATCCCACTGGAAAAAGAGTTGGAACACGCAACAAGTTACCTCGCTATTCAAAATATCCGTTTTAAGGACAAGTTTGAATTTTCCGTACAGGCAGACAAAAAACTTCTTCATTATCTCTGCCCCAAACTTTCTATCCAGCCTCTACTTGAAAATGCTATTTATCACGGTATGGAAGGTGTGTACGATGATGGCGAAATCACTATTTCTGTTTATGAAAAAGATAACCTTATTCACATTGACGTAAGCGATAACGGACTTGGTATGCCAGAAAAAGTTGTGGAATACATCATGCACAACCGGGTTGTTTCCAGCAAACGAGGCTCTGGAATCGGTGTGCGTAATGTCGATGAGCGAATCAAACTTATTTACGGTGAACAGTATGGTGTCACTATTGAAAGTGAATTAGATGAAGGAACAACCGCAACGATAATTATTCCGAAACTGGAGGAGACTGCAGAGATAAATTCAGATGAATCCAATAAAACAAAATTATAGAAAATCAGCAACTTGTAATAATCTAACAATACTACACTGAACTAAATCTATAATATATATTACAAAAAACTGCCCAAATAGACAGTAGCCAATAACACTAAATTAAAAGAAGTTATTAAAATCAGGAGGAAACTGATGAAAAATAATAAGAAAAAATATGCTTTAGTAATCATCTTAATACTCTTCATTGCCTTTTTTTCCTCGCAATGTATGATGACACGCACAAACACCGAAAGTAAAAAAACGGTAGCAGTAATCCTTCCCTACACTTATAATAAAGAGAATTCCCGTATATTAGATGCCATCCGAGATTACGCTCACAATAATTCTATTATACTTGACGTGTGGCATGAAAAAAGCCTTTCTTCAAATGAGCTATCTTCCATCATCGCTAATGAAGAACAAAATCATGCAATTGGCATCCTGTTAATTTATCCAGAAAACTATTTAACCCAACAAGAAAAACACTACGATTACAATAATGTACTGGCAATTACCGCCACGATGCAAACTGCCTTTTCTCACTATGCAGCCTTTGAAAACAGCCCTTCTTCAAGCTATCTTCTTCCTGTTTCTGCACAGGTAATAAAGAAAATCCAAGACGGCAAAACAGACTGCATTTACATAAAAAACACATACGAACTTGGCTATGAAAGCATTCAAATGCTGGATACTTACTCACGAAATAAATATATGAAAGATATATCTATTCCATGTCATAAAGTAGATAAGGCAGCTATTGAGAGCGGGGAATTAGATGCACTACTGACAAATTAGAAGAGTAGTTTTAATTCAATCTACACACCCCAATTTACGGTATATTTCGCCTGAATGAATACAAAATATACCGTAAATTAGAGCGTGCAGGTTGCAGGAATGATTTTTCAAACACTCTCTAAACATAATAGTTTTCCAAAAATTTAGTCAATATTTATCAACTACAGATAATAAATTATACAGAACACGAAAGGATTTCCGTTATGAAAACAAATCTTTTTAGCTATAATTCCATCCTGTTTACCTTAATCATCATCCTGATAAGCACCATAACCATATGGAAATTACCTCAAACGCAGAATGGATACACCCACATAGGCATCGCCGTTTATGATATGGACGACACTTTCATAAACGACTATGTAACCAAACTCCAAAACAAAATTGACCGTTCTTCTTTTTCTGGCAAAAAGGTTCTTTACGAAATCTTTGATGCAGAAGGAAATGCTAATCGGCAAGAACATCAGCTTCAATATATGTACACCCAAAACTTCGATGCCCTGCTTATTAACCTTGTAACTCCATCTTCCGCCGCCAGCGTCCTAAACGAGACAGCAAACCACGATATCCCTGTTATTTTATTTAACAGAGAAGCGGATAAAAAGGACTTATCCATCTCCAAACAGACATGGTACGTCGGAACAGCGGCAAAAAAAGCGGGAGCCATTCAGGCAGACATGCTCCAGAATGTATGGAATATAGACAAAGTAAACCTGGACCGAAACAAAAATAATAAACTGGACTATATTCTAATCGAAGGAGAACAGACACATTTTGATGCTGTAAGAAGGACAAATGGCTTTTTAGAAAGCAGCCAGAACCTCCCTCTAAATCAGCTTACTAATCTCTCCGCAGATTGGCAGAGAAACCTTTCCTCCGTGAAATTTTCAAAACTGGATACTAGCATTATCCAATCTGCAGAAGCCATTATCTGCAATAATGATGACATGGCACTTGGAGTTTACGATTACTATAAACAGCATAATCTCAAACTCCCCCTTATTCTCGGAATTAATAACAGTCCAGAGATGAATCAGAAAATACAAGCTGGAGAAATTTATGGAACTGTAGATAATGGCACAAATGACCAGATATCTTATATCTGCAAATTGCTTAATGATATTCTAAATAAGGATACCGCCAAATATCACAAAATATGGTATAGCAAACCGTTTGCTATTGAAAAGTAATTTTCATTTGCGATAACAGACGCAAAAAGAACTGCCCTGATATTTTATCTGTGAGTGGCTTCAGATGCTTATGGCGTTTACGAGTTGAAGGATTTACACTCGAACTATTATTATATTATAATATGGTTATTAATAATTGAGGAGGAACACCATTGAAAACAATTGAATTATCAATTTCCGATAAAAATAAATCTTTACTTACACACCTTCAGGAAAATGGAGAATTTTTACCTGCCTATTGTGCCGGTAGAGGAACCTGTGGAAAATGTAAGGTACAATTTTTAAATAATATACCAGCCTATACTACACATGACGCTGCCTTTTTTTCAGCAAAAGAACTCTCTGAAGGCTGGCGGCTGGCATGTCAGGCTTATATAAAAGGGCAGTTTACTATTCAGATAGAAGATTATGAAGAAGACCAGATTCAGGCTGCCTCTGCATTTAATCTGTCGGCAGATAAATCTGTTTCAAATAAGTTTACTGCGGCGGATACTGTCTCTGACTCTTCATCTAAATCTGCCTCCGTTCAACACATCTCAATGCAGCCATCTTCAGAAAAATCTGATTCGAAAATTGCTACTGCTCCATCTTCATCCACTCATAACGAAATTTCCAGTTATGATTCTCTTGCTCTCGCTGTCGATATCGGAACTACAACCATTGCCTCCAATCTCATTGATACAAATCAAAAAAAAGTATTACAGACCATAACCAGTATCAATCATCAGCGAATATTTGGTACCGATGTCCTTTCACGAATTGATATAGCCAATCAGGGAAGACTTTTGGAGCTTCAGAGAACTATATTAAACGATTTAGATTCTATCTGCGAACAATTTCAGCTAGGAAAAGATATCACAAAACTTTCTATTCCTGTCATCATTTCCGGCAACTCTACTATGCAGCATTTACTTC
>OBKS01002601.1_pt1 | contig 10086 bp, 8 predicted proteins | sample 1517381 | NCBI WGS metagenome assembly OBKS01 (sample SAMN04571686, study PRJEB22368) | human gut metagenome | biome: human gut; material: stool | host: Homo sapiens | place: Luxembourg | collected 2012-08-03
GGTAGTTTAGTAAATAATGATAATTCTAATGATATATTATCTAGTGTATATAAAGAAAATATAAGTATGAGTATAGAAAGTGGTGATAAGTAATGAATAAGAAAAAGAAAATATTTTTAATAACTGGTATATCACTCTTAGTATTAATAGCTATAGTTGGGGGAACTTATGCTTGGTATGTATGGACTACTAGTGATAGTGATACTACAAAAATAGTTGCAGGAGTAGGAGCTGCTACAGTTACCTTTGATGGAGGAAGTGATATAAATGCTAATCTAAGACCAGTATCAGATAAAAGTAAAGGTATAATAAAAAATATAAGTGTAAAGGGAGATACTACAGGATTAGTATTTAACTTATACTTAGATATGACAACATTAGATACTAATTTAAAACATGAAAGTTTTAAATATGAGTTCTATAAAGGTACTACTAAAGTAAAAGAAGGTAACTTTAGTACTACATATCTAAATAGTAATACAACTACTTGTAGTAAGAATAATACTAATCATATAGTATTATTAACTAATGAAAGTATATCTACATCAAAGACATCATATACATTATACATATGGATAGATGGGGCAAATTATACTAATCCAAATACTATGATGAATAAAACATTTAGTTTTAAATTACACGCTGATGGAGAAGGGGCGGTACTAGCAAAAACAGCCGCAGAAACTATAACAGAACTATATACAAGTGCTGAAAAAGAAACAATTCAAAATAATAGTATTGATTATCATATTGCACCTTCAGTATCACTTATGAATGATAGATTAGGTGGTACTACAACTGATTTAGATGGTGGTAATATAAGATATTATGGAGCAAGTCCAAATAACTATATATATTTTAATTGTTCTGACTATAGTAATCAAACATCTAGTACATGTGAAACATGGCGTATAATAGGAGTATTTAATGGTAAATTAAAACTAATAAGAGGTAGTCAAATAGGAACATATTCTTGGGATAACAAGAATACTAGTACAGGAGAAGAATCAAATTCTGGTAAAAATGACTGGACAACAGCAAGATTAATGAAACTACTTAATCCAGTTGATTATTATATAAATGATAACAATGATAAAGATTCTGAAGGCAATTATTTAGGATATAGTTTATATTACAATAGTACATCAGGCAAATGTTATAGTGGTCAAAATAATGCCACAGTAGATTGTGATTTTACAAGTACAGGAATAAAAAATGATGAAACAAGAAATATGATTGCAGAGACAACATATAATCTAGGAGGATGGAATACCTTTAAAGTATATCCAAATGAAATATATGAATATGAAAGAGGAACAACAGTATATACAGGAAGACTACCAACATGGACAGGAAAAATAGCGCTAGCATATCCAAGTGATTATGGCTATGCGGCAGATTTAAATCAGTGCGTTAATAAACAATTAAATAAATATAACGATAGTACTTGTACCTCAAACAACTGGATGAAATCGATTATAACAAATAATGGAAGCAATCATGGATGGTTATTAACCCCTCATTCCAACTACTCGTACATTGCGTGGGGTGTGATTTTGAGCGGCATTATGGGAGGCAACCTTGCGTATTACTCGAGCTATGGGGCCGCACCAGTCCTTTATCTAAGTTCTGAACTAGGAATAGAGTCAGGAGGGGACGGCTCAAGTAGTAATCCGTACAAATTAAGTGCGTAAGCAGTTAATTTGCGATAACTTTGGTAGGAAGAACTTGGTAAGAGGCCCCTCAAACAGGCGAAGTCTGTTAGGGGCAAGGGCGGCGAAAGTCGCCAAGAGAAGATAGATATTCGCCGAAAGGCGAAAAAATAAAAATGGTATTAACACTAATTTAGTGTTTAATATAGGGCGATTTTATATAAAACTAGTACCCCTAATTCCAGCTACTCGAACAATGCGTGGAATGTGAATGGGTCCGTGCCAGCCCTTTATATAGTGGGTTTTCTACTAGGCTAAGGCTTAGTATGACAGTGCTTTAAAGGACAAAAATTATCCTTGAGATATTTATCTCTAAATGTTAAGCTATAGATGGATTATATCTACGGGTATACCTAGAACTATAGATATTTATGTAAAAGTGATGAATAATTATAATAATAGTTATAAATATACTAAGTAATATCTAACTATATAGATATGGCTTATATATAATAGGATTATTCTTAGACTAAGAATTAGGCTAAGAATAACACTAATAAGACTTAGAATAAGGCTTATAGTGAATAAAATATAAAGAAAATAAGTAAACATATAGTTTATTTACTTTCTTTTTTTCTTTTTATGTAGTACAATTATTATGGTGATAGTATGAATAATACAAATGTTATTGTAAGTGTTAATACTATGAATGATATTAGTAATATTAATAATAATACTAAATATATTAATCTATCTATAGATTCTTTTAATAGTGATGTTATTAATTATTTTTTAGAATATGGAAAAGGATATTCTTATACTGATACTATTAATAATAAGAATGGATTTATATATGCTACTTATAGTATGTTTAAGAATAGTGAGAATATTATTAATGGTATTATTAATAATATACCTAGTAATTTATCTAATATAGAGAAGGTTAGATATTTATATATAGCATTAGGTAAAATACTTAGTGCAGATATTAATACTATGGATAATAAAAATGAAAAGATATCTTTTAGTAGTGTTAGTATTATTAATAATATTTGGGGTTCTATTACTAGTGGTAAGACTACTAGTGCTTGTATATCTAAATTACTTATGTATTTATGTTCTAGAATAGGTATTAAGTCAGAACTTATTAATAGTGATATTAATGGTAATATAGGTAATAAAATATATGTTGATGATAGCTTTTTAATTGTAGATTTATATAATGATTTATATAATATACAAGGTGGTTTTAGTACTAAGTATTTTGATAAGTATAATGATAATAAAGATATTGATAAAAAGATATTTTATATAAAGAATAGTTATATTAATGAGATTATTGATAAAGAACTTAAAGGTCTTGATTATACTAAGGATAATATGCTTAGTGATATACTTGAAGTACTTGAAAGAAGTATTAATATTAGTGATGTTGGTGTTATTGAATTAGCAAAGATATGTAAAGATATTTTTGATAAGTATACTCCTAATTATGATATAAGAATTAATAATTTATTTTTACTTGATAGTGATGAGAGTAAGGAACATTTTATTGTTATTAGTTATGATAATAGTTTTTATAGTTATAATTATAGTAAGCAATGTTTTATTAAAATGAGTTATGATGTTATTACTAAGAATATTAAGGATAATAAGATTGGTATTTATAAAGGAGAGGACTTTTATTGTAAGGAAAGTAGGTTAGTGTTATGATTTTAGTTATTATATTTTTATTATGTGTACTTGTTATTACTTCACTACTTGAATCTTCTTATTCTTCTCTTAATATTATTAGAATTAAGAAACTTATGGAAAATAAGAATAAGAAGGCTAAAATGGTATATAAGTTATATTCTAAGTATTCGGAGGCTATTACTTCAATACTTGTAGTTAACTGTGTATGTAGTGTTATGGTAAGTTCTCTTACTACTTATTATTTTTCTAATGTATATGGTGATGGCTCTGTAACGCTAGTTACGATTATACTTACTTTAATTGTTTTGATATTTACGGAGATAACTCCTAAAATATTGGGAAGAGAATATTCAGAAGTGGTGGCTATGAGACTAGCATTAGTATTAAAAACTATAATGTTTATTCTTACTCCAATAAACAAGATAATTTCTAAATTTGAAAGGAAAGTAAAAAACAAACATAAAGTAACTGCCACTAAAGATGAACTTGTTGAGATAGTTAAAACTATTAAAGATGAGGGTGTTATTGAAGGGAAAGAGAGTGCTTTTATTCAAAAGGCTGTTATATTAAAGAGGTTAAGAGTACAGAATATTATGATTAGTAAAGAGAATGTTTCTTATTTATATGATACTGATTCTTCTTTCAAGGTAAGGAAATGTATTTTTAGAGATCATCATGATAGAATACCTATAATTACTAAAGATAATAAGATTGTTGGTATATTATATGAGGTTGATTTACTTGACGAGATACTTAATGATGGGACTATTAGTATTAAGAGAAATGTTAAGGAACCTGTTACTGTGAGTAAGAATACTAATTTGGCATCTTGTCTTGAGGTATTACATGGTGCTAGAGCACATATGGCTCTTGTTACTGATAGAGAGAATAATTTTCTTGGTATTGTTACTATGGAAGATATTATTAATGAACTTATGAAGTCGTAGACTTCTTTTCTAATGCGAAAAAAAGGAACAGCGTTCCTTTTTCTCCCTCTAAAATAGAGGCATTTCGTTACATATTAATATTATCATAAAATGGAATTAATGTAAATATGTAACTAGTATTTTAAATAGTAAAATTTGGATTTTGCTAAGTGCTTATTGGGGTTGTTTTAAAAAATTAATAATTAAGTTGCTAACTTGGCAATCGTATGTTATGATATATATGTGATGTTTATGATAGTGAAGATTGATAAGTTATCTCATGATTTTAGAGGTATAAGTAGAATTAATGATAAGGTATTATTTATTCCTTCGGTATTGCCTGAAGAAGTTGTTGATGCTAGAATTACCATAGATAAGAAGAATTATTCTATTGGTAAGGCTATGAATATTATTACGGAAAGTAGTAATAGAAGAAAGAGTATATGTCCTTATTTTGATACTTGTGGTGGATGTAGTACTGGGTATATTAAGTATGATAAGGCTTTGGTATATAAGAAGGAATCTGTAATAGATATTATGAAGAGATATGCTGGATATGATGTTAATCCAGAGATTATTTCTAATTATAAAGAATATGGATACCGCAATAAGATTGGGTTGAAGGTATTTAATGGTAATGTTTCATTAACTGAGGAAGAGAGTAATAATCTTGTTAATATTGATAAGTGTTATTTAGTTAATGATAATATTAATAGAGTTATTGATAGTCTTAGTAAACTTGATTTAACTGAAATAAATGATATTGTTATTAAGGGTACTAATGAGATTATGGTTATATTAAATGGTGATACTGATAGGGATATGATTATAAATAGTCTTAAAGGTATGGTTAAAAGTATAGTACTTAATGATGAGGTTATATATGGTAATGATTATATTACTATTAATGTAGATAAATATAAGTATGCAGTATATCCTAAATCTTTCTTTCAAGTTAATACTGATATGATTAGTAAGTTATATGATAAAGTTAAGGAAGCTGCGGGTAAGGGTGAAAGCCTACTTGACTTATACTGTGGCGCTGGTACTATAGGTATATATTTAGCAGATAATTTTAATAGAGTAAGGGGTATTGAGATTAATAGTGATGCTGTAGAAGGAGCTAATTTAAATAAAAAGATTAATGATATAGGTAATATTAGTTTTGAATGTAAAAGAGCTAGTGATATTAATAGTATTAATGAAGAAGTAGTTGTTGTTGATCCTCCGAGAGGTGGACTTGATAAGACTACTACTGAGTTACTTTGTGATAGTAATGTTAAGAGAATAGTTTATGTATCTTGTAATCCTATTACTTTGGCTAGAGATGTTAATGTATTAAAGAGTAAGTATGAACTTAAGGATATTACTTTATTTGATATGTTTCCTAATACGAAACATGTGGAGAGTGTGTGCTTGTTAGAGAAAAGGTAAAAGTTTAACTTATTCAAAAATGAAACGGTTACAAATTGTAACCAATTAAAATTGTTGTTTCGAGATAAAAGACTATAAAAGAATAATTAACTTGAGATCACAGACTGTGATCTCAAGTACATGTGATAAACGATAGTTTAATGCAGAAGTAGTAGATAATATTTTTCTAACATAACTGGTTATTTGAACGATAAAATTAATGGAATAATGAAATGGAGTGGTGATTACTTATGAATGAATTAAGAGAAAGAATTGTTAATTATGTACCTTATGATGAGCAAGAAGAGAGTGATAAGGAATATATTTTGAAGTTTATAGATACTTTTGATGATGTATTAACTAGGAAGAATATATTTGGTCATTTTTGTAGTTCGGCTTTTGTTGTTAATAAGAATAGAAGTAAAGTACTTATGATATATCATAATATTTATAATTCTTGGGCTTGGCCGGGAGGTCATGCTGACGGTGAAAGTGATTTACTTGGAGTGGCTATGAGAGAGGTTATGGAAGAGACTGGTATTAAGAACTTAAAACCTTTATCTAAAGACTTTTATGCTATAGATGTATTACCTGTTAAAAGTCATATTAAGAGAGGTAAATTTGTTTCTAGTCATATTCATTTAAATGCTACTTATATTTTTGAGGCTGATGAAAATGAAGAATTATTAATTAAAGAAGATGAGAATAGCGGAGTTAACTGGATAGATATTGATAAAATGGTTAGTTCTTCAAGTGAAGATCATATGAAGAAAGTATATGCTAAACTTGTTGATAAGTTAAAAGAGGGTGATTATAATTAAAGGAAAGAAAATTAGATGGATAATACTTGGAGTATGTTTAATATTATTTACCACTATTATGATATTTGTTATTACTAAGAATAAATTATATATAGATGATATTGGATATAATATTATTTCTAAATTAAGAAGTAATAATATGGATAAGATAGTGAAAATTATTACTAATATAGGTGGTACTATTGTTATTGGTATTGTTACTATTATATCTTTATTTATATTTAGAAATAAGAAGATTAATATTTGTATTGTTTTAAATTTACTTGGTATTGTAGTACTTAATAATGTAATAATTAAAAATATTATTGGTAGAGATAGACCTAGTGATATTAATATTATTACTGAGGCTGGTAAGAGTTTTCCTTCTGGACATAGTGCTGTTAGTATGGTAGTATATGGTTATTTGATATATTTAACTTATAATTATATTAAGAATAAAAAGATAAAATATTTATTAATTAGTATATTATCAATACTTATTCTAGTAGTTGGTTTAACTAGAATATATCTAGGAGTTCATTATACTTCTGATGTACTAGGAGGTTATCTTCTTGGTATTGTTTATTTACTACTATTTACTTATATTAGTGATAAATATATAAAAGAAAAATAAATATAGTTAGAATATGATATCTATATTTATTTTTTTATTTTGCTTTAGTTTTAATAGATTGCTATCTATTTCTTTTTTTATTTCTTTATTATACTTAGGATGTTTTTCAATAGTTAGAGTTAGTTCTTTTATTCTGGATATGATACTGGTATCTAGTTCTTTTAGGTATTTATCTACATAAATATATAATAATAAGATAGAGGCTTCGATAATATTATTATTACTTGCTATTGTGAGATAGTTAATAGCTTTATTTATATTTTTTACTAAGACAATATCTCCAGTTAAATAGAAGTATTTGGCTAGGTTATAGTAGGCATAGTAATAGATATTATCTATTGGTACTTGAATGGCTTTATTATATAGAGTGAAGGCTTTATTTAAATCTATATCTACATATATTCCTTTACGATAGTATTCTCCAAGTGTATTTAGAGCATATGATTCTCCAAGTAGGGAGGCTTTCTCAAAGTACTTGAAGGCTTTTTGATAATCTTTATTGTTTTCATATATTTTACCAAGATTATTATAAGCATAAACATAGTTATGTAAAGATGCTTCTTCATATAGTGATATAGCTTTATTTATATCTTTTTTTACATATAATCCTTCTTTATACATATTTCCTAATAGATTAACTGAGGCTATATTACCTAGAGATATTGATTTATTTAGATATTCATAAGCAAGTTTTAAATCTTTCTTGGTACCGTTTCCAATATTTTTATTTATTAACATTTTAGCTAGCATATAATAACTACTTGGATGATCTTTTAAAGAAGCTCTACTGAAGTAGTTATAACTTATATCATATCTTGGATAGCCCTTGATATAACCTTTGTATTCTTCTCTTCCTAATTCATATAGAGCATAGGGATTATTGTTTTGGGCTAGGGTATTTAATGAGTAATTATAATTTATACCTTCACTTAGTTTTAGATTTAGATATTCTTCGAGTTCATGAGGGGATACTAGAGTGTTACTTAGAAGATTTTCTATTATTTCTTTTTTGATATTATCTTCATAGATAGGTTGTTTTTTATCTAATATGATAAAGAATAATATTTCAGTAAGGGCAATGCATAGATTGTTATTATTTATTAGTTCTAATAGATTACTTGATAGTTCTTTAGATACTTCTTTATCGTTTTTACTAATATTATATAATTTTATAGTTACTGTTTTTAATAAGGTATTATTATTTATTAAATCTATCTTTTCTTTTTTAGTTAGATTTGAATAAATATTACCAGTGATTATAGTTAATAAATTTATTATAATATCTAATAATATATAGTTATCTTTTGGATAGTTCTTTTTATATATTATATACTGCTGCTTATAATCATTATTTATACTTCTTATACCAATACAATAGTTATTTATTGTAGTATCATTTATATTAGTAGTATTAAATAGAGTACTAAATACTTCTGTTTGAAGAGCACTTGTTTTATTGATAGTATTTTCTTTTATTATTCTGGTAAAGTTACCTAATGATAGATGATTATCGTTATTATTTAATTTTATATATTTTTTCATAGTTACCTCAAATTCATTATAACATAGATGTGGATTTTAGTAAAATTATTTATATTTAATGTGGATTTATGATACTTATATTATTTCTTGGTTAATAATATAATGGTATTAGGAAGGTGATATTATGAAGAAGTTTATGAAGAGTTATAAGTCTAGTATTATATTAATAATGGCTGTTGTTATTGGTACGTTTATTGGACTTATATTTAAAGAGAAGGCTAGTGTACTTAGTCCTTTAGGGGATATATTTATTAATATGCTTTTGGTAGTTGTGGTACCACTTATATTTCTTTCAATAACGGTATCTATATCTAAGATTAAGAGTCCTAAGAGACTTGGTAAGATTATGATTACAACGATTGTTACTTTTATTGTTACTTCATTAGTGGCTGTAGTAGTGGGATTTGTTTCTACCTATAAGATTAATTTAGTTGATACTGATAAAGTTAATGATATTAAGAGTGTTTTAGTAGAGAATACTGAGGTAGAAGAACTTAATATATTAGAAAGAACAGCGAAGACTCTTACTGTTAATAAGTTCGGTGATTTACTTAATACGGATAATTTGATTGCTCTTTTGGTATTTTCTATTATATTTGGAATAGCAATTAATATGGCTGGTAATAAGGGTGATAAGGCTAGAGAAGTATTAGAATCTTTTAATGAAGTTATTATGAAGGTAGTTAATATTATTATGTATTATGCTCCAATTGGATTTATGTGTTGTACGGCTTCTTTAGTTGGTACTTTTGGTAGTGCAATAGCAGTTGGGTATATTAAGACCTTTGTTATTTATACGGTAGTATGTTTATTATTTTACTTTATTATGTATACAATATATGCTTTTATAGCGGGTAGATTAGAAGGAGTTAAGAGATTTTGGAAGAATGTTATACCTGCAAGTTTGACTTCGATTGCTACTTGTTCTTCGGCAGCCTCTATTCCTGTTAATAGTGAATGTGCTAAAAAGATAGGAGTACCTGATGATATAGCAGAGACTGTAATACCTCTTGGTACTAGTTTTCATAAGGATGGTTCTATTATTGGTAGTGTATTTAAGATTATGTTTTTAGTGTGTTTATTTGGTACTAATATTAGCGGTTTTGATGGCATATTTAAAATACTACTTATTGCTTTAGTGGCTACTTTACTTGTTACTGCCGTCCCTATAGGAGGTGGTACTATATCGGAGATGATGATTCTTACTATGATGGGATATGGTACTGGAGCTCTTCCGATACTTACTATTATTGCTACGATAATAGATGCTCCAGCCACTATGCTTAATGTAGTTGGTGATTTATCTAATTCAATGGTTGTTGCTAGAGTGGTAGATGGTAAGAACTGGATGAGAAAGAAATAGTTTGTTTGAACTTGTCAATAAAAAGTAGACACTAAAAGAATATTATTTAAACCCTAGTTGA
>OBKS01002604.1_pt1 | contig 10066 bp, 9 predicted proteins | sample 1517381 | NCBI WGS metagenome assembly OBKS01 (sample SAMN04571686, study PRJEB22368) | human gut metagenome | biome: human gut; material: stool | host: Homo sapiens | place: Luxembourg | collected 2012-08-03
GCCGTGCCGCAGCCGCCGAAGCGGTGCTTGAGCCGCTAGGCGGGAATTGTGCGGTATTGCCATAGGGAAAAAATGAAGCAAACCGTATGCTTATAAAGCAAACGCCATTGCATCTCCTGGCGCAAGCCCCCCGTCACTCACTTTTCCACCGCCATTGCGATCTGCTCGCGGGTGATGGGCAGCTCATAAAAGCGTTTGTGGGTGGCGTGGTAGATGGCATCGGCCACGGCGGGCAGCGGGGTGTTGATGACGACCTCACCGATGGACTTTGCGCCAAACGGGCCGGTGCCCTCGTAGCTGCTCTCAAAACTTACGTCAATATGTCCAATATCAGTGCGGCAGGGGATCTTGTACTGCATCAGGGAGCTTTCGCGCGGCATGCCGCGGTCATTGTAGGTCACATTCTCGGTCAGCGCCATGCCGATGCCCTGCAAAATGCCGCCCTCGGCCTGCACGCGGGCCAGGTTCGGGTTTACAGGGGTGCCGCAGTCAACCGCGGCCACATAGTTCACCACCTGGGCTTCGCCGGTTTCCAGGTCAACTTCCACTTCGGCGGCGCCAACCATAAACGGCGGGGGCGAAATCTCCGAGCTGTGGGTCACGGTGGCTTCCAGCGCCACCGTGTTGCCGCACTGGGATGCCGCTGCAATGCTGGCCAGCGGTACGCGCTGGGTGCCATCCTCGCTCGTCACGGCATCGCCGGTAAACAGCACGGCGGCTTTGTCCAGCCCAAGCAGCTGTGCCCCCAGGGTGCAGATCTTATCTTTCAGTTCCAGCGCACACTTTTCCACGGCCTTGCCGGTCACATAGGTTGTGCTGGACGCATAGGAACCGGAATCATAGGGGGAAGAATCGGTATCTGCGCCCAAAACCGCAATGTTTTCCAGCGGGCATTCCAGCACTTCGGCAGCGATCTGCGCCAGGATCGTATCGCAGCCGGTGCCCATATCCGCTGCGCCGATGGAGAGGGTATAGAACCCGTCATCGTTAATTTTCAGCGTGGCACTGCCCACGTCCACATGGTCGATGCCGGAGCCCTGCATGGCCATGCCCATGCCAACAGCACGCACCTTGCCGTTGCCGATCTCGCGCACGGGGTACTTATGGTCCCAATCCATCCTGTCATGCACGGTTTTCAGGCAGCGGTCCAGCGCACAGCTGGTGTTGACCTGGCCATAGTAGGCGGGCATAACATCACCCTCATGGACAATGTTGCGCTGCCGGAGCTCGAACGGGTCCATCCCCAATTTGTCGGCCAGCTCATTCACAGCGGATTCCACCGCAAACAGACCTTGGGTTGCGCCGTACCCGCGGTACGCACCCGATGACATGTGGTTGGTGTAAACAACATCGCTGACAAAGCGGAACGCTTCGGCCTTGCCGTACAGCGGGATGGACTTGTGGCCCGAAAGCCCCACCGTTGTGGGGCCGTGCTCACCGTAAGCGCCGGTGTTGGAAAGGGTGTGCAGGTCAATGCCCTTGATGATGCCGTCCTTTGTTGCGCCCAGCCGCACGTGCATCTCCATCTCATGGCGCGGGGTTGAAGCCGTCTGGCTTTCAAAGCGGGTATAGATGATCTTGCTGGGCTTCTTCGTTTTCCAGGTAACAAAGGCAGGGTAAACCTCGCACACTGACGTCTGTTTTGCGCCGAACCCGCCGCCGATGCGCGGCTTGGCAACGCGGATCATGGATTTGGGGATGTGCAGGGCGTTTGCCAAAATGCGGCGGCAATGGAACACGATCTGCGTTGAGCTGAGCACATTCAGCCGCCCGTAAGCATCAATGCTGCAATACGTGCGGAAGGTTTCCATCATGGCCTGCTGGCAGGCGCGGGTGTGGTAGGTGTGGTCAATGACCACATCGCACCCAGCCAACACCGCCTCAATATCACCCTCGCTGGATTCATCGTGGGCGCAGAGGTTGCGGTTCTTGTCAGCTCCGATGCCGGGAACAAGGGCTTCCCAGTTATCCTCCGGGTGCACAAGAGTAGGGTTATCGAGCGCTGTGTGGAAATCCAGCACCGCGGGCAGAACTTCATATTCCACCTGAATCAGCTTCATCGCCTTATCGACGCATGTTTCGTCTTTGCCCGCAAGGATCGCAACAACATCCCCGGCAAAGCGGACATGGCGGTCGATCACAAGGCGGTCGTAAGGGCTCATTTCGGGGTAGGTCTGGCCCGCCTGGGTGTAGCGGCGGGCGTTCTGGTCCACATCTTTCCAGGTGTAAATCACCTCCATGCCGGGCACAAGCATGGCGCGGGAGGTATCAATATTTTTGACGATCGCATTGGCGTGGGGGGAGCGCAGCAGCTTGACGATGAGACAGTCCTGCGGGATAACATCATCCATGTACACAGGCTGGCCGGTTACAAGCTGCATGGCGTCCTTCTTGCGCACAGGCTGGTTCACAGTTTTCATTGGGCAGCCTCCTTTGATTTTTTCCACGCCAAAAAGTTCTGGATCCCGCGCAGCTGGCCTTCGTACCCGGAACAGCGGCAAAGGTTGCCCGCAAGGTATTCCTTGATCTCCTCCTCATTGGGGTCGGGTTTTTCGCGGAAAAGGGCCAGCGCATTCATGATAAAGCCGGGGTTGCAGAAGCCGCACTGCTCGGCCCCCTGGTCAGCGATGAACGCGCCGAACTCAGCGGCTTCCTCCTGCAGGCCCTCCAGCGTGGTAACGCTGCGGCCATCCACCCGCGCCGCCAGTACAGAGCAGGAAAGCACCGGCTTTTCGTCCAAAAACACGGTGCACAGCCCGCAGTTGGCGGTTTCGCACCCACGCTTGACGCTTTTGCAGCCTAAAGAGCGCACCAGATCAATCAGCAGGGTATCGGGGGCGATCTCAGCAGCTGTTTTTTTATGGTTCAACGTAAAATGAATTTGCATCAGAGCACCTCCAGGTTCCCCAGTGCCTGTACGGCACGCTTGACAAGCACCCCCACCAGATGGGTGCGGTAGGCGGCACTGCCGCGCAGGTTGCTGCCGGTGGGCACCGCAGCCTGTACGGCGGCGGGCAGCTCATCCGGGGCGGCCGTGGGGCAGACAAGCATGGCTTTCATGGGGCGTGCACCGATGGCAAAGCGGTAGGCTCCATCCGCCGTGCGTGCAGCAGCGCAGGTCAAAATCGGGAAGTCCGTCTGGGTGGCCCGCACAGACTGGTAATGCACTGCAAGCCCCGGCGTCTTTTTTATGTAAACATGGGTCAAAATATCACGGTCATAGGGCAGGGCGGCAAACTGTGCAATGGGCATCCGGCCTGCTTTGTACAGCTCCACATCGCAGTCCAGCGCCAGCAGCAGCGTTAATACGTCTGAAAAGCCAAACCGCCCGTACACGCTGCCGCCCACGGTGGCGCAGTTGCGGAACTGCACCCCCACAATATGGCGCACGGCCTCCCGCATGGCGCCGTTGGTGGCCGCGTTCAGCGCGGCGTGGGTTTCCAGGCTGCGCAGCGTTGCCATGGCGCCAATGGCAAATTCGGTATCGGTTTCTTCAATGGTATCCAACCCCAGCGCAGATAGGTCAATGGCTGTGCCAACGCTGATTTTTTCCATTTTCAGCCACAGCATCCCTCCCAGCACCCGGTTCGGGCGCTTCTGGTTCAGCTGCCATGCTTCTTCCAGTGTGGCGGGGCGGGCATATTCTCGAATCGTTATCATAGAATGCTCTCCGTTTTTGGGTAAAATCATACTTTTGTGCAGTACTACTTTTATTTTACCACAAATTCTGCTATAATTCCGTTGTTGTTTGAAAAACACAACGGAATATTGGTTTTAGAAGGAAGTAAGGAACATGAAAATGACCAAAATGACCGCCCTGCTGCTGGCCGCCGCTATGGCACTGACAGCCTGCGGCAGCACCGCTGCTGCCAGCAGTACCGCAGCCAGCGAGGCTGCTTCCGTAGAGGCTGCCGCAGCCCCGGAAGCCACTGCTGCACCGGAAGAACCTGCCGCCGAAACGGCGGTTACCTACCCGCTGACCGTTACCGACCAGCTGGGCCGCGAAGTTACCATTGAGGAAGAACCCAAAACCCTTGCCAGCGGCTACTACATTTCCACCAGCCTGCTGATTGCGCTGGGCGTGCAGAACGAGCTGGTTGGCGTGGAAGCCAAAGCCGACAAACGCAACATCTACAGCCTGTCCGCCCCGGAGATCCAGTCCCTGCCCAGCATTGGCACCGCCAAAGAGTTTGACCTGGAAGGCTGCGCTGCGCTGGCCCCGGATCTTGTCATTGTGCCCGCCAAGCTCAAGGATTCCATCCCCCAGATGGAGGAAATGGGCCTGACAGTGCTGGCTGTTAAGCCGGAAAACCAGGCCGGCCTGTTCGGCGCGATCGAGCTGCTGGCACAGGCAACCAACACCACCGCCCGCGGCGAGGAGCTGGAAATGGCCATTGACAGCAACCTGGCCGCCCTGGCCGAAGCCGTTGCCGGCACCGATGCCCCCAGCGTTTACCTGGCAGGCAACAGCTCCGTGTTGGAAACCGCAGGCCCCGCCATGTATCAGAACACGATGATCGAAAACGCCAACGGCACAAACGCCGCCGCCAGCGTGGAAGATACCTACTGGGCCGAAGTTTCCTATGAGCAGATCCTGGATTGGAACCCCGATTACATCATTCTGGCATCCGATGCTGAATATGACGTTGATTCTGTTCTGAACGATGCTGCCCTGGCGGACTGCACCGCCGTCAAGGAGAGCCATGTTTACCAGCTGCCCCACGCTGTTGAGGCTGTGGATTCCCCCGTGCCGGCCAGCTTCCTTGGCAGTGTTTATCTTGCCAGCGTGCTGCACCCGGAGCAGGTGACCGAGGAGTATTACCACGCCGCTGCCGATGAATTCTATGGTAGCTTCTATGGCTTTACCCCCGAATCTTATGAATAATAACCGCAAACGCACGGCGCTGTGCCTTCTGGGCGCAACGCTCTGCGTTTTTATGGCCTTTGGTGCGGCACTTTATTTCGGCCGTTATCCCATAACCCTGCAGGCACTGCTGGCGGGGGACGCTATGGCAGTGCGCACCTTTACGGTACTGCGCCTGCCCCGTGCCGTGATGGCGCTGGCGGGCGGGTTCGGTCTTGGCGTGGCGGGCTTTGTGTACCAGACTGTTTTCCGCAATCCACTGGCAAGCCCGGATATCATTGGGGTATCGTCGGGGGCCAGCGTTGGCGCGGCATTTGCCATCTTGTTTGTCTCTTCGGGCACGCTGGGCACCACGGTATGCGCCTTTGCGGGCGGGCTGGCAGCGGTGTTTCTCTCGCTTGGCTTGGCGGCCGCCGCGCCGGGGCGCAGCAAGATGAACCTGGTGCTGGCGGGCATTGCCGTACATGCGCTGGCGCAAACTCTTTTGATGCTGCTAAAGCTGACCGCTGACCCGGAAAAAGAGCTGGCCAGCATTGAATATTGGATCATGGGCAGCCTGGCGGGGGTAACGCAAAGCCGGGTGTGGTTCCCCGTTCCAATGGTTATTTCCTGCTGCGCCGTAATTTTTGCTTTGCACCGTCAGGCGATGCTTTTATCCGTGGAAGAGGATGAAGCGCGGCTGCTGGGGGTTCCGGTGGGGCGGATGCGTTTTCTGCTGCTGACATTGGCAACGCTGGTGGTGGCCGCGGTTGTCAGCGTGACTGGGCTGATCAGCTTTGTCGGGTTGCTGGCCCCCCACTGTGCGCGGCTGCTGGCGGGGCACAACCGCCGCTCCACCAGCCTGCTCAGCGGGCTGGTGGGCAGCACGCTGCTGCTGGCGGCGGATACCATTGCCAAAACGGTGGCGGCAACCGAACTGCCGGTCAGTATCTTCACCTCGCTGCTGGGTGTTCCGTTTTTGCTCTACCTTATTATAAAGCCGGGGAGGGAGACGCAGTAATGTTCACTGTGGAGAATCTGGCCGTCCGTCTTGGCGATAAGAACATCCTGCAAAATGTTCATTTTACGATAGATACCCCCGGCCAGCTGGTGGGAATATTGGGGGCGAACGGCAGCGGAAAAACCACCCTGCTGCGTGCAGTGGCCGGGCTTTTGCCCCATACGGGGTGCTGCCTGATGGATGGTGTGCCGCTGGAAAGCCTTTCTACCAGGTGTCTGGCACAAACGGTCAGTTACATCCCGCAGCAAAGCGGAATTTCGGTGTCCATGTCTGCACGGGAAGTTGTGCTGATGGGCTGCAACCCCCGCCTTGGCGTGCTGCAAAGCCCCACCGCTGCCATGTGTGCGGCAGCGGAAGAAGCCCTGCGCACGGTAGGCCTGGCGGATAAAGCCGAGCAGGACTACCTGACGCTGAGCGGCGGCGAACGCCAGCTCTGTATTCTGGCACGTACCTTTGTGGAGGATGCGCCTTTGCTGCTACTGGATGAACCGGACAGCGCCCTGGACCTTGCCAACCGCAGCCATATGGCGGCGCTGCTGGCAGAATTTGTGCATGCAAGCGGCAAAACAGCGCTGATCTGCCTGCATGACCCCATGCTGATGCTGGACTGGTGCGATACGCTGATTGTGCTGCAAAACGGGCAGGTTGGAGCCATGCTGTACCCCAGAACCGACCCGGTTGAAGCGCTGCAATCCGCGCTGGCAGCAGTATACGGCCCGCTGGAACTGGTACCCGTGACCGACCGCACGGGCCGGGTGCGGCTGGCGCTGCTGCCGTTGTGAGGAAAGAAAAATGAAACCGAAGATTCATGTGATGCTCTGCGATGATATCGGCGAGCGCTTTTTTGGCGAAGGCCCCTGCCGCCTGCTGCACCGGATTGAAGAGACCGGCTCACTGCGGGCGGCGGCACAGGCCATGGGGCTTTCTTACTCCAAAGCGCTGCGCATGGTCAAGCGGGCGGAAAAAGAATTGGGCTTTGCGCTGACCCGCAAAACCATTGGCGGGCGCGGCGGCGGGGGCAGCACCCTGACGGATGAAGCCCGCAATTTTATGGAAAGGTATGAGGCTTACCGTGATGCCTGTGTACAGACTGACCGCGAGCTCTATTATAAGTTCTTTCCGGGTGAGCGGTAAGCGCCACCTGCTGTTGACCGGCGGGCGCGGTACGGGAAAAACCACCCTGCTGCGTGCGCTGGTGCCATTGCTTTGCCCCGGGGCACAGGAAATTACCACAGCAGCGTACCCTGCGGACCGTGTGGAAATTCGAGAAAGTGTGGGCGGAAAAATAGCGGTGATCGGCCGCTTTGACCCGGCACTGCCCCCAGGCGAAAACCGGATGCGCCCCGTGGCGGACGGCTTTTTGCTGCTGGGAGTACCCGCCCTGCACCGCATGGCGGCAGGGGAGAGCGAATGGGCGGTGCTGGATGAACTCGGTTACCTGGAAAATAGCTGCCCCGAATTCCGGCAGGCAGTGGAAGCGCTGCTGGATGCAAAGCGCGTTCTCGCTATTGTGCGTAAGCAGGATACCCCATTTTTAACCGCACTGTGCGCCCGGCAGGATGCCTTTGTGGTGGATTTGGACGATCCCGCGCCCGCTCTCGGCTGCGTGGTCATGGCGTCCGGGCTGGGGCGGCGGTTCGGCGGAAACAAGCTGATGGCGGATTTTTGCGGTGCACCGCTGATCGCCAATGCGCTGGCTCTAGCCGCCCTGCCGCTGCTGGCCTGCCGCATTGTCGTGACCCGCTCGGAAGAGGTTGAGACGCTCTGTAACGCGCAGGGCGTCCCCGTTCTGCGCCACGCGCAGCCCTACCGCAGCGATACGGTCCGGCTGGGGCTGGCGGCATTGCTGGGAAAAGAGCCCGCTTTGCGCGGCTGCCTGTTTCTGCCGGGGGACCAGCCGCTGCTCACGCAGCAAAGTGTGGAAGCACTGGCGCTGACAGCGGCCCCCGATGCTATTGTGCGGCTGTGCGCTGCCGATGGCACCCCCGGCAGCCCGGTGCTGTTCGGCGCGGATTATTTTTCGGAGCTGCTTCACCTGCCGGATGGCCGCGGCGGCAATGCCGTTGCGCGGGCCCACCCCGGTTCCGTCTGCCTTGTGTCCGCCCGGAACGATGCCGAACTGAGGGATGTGGATACGCGGGAGGACCTGAGCCAGCTGCGTCAGCTGACAAACAGATAAAAATACCGTGCAGTTCAAAAAAGCTGCACGGTATTTTTTATTTCATCACCTATTATATGATTGTAAACTGGCAGGCCCGCATGGCATCCAGCGCGGTCTGGTGGCTCTGGGGCGTTACCCCGGTGCAGCAGTCCGACAAAACTTCGATCTCTGTTTCCGGGAAAGTTGCACGCAGTACCATGGCGTTGCTAATCACGCAGATATCGGTGCAGTAGCCATAAATAACAATTTTTTCAATATCTTCAACAGCCTTGTTGTGTGCCATCAGTTCATCCAGAATCTCACTGGGCAGCATATAACTGCCGAACGTGGGTTTGTCCACAATGTGGCACACTTCCGGCTCGGTGTCCGCCATGACGTTTTCCAGTTCGGGCGCAAAATTCCAGCCATCCTCACCCTCAATGCAGTGCTCGATCGGCAGGCTGCGGCCCTCCCGCGTGGTCAGGTAGTTGTCCTGGTGGGTATCACGGGTAAAGAACATCCAGTGCCCGGCCTGCGCGTGTGCCCGCGCGGTCTCTGCCAGGTGCGCCACATTGGCCTGCGCCTGTGTGTTGGCCAGTGCCCCGGTAATAAAATCTTTCTGCACATCAATCACAAGATCAAGGGTGATTTTTTCGTCATTCATAGCATTTGCTCCCTGTCCACAGTATTTTCTCCAAGGTGTCTTTACACCTTAGTATACAGCATTTCTTTGCCGCCGTAAAGATTTTCGTTGTTGTTAAAAATGATCCAGCAGACTTCCGATCGTATTGTACAGTATCAAAATGAGATGAAAATCTTGATACTGTACGGTGCTATTGGTTCGATGGCGACAGTGGATTCTGCGCTTTTTAGTAGTAGTGCAATTCGTGCGATAAAGAAGATTGTTCTGTCTCTCCTCTATATTTCGCTAAACCGAGCTTTAGCGAAATTACGCATCCGGCTTAAACATTCTGCCCATCGCCCCATTCCTATCTCTAAATCTCCTTAAATCACTTAAAGATTCTCCCGGCACCATGTGCGGTGTTGCCTTATAACTTTATAACCGTTGCACTTCATGCCAGCGCTTTTGTGACGGTGTTCAACATTCTGCTGTGGACCGTGGGTTACGGCATGGTTTCCGGCAGCCATTCTTTCGCGGTGCTGCTCTTTGCCACCGCATTAGCTTGACTAACTCAATGAAATCGTTCTATCCCACTATAAATGAATATGCCATCCATTCTGCACCGGGGAAACGGTAATTTTTCTGCAATATGCAGCCCCCTGCGGTATAGGGAAAGCAGAACGCCCCACAAATCTGTACTGCCGCAGCACAGGCCTGCTGTTTTCTATCTGATACGGAAATACCAAAACTCCCCCCGAACAGGTGCGGGAATCGGGGATGCAGAGCAAAAATGTTTTTGAACGGAGGACATATCGGGAAAGATTCTGCACCTTTTGACTTTGCAGCGCCTGCCGCCATCCTGGCTTCCTGTGCCATGGATAGCCGATTTTTACGCTTTTATCATCGGAGGAGTCTTTCCCGTTAAACTGTATATATATTCGAGTTTTTGCGTTATATATACAGTTTTGGCGGGCTTGCATACGCCGTTTCCACTCCCTGTATTTTGTGTATTCCATTCAAGGACAGATATTTTGCTCTGTTGTTCCTCACCTCTACTATTTTGCTGCGTTTCCATTGCCTTTTTGCATTTTGGTCTGTGTTTCGGCCATCTCGCTGTGGCCGTTATGCTTTTCCGCGCCGTGTTTCACTTGATGAGTTGGGCATCCCTTTGGGCTTATGTATGTTCTCCGTCCGCCTCCATTCGTCTCACTTTTCCTTTTTCCGCACATAAACAGTCCACCACATCCCCTTGTACGCTGCTTGTTCCCCTGCCATTCCGCAGTGATCCCACGATTTTGCGCCGGAAGCGCTTTCCCACGTTCCAGCGGCAGAGCATTGCGCTTTGCTTCAACCATCACAGCGATTCACTAGAGCGTTAAGGCAATACCGCATAATTCTAAGTGCCGATACGGCGAGCGAGGTGCGGCAGATGCCAAGCCA
>OBKS01002605.1_pt1 | contig 10066 bp, 7 predicted proteins | sample 1517381 | NCBI WGS metagenome assembly OBKS01 (sample SAMN04571686, study PRJEB22368) | human gut metagenome | biome: human gut; material: stool | host: Homo sapiens | place: Luxembourg | collected 2012-08-03
TCATAAACTGCACCTTCAGATGTCAGATTATGTCCAACATTTGGGGTGCAGTTCATAGCGCGTCTTATCAGGCCTACAAACCAGCTCTTTAACGCGTAGGGCGGATAAAGCATTTACGCCGCATCCGCCAATGGTGCCAAATGCGACGCTCATTCAACTACAATCCCAGTGCCGTTCCTACCAGTAACCAGATATTCAGCGCCACTACCAGCACCACAATCACCCAGCCTGTCTGTTTTACGCGTTTACTGTTCACCAGATCGCCCATCAACTTGCTGTCACTGGTGAAAATCAACAGTGGAACCAGCGCCAGGGCGATACCAAAACTTAACAGCACCTGACTCATAACCAGAATCCGTGTCGGATCTAATCCCATCAGAATGACGATAAATGACGGCAGCATGGTGACTGTACGACGCACCCACAGCGGGATATGAAAGCGAATGAAGCCCTGCATCACTACCTGCCCCGCCAGCGTCCCCACCACCGTTGAAGACAGTCCGGCAGCAACCAGGCTTAATCCAAAGACCGTTGCCGCAGCATGGCTTAACAGCGGTTGCAGCGTCAGATAAGCCTCATCAAGATCGGCAACACCAGTATGACCAGAAAAGTGGAACGCCGCCGCAGCTGTAGCCATCATCGCCAGATTGACAAAACCGGCAATCGTCATGGCGATAGCCACATCCCATTTGGTGGCGGAATAACGTTGTTGACGCGAACCGCCATGTAAATGCTGAGTGAGCGAAGAGTGCAAATAAATCACATGCGGCATAATCGTCGCCCCTAACACGCCCGCTGCCAGGAAGACCGCCTCCGAAGTAGGTAAACTCGGGATTACCATTCCTTTACCCAGCTGCGCCAGGTTAGGCTGGGAGAAAATCAACTCGACAATGTAAGCCGCGGCAACAAACAACAGTAACCCGCCAATCACTTTCTCCAGCGGTTTTTGCCCGCGACGTTGCAGCATTAAAATCAGGAAAGTCGCGATCCCCGTCAGCACCGCGCCCTGCAACAACGAAACACCAAGAATGAGTTTAAAACCGATCGCCGCACCAATAAATTCCGCCAGGTCGGTTGCCATCGCAATAATTTCTGCCTGAACCCAATAGAACCACACGACGGGGCGCGGGTAGTGATCGCGAATCTGCTCCGCCAGATTTTTACCGGTGGCAATCCCCAGTTTGGCCGAGAGGATTTGAATCAGCATCGCCATCAGGTTAGCCCAAACGACAACCCACAATAACTGATAGCCGAAGCTGGCACCCGCCTGAATATTGGTCGCAAAGTTACCGGGATCGATATAACCAATCGCCGCAATGAACGCAGGTCCCATTAATGCGAGCCTCATCTTGCGCGCCGCCCGTCCGCTGCTACTCTCAACGCGATAGTTCGTCATCTTGTGCCTCTAAAACATAGCCTTTGCTATGTTTCATGCTACGTTAAATGAGAATGATTATCAAATTCATTTAAATGGGTTGTGATGATTTCTCTGATAGACCAGGATTATGACTACGAAAAGATAGATGACTCGAATGTTATGGTTATGTTTAATATTAGCACATTTACATAACCTTCCGCTTCCATACACAACATAGCAGAAATGTATGACAGATCACTATTTTTGAAGCTTGTCACAGGACGTCATTATAGTGTGTGTCAGATCTCGTTTTCCTTAACCATGTTACATAGAATGTGCACGGAAATTTAACCTGCCTCATATTTGGAGCAAATATGGACCGCGTCCTTCATTTTGTACTGGCACTTGCCGTTGTTGCGATTCTCGCACTGCTGGTAAGCAGCGACCGCAAAAAAATTCGTATCCGTTATGTTATTCAACTGCTTGTTATCGAAGTGTTACTGGCGTGGTTCTTCCTGAACTCCGACGTTGGTCTGGGCTTCGTGAAAGGCTTCTCCGAAATGTTCGAAAAACTGCTCGGTTTTGCCAACGAAGGGACTAACTTCGTCTTTGGTAGCATGAATGATCAAGGCCTGGCATTCTTCTTCCTGAAAGTGCTGTGCCCAATCGTCTTTATCTCTGCGCTGATCGGTATTCTCCAGCATATTCGCGTATTGCCGGTGATTATCCGCGCAATTGGTTTCCTGCTCTCCAAAGTCAACGGCATGGGCAAACTGGAATCCTTTAACGCCGTCAGCTCCCTGATTCTGGGTCAGTCTGAAAACTTTATTGCCTATAAAGATATCCTCGGCAAAATCTCCCGCAATCGTATGTACACCATGGCAGCAACGGCGATGTCCACCGTGTCGATGTCCATCGTTGGTGCATATATGACCATGCTGGAGCCGAAATACGTCGTTGCGGCGCTGGTACTGAACATGTTCAGCACCTTTATCGTGCTGTCGCTGATCAACCCTTACCGTGTTGATGCCAGTGAAGAAAACATTCAGATGTCCAACCTGCACGAAGGTCAGAGCTTCTTCGAAATGCTGGGTGAATACATTCTGGCAGGTTTCAAAGTTGCCATTATCGTTGCCGCGATGCTGATCGGCTTTATCGCCCTGATCGCTGCACTGAACGCTCTGTTTGCTACCGTGACTGGCTGGTTTGGCTACAGCATCTCCTTCCAGGGCATCCTGGGTTACATCTTCTATCCGATTGCATGGGTGATGGGTGTTCCTTCCAGTGAAGCACTGCAAGTGGGCAGTATCATGGCGACCAAACTGGTTTCCAACGAGTTCGTTGCGATGATGGATCTGCAGAAAATTGCTTCCACGCTCTCTCCGCGTGCGGAAGGCATCATCTCTGTGTTCCTGGTTTCCTTCGCTAACTTCTCTTCAATCGGGATTATCGCGGGTGCGGTTAAAGGCCTGAATGAAGAGCAAGGTAACGTGGTTTCTCGCTTCGGTCTGAAACTGGTTTACGGCTCTACCCTGGTGAGTGTGCTGTCTGCGTCAATCGCAGCACTGGTGCTGTAAGACCATACATAAAAAAGCCGGGGTAATTCCCCGGCTTTTTTACGCCTGTTAATCAGCTAATGGCTGCGGGCGACCAATCAAATACCCTTGCAGATATTGCACCCCGAGCTTATGCAATAGCGCCTGCTGCTGTTGCGTCTCGACAAACTCCGCGACCACACTCAATGACTTCGCTTTCGCCAGATCGGTAATTGATCTCACAATCATCGCATCCAGCGTGTTCGTGACGATATCTTTCACAAAGACGCCATCAATTTTGATGATATCAGCCTGCAAACGCTTTAACCGTTCGTAGTTGGCATATCCGGTGCCAAAGTCATCAATCGCAATCCGGAAACCAAACTTATGCAGCTGCTCGATGTTGTACATGCTGCTTTCTGCGTTAGAAAACGCCTGCTCCTCGGTGATCTCAAGAATGACCGCCTGCGGGGAGATGTAATAACGCTTAAACAGACGAATAATCCGCCCGGCAATATTCTTTTGCAGCAGCGTGAGCGGCATTAAATTGACTGAAAAGCGTGGACCTTTTTTGTCGCAAGGGTGTGTTGCCAGCCACTTCAACAAGGATTCCAGCACTTGCAAATCAAAACGCGCGCTAAGGTTAAACTGAGCAATAAGGGGCAGAAACTTATCCGGGGTCATAATGCCGCCGTCATACTTCAGTCGCGCGAGGATCTCATCATAACCTTCACCCTCTTTGTTGCGAATTGGCTGGGCGTAGAGCAGCAAATCACCCTGATCTAACGCCGTGCGAATGGTATTCAGCAATAGCACCTGTTTAGTGGTTTGCCCGGAAACCATCTCCTCTCTGCTATCCAGCGCCAGCACATGATGATGTGCGCAGGATTGCTCCGCCAGCCAGCTTAACTGCCCCAACAAGGGTTGCAGGGTTTCCTGATTTCCATCAAAACGTCCCCAGGCAGCACCATAGCCCATATCCAGCCCGGTATTGTTCCAGTGAATTTGCCGACTATTCAGGATGTTAACCATATGCTGGAGTCGCCCTTCCGTTTCCGGCCCGCTCAGCACTAACAGCAGTTCACTACCCGGCAATTGATACAACTTTTCGTTTTCCTGCATCAACGGCAGCAGCGTACGGTAAATTGAGCGGATACAGTGAACGCGCATCATTAAGCCGTAATGACGACTCATAAACTCAAGATTATCAATGCGCAGGCAGCAAAAACTCTTGCCCGCCTCTTGCTCCGGCGCTTGCTCCAACGCACGAAAGTTGGGTAGAAGCGTTAACGGATCGGTCAGCGCCTGCAAATGCCAGCGGCGGTTAAGCCATTCACTACGATGATAAATACGCACCATATAGAGCAGGCAAACACTAAAGGAAATCAGTACTGCGAGAATAAATGCCAGCGAATATTCGGTTAGTACCCCTTGCAAAAAGTTCTGGTTGTAATTCAGAAGGCAAAGCGTTGAAACAGCCCAGGTGAGATTTAAAAACGGATAGCGAAGCTTACCGACACCGAGGGTAAAGATGATAAAGAAAACAGGTACCAGGTAACCGGCAATAAAGTCATTTTCATACGGTGTGCACATCAGAAGTAGCAGCACGCTAAGAGCTGCCAGCCAGCTTAAGGTAAATGCGCGTTTCTCTTTGCTCAACGACGGAGCGATATCCCTACGCCACAATATCTGTGCAAAGTGGGGACTTACAATCATGCGGGTGAGATAGTAAAAAAGCATGTTGTAAATCAGCACTGCGGTGAAAAGGCTTAGCAAATCAACGACCGTGAAAATGGCATCCGCATCGCCGAAAAAGGTAGATATCTTTAGCGGAAAATCAAAGAAATTTCCCACAAGATACATGCTGCATTTGATGCCAATCGGCGCCACCAAACCAAGCCAGAACAGACGTTGCCAGACGTATCGGCTGGTCAATCCATAACGCCAACGCGTCCCCAATTGCCAGCGTAATATTGCACAGGCACACAGGACTGCAAACGCCTGGCTGCCGATCATGACGGCGGTCTGTAAAAAAGAGAGATGCAGGTTCCACAGATTGGTGCAAAACATCCCGCATAAAATGGGAACGACACCACGCCAGCCAAAGATAAACAAGATTGACAGCATTACGCACAGTGGCATCCACGCCAGAAAGATATAATTGGAATGGATAACAGCAAGTGGCGAAATTAAACGGGATAGCTGAATAAGTACCACGGTGAGCGTAAACGCTAGTGTGAATATCTTGATATTTTTTATCAGGTTATGCTCCACAAACATGAGTACACTACTCTCACTGATCGGGGTTTTCAGGCACACAAATAATAAGTTTATTCGCATCGCGAAGCAAACAGGGGCCAGCCTGTTGCTGTTTTTTCAGTCAGTGATGCATTCACCACACGGCACTGCCAGGATATAGACTGTATTACAAAAGCGGCAAAAGGCAGAGACAAAAAACCCCCGCTTTGCAGCGAGGGTTTGAAATTTGGTGGAGCTAAGCGGGATCGAACCGCTGACCTCTTGCATGCCATGCAAGCGCTCTCCCAGCTGAGCTATAGCCCCACGAGTTGTTTACGTACCAAATTTGCTGGGTGCAAAATTTGGTGGAGCTAAGCGGGATCGAACCGCTGACCTCTTGCATGCCATGCAAGCGCTCTCCCAGCTGAGCTATAGCCCCATCACGTAAAGCTTGTCGAGTTGACGGGCGGCATCATATGAATTCCGCCCGAATGTGTCAACGGCAAATTGCCACGTGTAGTTTCAATCGCTGAAAAATCAGGCAAATGAACAATTTTGGAAAACCGCTCGCATTCAGTAGTTATTCATGTCACGGTTTCCTGTAAAGTGGTGTTATAAAATGAACTACTAATAGACCCACATACATTCAGGGAATTGTTATGTTCAAGGAGAGGATGACGCCAGATGAACTTGCCAGACTGACCGGCTATAGCCGCCAGACCATTAATAAATGGGTACGCAAGGAAGGCTGGACAACGTCACCAAAACCTGGCGTCCAGGGTGGCAAAGCCCGACTGGTTCACGTCAATGAACAGGTTCGTGAATATATTCGCAATGCTGAACGTCCGGAAAGTCAGGGAGAAACGCCTGCCCTTTCTGGTGATGCGCCGCTTGAAGTATTGCTGGTGACACTGGCGAAAGAGATGACGCCAGTTGAACAAAAACAGTTTACATCCTTGCTTCTGCGGGAAGGGATTATCGGATTGTTACAACGCTTAGGGATTCGCGATAGCAAATAATATGAAAAGATTACGCAATAAAATGACCACCGAAGAATTGGCTGAATGCCTCGGTGTGGCTAAACAAACTGTTAACCGTTGGATCAGAGAAAAAGGCTGGAAAACGGAAAAATTTCCTGGCGTGAAAGGCGGTCGTGCCAGACTTATTCTGGTCGATACGCAAGTTTGCGAATTTATTCAGAACACGCCAGCCTTCCATAACACGCCGATGCTTCTGGAAGCCGAAGAACCCCTTGCCGAATACGCACCGGGGATTCGCACTCCTGCTTATCGGCAAATCATCAGCGCAATAGACAACATGACTCACAGTGAGCAGGAAAAAGTTGCGCAATTTTTGTCACGCGAAGGAATTCGTAATTTCCTTGCTCGTCTCGACATAGATGAATCAGCTTGACATCCTCCACGCCCTGAATGACGAGGATCCCTGCTACGTTCAGGCTGTCGCCTGAATCATTTCGGTGGGTTCCTGCTTCAACGGGCGGCATGACTGCACCATCTCTCCACAGGCAAGAACGGCGTGCCCCGCCGCTAAAATGTTACGAGCGCCGTTTACATCGGCGTTCGCTGTATATCCACATATCTGGCATCTGAATTTACTTTGTGACAGGCGATTTTCTTTCGCTGTATGACCACAGCACGCGCAACGCTGGCTTGTGTACGCTGGCGGAACAGCAAGCACCTGACCGCCACGCCAGAGCTGCTTGTACTCAAGCTGGCGGCGCATTTCATACCAGCCCTGATTCAGTATCGAACGGTTTAAACCTGATTTTGCCCGGACATTGCGCCCCGGCTGGCTGACCGTACCCGCTGCTGACTTTGACATGTTGCTGACCTTCAAATCCTCAATGACTATCATTGCGTGGTTTTTGCTGACGGTCGTTGTGACTTTGTGAAGGTAGTCCCTGCGGATATTTGCGATACGGGAATGCAGTCGCTGTATTTTGCGTTTCTGCTTCTGCCAGTTATTGCTGAATTTGACCTTGCGGCTTAACTGTCGCTGAAGTCTCGCCAGCGTCTTCTGGTTTTTCTGAAAACTGTTTACAGGCCCAAAGACTGTGCCATCTGACAGCGTGGCGAGTTTAGCCACGCCAGCATCCAGCCCGATCATTGACGCTGAAGGGTGAACCGGAGTTGATACTTCACTTTCTGTCTGAATACTGATGTACCACTTACCGCAGGACTGGCAGACAGTGACATTTTTCACAATACCCGTGACCTGACGGCTGTTCCGGTAGCGCATCCAGCCCAGTTTCGGCAGAAAAATACGGCTGTTTTCCTGATCGAGCTTAACGCCCTGCGGGTAGCGGAATGCATCATTCTGTCCCCGCTTTTTGAATCGGGGAAAAGCAGCCCGCTTCTGGAAGAAGTTTTTGTAAGCCCGCTCAAGGTCTTTCAGTGACTGTTGCAATGGCTGTGAGGGCGAATCTCTAAGCCATTGCGTTTCAGTGGCATTTTTCCACTCAACCAGCCAGGAAGCCATTTTCCCGTAAGGGATGTATTTATTACCGGCCTCATGATTCTCATTCTGACGTGCCAGAGCACGATTGAAAACGAAACGACATGCGCCTGCGAAGCGCCTCATTTCACGCTCCTGTTGACCACCGGGTCTTAACTGGAATTTAAATGCCTGTAGTCGTTTCACAGGTCAAATTATATTTTGGTCTGTGAAAAAAGAAACCGATATCCGGCGTGGAAGGCATTGTGTTTTCCTGATGCATGTTCACCTGGTCTTTGTCCCAAATACCGACGCCAGATTTTTGACCATGACGCGACAGAAAAACTACGCACTTACTATTCAAATGTATGTGCTGATTTTGAAGCTGAACGGGTTGAAATGGATGGCGAACCAGATCACTTCCATTTGTTAATTAACTATCCTCCCAAACTGGCGATATCCAGTCTGGTAAACAGCCTCAAAGGCGTATCGGGTAGGTGACTGCGACGAGATCGACCAGATATTGCAGTCAGGTATTACTACAAAGGCATTTTGTGGAGTCCTGGCTATTTTGCCAGTAGCTGCGGAGGTGCGCCAATATCCGTCATCCGCCAATACATTGAACAACAGCAAACACCTGGTCAGGTGGAAAACCGCGCCTTATATCCCCGCCCTGAAGGACGGGGTTTTACGGCGCACCGGATAAATAAAAAACGGCAGGGGTATCTCTCCTGCCGTTTATCTTTTATGCGCTAATTACTGCTGATTTTCGCGTTCAGCAATAAAAGCCAGCGCTTTGTTGATACGCTCGATACTGCGGGTCTTACCGATTGCGTGAACGGTAACATCCAGCGCCGGAGACTGCCCCGCACCGGTTACGGCGACACGCAGCGGCATACCAACTTTACCCATACCCACTTCCAGCTCATCCGCCGTCGCCTGAATAGCGTGATGAACGTTTTCAGCGGTCCAGTCAGTAATCGCAGTCAGTTTGTCACGAACCACTTCCAGCGGCTGGCGCGCTACCGGACGCAGATGTTTTTTCGCGGCGTCGGCATCGAACTCAGCAAAATCTTCGTAGAAATAACGGCAGCTCTGTGCCATCTCTTTCAGCGTCTTGCAGCGTTCGCCCAGCAGTTTCACCAGATCAGCCAGCTGCGGGCCGTTACGGGTATCGATATTTTCCTGCTCAATGTACCACTGTAAGTGAGTAGCAACATACTCCGGCGGCAACGCGTTAATGTAGTGATGGTTCAGCCACAGCAGCTTGTCGGTGTTGAACGCACTGGCAGATTTGCTGACGGCATTCAGAGTGAAGTATTTAATCATCTCTTCACGAGTGAAGATTTCCTGATCGCCGTGGGACCAGCCCAGACGCACCAGATAGTTCAGCAGTGCTTCTGGCAGATAACCATCATCACGATACTGCATTACGCTGACCGCCCCGTGACGTTTGGACAGTTTTTTACCGTCATCGCCGTTGATCATAGAAACGTGCGCGTAAACCGGTACCGGCGCTTTCAGAGCCTTAAGAATGTTAATCTGGCGCGGTGTGTTGTTGATATGGTCTTCGCCACGGATAACGTGGGTGATTTCCATATCCCAGTCATCGACAACCACACAGAAGTTATAGGTTGGGGAACCATCGGTACGGCGGATAATCAGATCATCCAGCTCCTGGTTGCTGAACTCGATCGGACCACGGATCTGGTCGTCAAAAACAACAGAACCTTCCTGCGGGTTAGCAAAACGTACGACACACGGCTCATCATCAGCGTGATGCTCATGACTGTGGCGGCAGCGACCGTCATAACGCGGCTTCTCACCTTTCGCCATTTGCTCTTCGCGCAGCGCTTCCAGGCGCTCTTTAGAGCAATAGCATTTATAAGCTGTGCCCTCTTCCAGCATCTGATCGATCACCGCGTTGTAGCGATCAAAACGTTTGGTCTGGTAGTACGGACCTTCATCCCACTCCAGGTTCAGCCAGTTCATGCCATCCATAATGGCTTCGATAGCTTCCGGCGTGGAACGCTCAAGATCGGTGTCTTCAATACGCAGCACGAACTCACCGCCGTGGTTACGTGCAAAAAGCCAGGAGTAAAGAGCAGTACGCGCGCCGCCAACGTGCAGATAGCCTGTTGGGCTTGGCGCGAAGCGAGTTTTGATTTTCATGAAATGGCCTTACGTTTAGAAAGATGCCGACAACCGGCAAATCCTGGAAAAATTGAGTGGGCGATATTCTATCACTCCCGCCTGATTCCTCAATGTAGTTCGGGTTGCAACCTTACGCATTATTGTTTTCGTTGACAAATTGCGCAACACGGTCTGTTTTGCGATCATCTTGCTTAAATTTACGACGAACGAACAATTTCTTTAGAAAATGCGTTGACTCATTTTGAACTCTCCCTATAATGCGACTCCACACAGCGGGGGTGATTAGCTCAGCTGGGAGAGCACCTCCCTTACAAGGAGGGGGTCGGCG
>OBKS01002611.1_pt1 | contig 10037 bp, 5 predicted proteins | sample 1517381 | NCBI WGS metagenome assembly OBKS01 (sample SAMN04571686, study PRJEB22368) | human gut metagenome | biome: human gut; material: stool | host: Homo sapiens | place: Luxembourg | collected 2012-08-03
CCCCCCGGGACGGGGCTCCGGCGGTGGTGACCAAGCGCATTGTCCGGGACATGGACAAGGCCTTTTTCCCCACCAAAACCATCGTCCCCTCCACGGAGATCGTCCAGGACCGGGTGATGCTGGAGCTGTTCCGGGGCTGCATCCGGGGCTGCCGGTTCTGTCAGGCGGGGTATGTGTACCGGCCGGTCCGCAACCGCAGCGAGGCCCTGTGCGCCCGATACGGCGTGGAGTCCTGCAACGACTCCGGCTATCAGGAGGTGACCCTGTCCAGCCTCTCCACCAGCGACTATCCCCCGCTGACGGAGCTGTGCGACCAGCTGGAGCCCTTCTGCCAGCAGCGGCACGTGAATCTGTCCCTGCCCAGTCTGCGGGCGGACAACTTCTCCATGAGCCTGATGGAGCGGCTGGCCAAGGGCCGCAAAAGCGGCCTGACCTTCGCCCCGGAGGCCGGGACCCAGCGGCTGCGGGACGTCATCAACAAGAACGTCACCCAGGAGGACCTGCTGGCCTCCTGCCGGACGGCCTTCGCCGGGGGCTACAGCGCCGTGAAGCTGTATTTCATGCTGGGCCTGCCCACGGAGACCGACGAGGACGTGCTGGGCATCGCCGATCTGGCAGCCCGGGTGATGCACACCTGGCGGGAAAGCGCCAGCAACAAGAACCGGGGCGTCCGCATCACCGTGTCCACCTCCTGGTTCGTGCCCAAGCCCCACACGGCCTTCCAATGGGAGCCGCAGATCTCCAAGGAGGAATATGAGCGGCGGGTGAACCTGCTGCGGGAGGCCATCAAGACCAAAACCGTCACCTATAACTGGCACGATTCGGACACCAGCTTCCTGGAGGCCGTTCTGGCCCGGGGGGACCGGCGCATGGGGAAGGTCCTGGAGACCGCCTGGCGAAAGGGGGCCAAGCTGGACGCCTGGGAGGAGTATTTCTCCCTGGACCGCTGGCTGGAGGCCTTTGACCAGTGCGGGCTGGATCCCCATTTTTACGCCAACCGCATCCGGGAAAAGGACGAGCTGATGCCCTGGGCCATGATCTCCAGCGGCGTCACGGAGAGCTATCTCTGGCGGGAGCGGGAGCGGGCCTTTGCCGGGGTCACCACCCCGGACTGCCGCACCCACTGCAACGCCTGCGGCGCCAACCGGCTGGTAGGAGGAAAATGCGATGTCTAAGCTGCGACTGCTGTTTGTGAAGGAGGGCCCGGCGGCCTATATCTCCAATCTGGACCTGCTGCGGACGGTGCAGCGGGCCTTTCCCCGGACGGAGCTGGATATCAGGCACTCCCAGGGCTTCCATCCCCACCCCATCATCTCCATCGTCCTGCCGCTGCCGGTGTGCCAGTCCAGCGACTGCGAGCTGCTGGACTTTGAGGTGACCCAGGACACCGACGGGGCGGGCCTGGCCGAAAAGCTCAACGGCGGCCTGCCGGAGGGGCTGCGGATCCTGGACTGCTATCCCGCCCTGCGGCCGGTGCGGGAGCTGGCCTATCTCCGGGCGGAGGTGGAGCTGGACTATGACCGGGGGGTGCCGGAGGGGGCCGTGCAGGCCCTGGAGGAGCTGTTCCACCGGCAGGAGCTACTGATCGAAAAGCGCACCAAGCGCAAGCAGCTGGCCCAGGTGGACATCGCGCCTATGATCCGGGATATCGCCTTTGCCCAGGAGGAGAACCTGCTGCGTGTCCTTGTCACGGTGCAGGCCCAGAACCCGGGGCTGAACCCCCAGCTGCTGGAAAAGGCCATCGCCCGGTATCTGCCGAAGCTGACGCCGGACTTTGTCCGGGTCCGCCGCCGCCAGCTGCTGGACGCCGACGGCCAGGTGTTCCGATAATTCCATCACCCGGAGGGAGGCCCCCTTCGGGTGATTTTCTTGCCCCGGCGGTGAAGGGGCCGGAGGGCGGCGTCCTATGTTTCGTATAAATGGTGTTCCCGGTAACGGCAGATTTCTTGACGCTGGGGGCGGTTTGCGTTACAATAGGGCCAGAATGCGGTACTTTGTCCTGCCATCGACCCACTTCGCCCCGGCTTTCGGGGCCGTTATGATAACATTACGCTGATATAGGGAGATCATTCCATGAACGTTTCCGAAAACACAGAGCTTTACCGGACCTATGGCGCACATCCGGCAGAGGAGGGCTGGTCCTTCCGGGTCTATGCCCCCAGCGCCCGGGAGGCCGCCCTGGCCGGTGACTTCAACCACTGGCAGCCCGTTCCCATGGAGCGGCAGGGCAGCGACTGGGTCCTGACCGTTTCCGACGCCCGGCCCGGCGACTGCTATAAATACGTCATCACCGGGGCCGACGGCCAGGTCCGCTGGAAGGCGGACCCCTACGGCACCTATGCTCAGCTGCGGCCCGACACCGCCAGCCGCCTGTTCGACGTGTCCGGCTTCCACTGGCACGACGACGTGTGGCGGGAGCGCCGCCGGGAGACGCCCCTGACCGAGGGGCCCCTGAACATCTATGAGGTCCACTGCGGTTCCTGGCAGCGGGGAGAGGACGGGGCGTTCCTGAACTATCGCCGGCTGGCGGACCGGCTGGCCCCCTATGTCCGCAGCATGGGCTACAACGCCGTGGAGCTGCTGCCGGTGACGGAGTATCCCCTGGACGACTCCTGGGGCTATCAGTGCGTGGGCTATTTCGCCCCCACCAGCCGCTACGGCGACCCCCACGACTTCATGTATCTGGTGGACCGGCTGCACCGGGCGGGGCTGGCGGTGATCCTGGACTGGGTCCCCGCCCACTTCTGCAAGGACGCCCACGGCCTCATCGACTTTGACGGCACCAGCCTGTATGAATACGGCGACCCCCTGAAGCGGGAGCACCAGAGCTGGGGCACCCGGGTCTTTGACTTCGGCAAGGACGACGTGCGGTCCTTCCTGCTGTCCTCCGCCCGGTGGTGGCTGGAGGAATACCACATCGACGGCCTGCGGGTGGACGCCGTGGCGTCCATGCTGTATCTGGACTATGGCCGGACCGAGTGGCGGCCCAACGTCCACGGGGGGCATGAAAATCTGGAGGCCATCTCGTTTCTGCAGGACCTGAACCGCCTGGCGGCGGCCATGGATCCCCCGGCCCTGACGGCGGCGGAGGAATCCACCGCCTGGCCTAAGGTCACCTGGCCCATTGAGGAGGGCGGCCTGGGCTTCGGCCTGAAGTGGAACATGGGATGGATGAACGACGTGTGCCACTATCTGAAGATGGACCCCTGGTTCCGCCAGTTCCACCACAAGGACGTGACCTTCTCCATGATGTACGCCTTCTCCGAGCGCTTCGTGCTGCCCCTGTCCCACGACGAGGTGGTGTATATGAAGGGCTCCCTCCGGGGCAAGATGCCCGGGGACGACTGGCGGCAGCTGGCAGGGGTCCGGGGCTTCATGGCCTATATGCTGGCCCACCCCGGCAAGAAGCTCACCTTTATGGGGGCGGAGCTGGGCCAGTGGCACGAGTGGGACTTCCGGGGCCAGCTGGACTGGTATCTGCTGGACCGGGACGACTGCAGCCGCACCCACGCCTGCATCCAGGCCCTGAACCGGTTTTATAAGAAGTCCCGCCCCCTGTGGGAAAACGACCGGGACTGGAACGGCTTTGAGTGGCTGGTGGCCGACGACAACCACAACAACGTCCTGGCCTTCCTGCGCCGGGACAACAAGGGTCATGAGCTGATCTGCGTGGTGAATTTCTCGCCGGAGGCCCACGAGGGGTATCGCTTCGGCGTGCCCGGCAAGCTGTTTTATGAGGAAGTGTTCAACACCGACGACGCCGCCTGGGGCGGCTCCGGTGTGTGCAACACCGGACCCATCCCCGTGGAGGATATCCCGTCCCACGGGCGGGGCAAGTCCATTGCCCTGCGGGTGCCGCCCCTGGGCGCGGTGTTTCTGCAGGGCCGGGTCCGGCGCAGAAGCAACAAGGCATAACCGACAGACTGGAGGGAACGAACAGACATGAAAAAAGAATGCGTGGCCATGCTGCTGGCCGGCGGACAGGGCAGCCGCCTGTATGTCCTCACCGGCGACATGGCAAAGCCTGCGGTGCCCTTTGGAGGAAAGTTCCGCATCATCGACTTTCCCCTGTCCAACTGCACCAATTCCGGCATCGACACCGTGGGTGTGCTGACCCAGTACCGCCCCCTGGAGCTCAACAGCTATATCGGCAGCGGCCATCCCTGGGAGCTGGACCGGCTCAACGGCGGCGTCCATATTCTGCCTCCCTATATGAGCAGCCACGGCGGCACTTGGTACAAGGGCACCGCCAACGCCATTTATCAGAACATCGGCTTTGTGGACCTGTACGACCCGGAGTATGTGGCGGTGCTTTCCGGGGACCACATCTATAAGATGGACTATTCCCGGATGCTCCAGCACCACAAGGACGCCGGGGCTGCCTGCACCATCTCCGTGATGGAGGTCCCCTGGTCTGAGGCCAGCCGCTTCGGCATCATGTCCGTGGACGAAAACGACCGGATCACCGCCTTCGCCGAAAAGCCCAAGGAGCCTAAGAGCAACCTGGCCTCCATGGGAATCTATATCTTCACCTGGCAGAAGCTGCGGGCCTATCTGCTGGCGGACGAGGCAGACCCCACCTCCGACAACGACTTCGGCAAGAACATCATCCCCGCCATGCTGGAGGCCGGAGAGGTCATGTCCGCCTATCGCTTCGAGGGCTACTGGAAGGACGTGGGCACCCTGGACTCCCTGTGGGACGCCAACATGGATATGCTGGCCCCGGGCAGCGGGCTGAACCTGCTGGATAAGAAATGGCCCATCTATTGCCGAACGCCCTCCTGCCCGCCGGCCTTTCTGGGCCCCCACGCCGACGTGGGCAACAGCGCCGTGGCCAAGGGCTGCGGCATCCTGGGCGAGGTGAAAAACAGCGTCCTCAGCTATAACACCCAGGTGGGCCAGGGGGCCAGCGTGTGCTACTCCGTGGTCATGCCCGGGGCCGTCATTGAGGAGGGCGCGGTGGTGCAGTACGCCATCATCGGCGAGCGCTGCCGGGTGGGCCGGGGGGCCCAGGTGGGCACGCCGCCGGAAACCGCTAAAAATCCCGACGACTGGAGCATCGCCGTCCTGGGGCCGGACACCGTCATCGCCCCCGGCGAGGTGGTGCCTGCCAAGGCCCTGCTGGACCGTCATCACGGGGAGGTGGAAGCATGAACGGAATGCACGGCATCATTTTCTCCTATGAAAAGAAAACCGGACTGCGGGAGCTCATCGAGCAGCGCATCCACGGCTCCATCCCCTTCGGCGGCAACTATCGGGTGGTGGACTTTATGCTCTCCAACATGGTCAATGCCGGCGTCCGGGACGTGGGCGTCATCATGCACGGCAAGTGCCAGAGCATGCTGGACCACCTGGGCACCGGCAAAAGCTGGGACCTCAGCCGCAACCACGGCGGCCTGACCCTGCTGCCGGCCTTCGCCTATGCCGAGCGGCGGGGCGACGCCGGCCGCTTCCGGGGCAAGGTGGAGGCCCTGGGCTGCGTGATGGACTATCTCAAGGACATCCGGCAGGACTATGTGGTGCTGACCGACAGCGACCTGGTGGTGAACCTGCCCCTGGACGACGTGCTGCGGGATCACATCGCCTCCGGCGCGGACATGACGGCGGTGTGCACCTCCCTGCCGGGGCCGGAAAGCGACACCTATTTTCAGCTGGATAACTCCGGGCGCATTGTGGACGTGGCTCACGACGTGTTCACCCCCGAGGGCTTCCGCTGCCTGAACATCTTCGTGCTGCGCCGGGACCTGCTGATCCAGCTGGTCACCGACTGCATGGCACACAACCAGTACAGCTTCCGCCACAACATTCTCCAGGACAGGAAGGATGCCCTGCATTTCCGGGCCTATGTCTGGGACGGCTACGCCGCCCGCATCGACACCATCGAGGCCTATTACCGCCGCAGCATGGAGCTGCTGCGGCCGGAGATCCGCATGGAGCTGTTTGCCCCCCAGCGGCCCATCTTCGCCAAGGAAAACGACTCCCCCTCGTCCTATATGGACGGGTCCTGCGTCAACTCCCTTATCGCCGACGGCTGCGACATCCAGGGCACGGTGAAAAACTGCATCCTGTTCCGGGGCGTCCGCATCGAGCCGGGGGCCGACGTGGAGGGCTGCATCCTCTTTAAGGGCACCGTGGTCCGCCGGGGCGCCGTCCTGCGGGGCGTTATCACCGACAAATACGTCACCGTGCAGGAGGGGCGCACCCTGATGGGCCACGAGAACTATCCCCTGGTGGTGGCCCGGGGCGTCACGGTCTGAAGCGGAGGTGACCATATGAATATTCTGTATATCACCAGCGAGGCGGCCCCGTTCTGCAAAACCGGGGGCCTTGCGGACGTGCTGGGCAGTCTGCCCCCGGCGGTGGCGGCGGAGGGCGACCATACCGCCGTGCTGCTGCCGCTGTACAGCCAGATCGCCCAGCGCTGGCGGGAGAAGATGAACTTCCGCTGCTATATCTATGTGGACCTGGGCTGGCGGCACGAATACTGCGGGCTGTTCTCCCTGGAATACCGGGGCGTCACCTGGTATTTTGCGGACAACGAGCGGTATTTCCGCCGCCGGGGCCTGTACGGCGATATGGACGACGGGGAGCGCTTCGCCTTCTTCTCCAAGGCGGCGGTGGCCCTGCTGCCCCACCTGGCGGAGTATCCCAACGTGGTCCACTGCAACGACTGGCAGACGGCCCTGGTGCCGGTGTACCTGCGGGACGCCGGAAACGACCTGCCGGTGGTGTTCACCATCCACAACGTGGAGTATCAGGGCAAGTACGGCCCCGAGACCGTGGAGGACCTGTTCGGCCTGAACCGGGGCTGGTACGACGGCGGCATCCTGCGGATGGACGGGTGCGTGAACCTGATGAAGGGGGCTATGCTCACCGCCAACGCCGTTACCACCGTCAGCCCCACCTACGCCGCCCAGCTCCACGACCCGGCCTATGCCTGCGGCCTGGAGCAGGTGGTGCACCTGATCGACTATAAGCTCTCCGGCGTGCTCAACGGCCTGGACACCGAAAGCTATGACCCCGCCCACGACGGCTCCCTGCCCCGGACCTTCGACCCCGACCATATGGAGGGCAAGGCCGTGTGCAAGGCGGAGCTGCAGCGGCAGCTGGGCCTTGCCCAGGAGCCGGACACCCCGCTGATGGCCATCGTCAGCCGCCTGGTGGGCCACAAGGGCATGGACCTGGTGTGCCAGGGTCTGGAGGGCATTATGGCCACCGGCTGCCAGCTGGTGGTGCTGGGCCAGGGGGAGTCCCAGTTTGAGGACGCCTTCCGCTGGGCCCAGAACCGGTGGCCCGGCCGGGTATCGGCCCAGATCACCTATTCCGACAATCTGTCCCGCCGGATCTACGGCGCGGCGGACCTGTTCCTGATGCCCTCCCGCAGCGAGCCCTGCGGCCTGAGCCAGCTGATCGCCATGCGCTATGGCGCGGTGCCCATCGTCCGCCAGACCGCTCCTGCCAGGTGGGCCAGCCCGACGGCAACGGCTATGTGTTCTCCGGCTGCACCGCCCATGACCTGTGCCAGACGGTGGGGCAGGCGGTGGGCCTGTACCGGGGGGACCGGATGGGCTTTGACACCGTCCGCCGCCGGGGCATGACCGAGGACTTCAGCTGGAACCGCAGCGCCGGGGCCTACCGGCGCATTTACCAAGATCTATCACGGAGGAACCACTAAATGACTTATACCAAAGACGCCCTGAAGGAGGCCATCCAGCAGAAGCTGCGCCTGAACTATGGCTGCACCGAAAAGCAGGCCACCGACGGGGAGATCATGAAGGCCTGCGCCCTGGCCCTGCGGGACATTATGGCCGTGCGCAGCGTGGACACCCAGGAGAAAACCCAGGAGCAGCAGGAAAAGCGGGTGCACTATATGTCCCTGGAGTTCCTGATGGGCCGCAGCCTGATGAAAAACGCCTATAACCTGGGGATCCTGCCCCAGCTGACCCAGGCGGTGGAGGAGCTGGGCTTCTCCGCCCCGGACATCTTCGACATGGAGCCGGACGCGGGCCTTGGCAACGGCGGCCTGGGCCGCCTGGCCGCCTGCTATCTGGACAGCATGACCACCCTGGACATTCCCGCCACCGGCTACTCCATCTGCTATGAGCTGGGCATTTTCAAGCAGAAGATCGTGGACGGTCAGCAGGTGGAGCTGCCCGACGACTGGCTGAACCTGGGGGACGCGTGGCTGATGCCCAAGCCCCAGGAGGCCGAGGAAATTCACTTCGGCGGCCGGGTCCGCACCCGGTGGGACAACGGCCACCTGATGGTGGTCCACGAGGACTATACCCGGGTGCTGGCCATCCCCTGCGATATGCTGGTGGCGGGCTACAACACCGACCATGTGAACACCCTGCGCCTGTGGGACGCCAAGAGTCCCAAGCCCATTGATATGCAGCTGTTCAGCCAGGGGCAGTATCTGAAGGCCAACGAGGAGCGGGCCATGGCCGACTCCATCAGCACCATCCTCTATCCCGAGGACAACCACTACGAGGGCAAGTCCCTGCGGCTGAAGCAGCAGTATTTCTTCGTGTCTGCCACCCTGCAGTCCATCACGCGCCGGCATATCCAGACCTACGGCACCCTGAAGAACTTCCACGAGAAGAACGTCATCCAGATCAACGACACCCACCCCGCCCTGGTGATCCCGGAGCTGATGCGCATCCTCATCGACGACGCGGGCCTGAGCTGGGACGAGGCCTGGGACATCACCCGCCACTCCGTGGCCTATACCAACCACACCGTGCTGGCCGAGGCACTGGAGAGCTGGCCCCAGCGGCTGTTCGAGACGCTGCTGCCCCGCATCTGGCAGATCATGCAGGAGATCGCCCGCCGCTGGCAGCAGAAGGTGGACGACTTCTATCACGACCCCAAAAAGACGGAGAAAATGGCGGTTATCTGGGACGGCGTGGTGCACATGGCCAATCTCTGCATCGCCGGGGGCATGGCCGTCAACGGCGTGTCCGCCCTGCACTCCGACATTCTCCGCCGCGACGTGTTCCGGGACGCCTGCGGCATGGAACCGGACAAGTTCAGAAACGTCACCAACGGCGTGGACCACCGCCGCTGGATCAGCCAGATCAACCCCGGCCTGGACGGCCTGATCCGGGACTGCATCGGCGACGGGTATCTCACCCACGCCGGGCACCTGTCGGACCTGGACCGCTTCGCCGATGACGCGGCGGTGCTCTCCCGGCTGGAGCAGATCAAGGGGGACAACAAGCAGGCCTTTGCCTGCTGGGCCAAGCGCCAGCAGGGGGTCACCCTGAACACCGACGCCATCTTCAACGTCCAGGTCAAGCGCCTGCACGAGTACAAGCGGCAGCTGCTGAACGTGCTACACATCATCAGCCTCTATCAACAGCTCCAGGACGATCCCAACATGGACTTCCGGCCCCAGACCTTCCTGTTCGGGGCCAAGGCCGCCCCGGGCTACGCCGTGGCCAAGCGCATTATCCGCCTTATCAACTCCCTGGCCGACCAGATCAACAGTGACCCCATCTGCCGGGATAAGCTCCAGGTGGTGTTCCTGGAGAATTACCGGGTGTCCATGGCGGAGATGCTGATGCCCGCCAGCGAGGTCAGCCAGCAGATCTCCACCGCCGGCAAGGAGGCCAGCGGCACCGGCAACATGAAGTTCATGATGAACGGCGCCCTGACCCTGGGCACCCTGGACGGCGCCAACGTGGAGATGCACCAGGTGCTGGGGGACGAGAATATGTTCCTCTTTGGCCTCACCGCCGACGAGGCCGCCCGCCTGCGCCAGAGCTATGACCCCCATCTGCTGTATACCCGGGATCCGGTGCTGCACCGGGTGCTGGATCAGCTGAAAACCGGCTTCCGGGACGGCGTCAGCTATGAGGACCTGTATCAGCGTCTGCTGTACGGCGCGGACTGCCCGGCGGACCAGTATCTGCTGCTGGCGGACTTTGCGTCCTACTGCGCCGCCTCTCACCGGGTGGTGGATACCTATGCCGACCGGGAGAAGTGGAACCGCATGAGCCTGCTGAACATCGCCCGCAGCGGCATCTTCGCCGCCG
>OBKS01002613.1_pt1 | contig 10031 bp, 8 predicted proteins | sample 1517381 | NCBI WGS metagenome assembly OBKS01 (sample SAMN04571686, study PRJEB22368) | human gut metagenome | biome: human gut; material: stool | host: Homo sapiens | place: Luxembourg | collected 2012-08-03
TCGAGCACGCCGAGCTGCGCATTGGCGCGCGCCGCCGCGAGCTTCACGACCGCGAACGCGCGGATGACCTCCGGCGGGATCTTCTCGGTGCCGATGCGGAAATTTTCAAAGCTGCGCTGCGTCTGCGCGCCCCAGTAACGGTCGGCAGGCACACGCACCTCACCCATCGTATCATGCTCCAGACGGTATTCCATCCTGTAACCTCTTTTCGCAAAAATCTCAGATGCCGCTATTATACGCCCATCTGCCCGCGCACCGCAACCCCGGAAACGCGCAAAAACAGCGCCGTCCGATTGGATGGCGCTGTTTTTTATCAGCCCGCGCGGCGCAGCACCCAGAGACTCTGGATCTGTCCGGCGAGGGTGTCATAGTCCCAGCTCTTGCCTGAATTTGTGGTACTGTTCGGGTCGTTGAGCGTGATCTTGTCGCCGTCGTGCCCGGTCAAGACGAGAAAGTGCCCGTCGGTCGTGAAGTCGCCGGGGCCGACGACCACGATGATCGGATTGCCGACGTCGAGATTGCGGTAGATGCGGTCCTTGTCCAGCGGGATCTGCGTCACGTCCAGGCCGAGCATCCGCCCGCCCTCGGAGATAAGCGCCCACTTGCTGCCGCTGCCGGGCACGTTGAACTGGTGCTGCTCGGCAAACTGGCACATCCAGAGCGGGTCCTTCGTCGTGTCGCCGGTGAGGTAGATCGTGGCCATGGACAGGCACGTCGGCCCGCAGCCGGCAAGGCCGATGATGCTCTCGTTATATGCGCGGTAGCCCCAGCGCTCGTCCCACTGCAGCAGCAGCGGCACGGTCTCCGAACCCGCAAGACCGCTGAGGTCGATCGTCGGGGTCAGGTCCTTCTTCTTCGGGTAGTCGCGCACGAAATCGCGCGCGTCCGGGTTGCGGGCATAGAGCTGCACGAGCGCATCCGGATAAGCGTCAAGCGAGACGTCGTTTTTCTCGGCATAGGTGTCCAGCTCGCGCTGCGCGCGCTCGGTCGTGGTCCTGCCGCTCGTGAGCAGGCCACGCGCAAACACACCGAACACGATCAGTGCCAGCAGCACCACAATGACCAACAGCCGCCGGCGGCTGCGTTTTCTTGTCTTTCGGGACATGTCGGGTCTCCTTTCCCGGGGGAATGCTTTTGATTATACACGGTTTTTGGGCCGGAAATCCTGAAAATTTTCTGAAATCTCGCGAAAACACAAAACGGCCGGACGCAGACAGCGTCCGGCCAGGATGATCCGGGATGATTCAGTTGGCCGCCTCGCCGGAAGTGCTCTCCGTCTGGCGGAACACATCGGTGAAGGCCTGATACGCGCCGTTGTTGCTCATGGGCGTGAGGTACATGAGCCCGTTTTCGAGCGTGCAGCGGAACATCTGCACCGTGCCGTTGTCGAGCGCGAGCGTCAGATTGTCGCCGTTGAGCGCGAACTCAAAAGCCAGCGGCGTACCATTGGCGTCCGTATAAGCACCCGTGCCGTTGGTACGGAACGTCAGCTCGCGGATCGTGCCGGGATCCTTGACGTCCGCGGCCTCTTTGGCGCCGGTATCCGCGTCGGGCAGGATCTGGCTGACGCTGCTGTCGTCCGCCTTCTTATCGGCATCCGTGCGCTCAAAGGCCCACGTGCCGGCCAGGATCTTGTTGACCTCACTGTCACCGGTCTGAATGCCGGACAGGATGTCCGCCGTGGCCGTCGGCGTCGCCTCCGGAGTAGGCGTCGCCTGCGCCTCAACGCCGCGGCCGGTGCAGCCAGCGATCAACAGCGTGCAGAACAGAAAAATTGCGGTTGTAAGAAGCTGAAAACGTTTCATCAGAACAGTCTCCTTTCCGGGGTGCGCACGGAGCCGACCTTGACCGGCACCGCAGCGGTATCGGGCTGCCGCTCCACGACCACAAACATGGCCACCATGAGCAGCGCGTTCGGCATCGGGCAGAACATGCCCGGGTTCGTCATGGAAATGAGCAGCATGGCAAAGTAGGACAGCGCGAACGCCAGCGTCGTGCGGCTGCGCTTGCGCCAGAGCAGACGCACGCGGTCATAAAACAGCCAGCCGTAGCCGACCGCACCGACGAGGCCCATGCTGCCGAGGATCTGCGCAATGAGATTGTGATACCAGACGATGCTGCCCTCCACGCCGAGGAAGATCGGCGCATTGTGCATCGAACCGAGACCGCAGCCGAAGAGCGGATTCTTCACGAAATCCAGCAGACCCTGAACGAAAAACGTGTACCGGCTGTCATCCGGGGAGATGAGCGCACCGTCGACCATGCGCGAGGCAAACAGCCGCGGCACGAGCGCGATCAGCAGCGCGACCGCCGGGATCAGGCCGATGAGCCCGACGCGGCGGTAGACCGCGCGGCGCTCGGGATTGCAGTAGTACACATAAGCCAGGCACAGCAGCAGCATCGTCGTGCCGAAGATCAGGCCGCTGCGCGATCCGGTCATGAGCAGCATGAAGTACAAAAACGCGATCGACAGGAAGTGCCGCCGGTCATGCGCGACAAAGTACGCCGCGGCAGGCAGCGCGATGAGCAGCATCGTGGCGCTGAAGTTGCGGTACTCAAAATAGATCGTGGCAAAGTTCTGCAGGAACTCCTGAAGGTTGCGCACATAAAACAGCGCCACCACAAAGCCCGTGAACAGGCCGCCGGCATAGAGGATCTGCAGCATGCGCTCGGCGACGTCATAGTCGCGCGCGCGGTCCGCCTCGCTGCGGCACAGCACATAGACCAGCAGCATCACCACACCGAGACCGAGGGAATAGTACAGCGCCGTAGGCGAGAAGTATTCCTCGCGGGAGATGAAGCCGAGGCCGCCGAGCAGCGTCGCGACCGACACGGCCACCATGCCGTGCAGGCAGCCGCCGTTGCGCGGTGCACGGGCGTAGGCCCCGATGTGCACGAGCAGCGCCGCCGCGGCCAGCAGGCCAATCCACCAGAAGCGCAGCAGGCTGTAGAGCTCGTCATAAAACTCCGTGCCCACCATGGCCAGCAGCACAACCGGGAACAGGACGCTCAGCAGGTCGTCACAGAACAGCAGCAGGAAAATCAGCGTGGACATGACCAGCACGCCGCCCACAACGGGGAAGCCGGCCGCCATGAACACTGCAAGCATCAGAAAGCAGACCGGAAAGTACAGCTTGCTGTGCCAGAAGCGGTCAGCCACGCTCTGACAGGCGGCGACGAGCGCAGACACGCCGCCGACACGCTCATCGAGGAACGCACACACACGGTCGAACATCCGCGCGAACCCATGGCCGCGCCCCGTCTGCTCCGTATTCGATTGGACAGATTTATCAAAAGCATTCATAAGCATCAAAAATCGTTCGGAAAGCTCCGCCGGACTGGCCCGGCGCGGGAAGAAACATGATCGTGTAACCGGCTGATACCAGCCTAAATCTTCCCATCTTTTAATTGCGGATGCATTATAGCGCGCCGCCTGCCGGAAGTCAATACTTAAAACAGATTTAACATTTCCGAAATTTTTTCACTTCCGTTTTTGATATATATTACTATATTTTTTCTGCACATTTTGTCGTATCTGCACAATAACGCCGCAGTTTTCCAAAAACTGCGGCTTCTAACATATCGAATATTTTAAAAATACAGGCCATTAAAATGTTACAGAAAAATGACAAGGCCGGCTCATACCTGCGGGAAGTGCCCGGTTTTGCGCAGTGCACGCACGAGATACATGGCAGCCGCACCGGTGAACGCCCCGGTGATGACGCTCGCCGCAACGAGCGCGGGCGCATACACCAGAATGGACGGCGTGCCCGTGACCCAGACGGCGACCAGCAGCTGCCCGGCGTTGTGCCCGAAGGCAGCCAGCACGCTCACGACCCAGAGCAGCCGCTCCGGAAAGCGGCGGATGGTCAGGCACATGATAAGATAGGCAAACACGCCGCCCGCGATGCTGAAGAGCATCGCCGACACGCCGCCGGTAAACATGCTGCCGAGCACGATACGCACGAGCAGGATCTCCCCCGCCTGCCGCCGGCCGAGCAGGGCCATGGCGATGAGCGTGACGATATTGGCAAGGCCGAGCTTCACGCCCGGGATCGGCACAATGGGCGGGATCTGCGCCTCGGCAACGAAGATCGTCAGCGCGATTGCGGTGAACATGGCCAGGACGGCCAGACGCTTCGTACCCTTCATGGCGCCCCCTCGATCTGCACCGTCAGGTGGTGCGGCACGCAGACGATCGGGATGGCGGACGTGGTGATCTTCCCCTGCTGGACGCACAGGAGATCCGGACAGTCAGCATACGTGACGGACACGCCGTCGGACTCGACGTGCACGGTGTTCGTGCCCCAGTCGGTCTGCACCTCTATATCATATGGTATGGTCACGGCGCGCAGGTCGATGCGCTGATACACTTCGCCGTCGACCCGGATGACGGCCGTCTGCCCCGTCTGCCCGTGGCCGCGCAGCAGCAAAAAGGCGCCGCCGCCCAAAATCGCGAGCGCGGCGAACAAAAGGACCCAAAATTTCGTCTGTTTCATCATACGTTCATTTTAGGATGCCCGGCAGTGGTTGTCAATGGATTTTTGCCGTGGTATAATGGCTTGATTTTTATCGCTTTATTATAAATGTACCGCTCCCCGCGCGGGAGCCTTGGAAAGGAGGCGGACGCCGTGTCTGCCGTAACTGCCTATGCCGCGCAGGCCGCGCACTTCATTCTGCCGGTCATCGCGCTCATCGTGCTCATCCGCTGCATCGCATCCATGTTCTACGGCCGTGCCGAGCCGGAGACGTGGGGCCATCTCGTCACGCCGGACGGCAAGGTCTATCCCCTGCTGCACTGGGAGTGCCTGATCGGCCGCGCCCGCAGCGCGGACATCACGCTGCCCTATGCCGACGTGGCCAACGTCCACGCCGTGCTCATGCGCAACGACGCCGGCGAGTGGACCGTCAGCGATCTGAGCCGCAGCGGCGGCGTGTACCTCAACGGCGAACAGATCACGGAGCCGACGCAGGTGTTCAGCGGCGACATTCTCCGCTGCTCGACGCACATGCTCAAGTTCGCCGACATGAGCGAGGAGCGCCGTGCCGTGCAGGAGCAGCGCCGCACGATCGCGGGGCGGAAGGTCTCCGCCGGCGGCACGCTGTTTTTCCTGACGGTGTTTCAGCTGCTGCTGGCGCTGGAGTTCGTGTCCTCGGCCGACAGCGCACATCTGCTGGGCATTCTGATGTCGTTTGCCGCGCTCGCGCTCACACAGTGGTTCTGCTACGTGCTCATGCGCACGATGGACCGCTCGGGCTTCGAGGTCGAGACGATCGCGTTTTTCCTCTGCACGCTCGGGCTCGAGATCTGCGCGACGAGCACGCCGGACGATCTGACCAAGGAGATCATCCTCATCATCGTGGGCATCGCGCTGTTTTTCCTGCTCGGCTGGTGGCTGCGCGATCTGAGCCATGTCAAGGCGCTGCGCTGGCCGGCGGCAATCATCTCGCTGGCGCTGCTGGCGCTGAACCTGTTTGCCGCGCGCGAGGTGTTCGGCGCGAAAAACTGGCTGACGATCGCGGGCTTCTCCCTGCAGCCGTCAGAGCTGATCAAGGTCGCATTCATCTACGTCGGCGCGACGTCGCTCAACCGGATGTTCCGCAGCAAGAGCATTCTGCTCTTCATCGCCTTTTCCGCCATCTGCGTGGGCGGGCTCGCCCTGATGGGCGACTTCGGCTCCGCGCTTATCTTCTTTGCGACCTTCCTCGTCATCGCCTTCATGCGCTCGGGCAGCATCGCGACCGTGCTGCTGGCCGTGACGTCCGCCGCCATGGCGGGCACGCTCGTGCTGAGCATCAAGCCGCACGTGGCGCAGCGCTTCGCCACCTGGGGCCACGTGTGGGAGGACGTCTCCGGCGCGGGCTACCAGCAGACGCGCGCGCTGAGCGCGGCGGCCTCCGGCGGCCTGTTCGGCCAGGGCGCGGGCTGCGGCTGGCTGAAAAACATTTTTGCCGCCAACACCGACATGGTGTTCGGCATGCTGTGTGAGGAGCTCGGCCTGATCGTGGCGCTGTGCGCGATGCTGGCCATCATCGCCCTCGCCATCTTCACCGTCAAAAACGCGGCTCAGGGCCGCTCGTCGTACTACGTCATCGCCGGCTGCGCCACTGTGACGCTCATGCTCGTGCAGATGTCGCTCAACGTGTTCGGCGCGCTCGACATCCTGCCGTTCACGGGCGTGACGTTCCCGTTCGTGTCCAAGGGCGGGTCGAGCATGCTCTCGTGCTGGATGCTGCTGGCCTACATCAAGGCCGCCGACACCCGGCGCGGCGCGAGCTTCGTGGTGCGGCTGCCATCGCGTAAAAACAAGGAGGCGCAGGCATGAACAAAGTCAAACGCCGCGCCATGAGCGCGCTGCTCGTCGCCGTGCTGGTGCTCGGCGGCATCGGCGTGTACATCGTGCGCTACATCGAACACGGTGCTGAGTGGGCGACCTTCGCCGCCAACAGCAGCGTCTATACCAGCGGTGTGCTCAGCACCGGCACGCTCACCGACCGCAGCGGCGTCGTGCTCGCGACGGCCAACGGCGGCTCGCGCAGCTACGCCGATGACGCTGCCGTGCGCACCGCCTGCTATCAGGTCGTCGGCGACTACACCGGCAACGTCGGCACCGGCGCGCTCAAGGCATTTTCCAAGCAGCTCTCGGGCTACAACCCCATCACCGGCACCTACGCGACCGATGGGCACACCGTCGCGCTCACGCTCGATTCGAGCCTGTGTGTCACGGCCTATGAAGCGCTTGCCGGACGCAAGGGCGCCGTGCTCGTGAGCAACTACAAGACCGGCGAGATCCTGGTCATGGCCTCCGGCCCGAGCATCGACCCCAACAATGACGGCGACGTGCCGGACGGCGCGTACATAAACCGCTGCATCAACGGCTCGTTCACGCCGGGCTCCATCTTCAAGCTCATCACCTCCGCCGCTGCGATCGAGAACATCAAGGACATCGACAGCCGCCGCTTCACGTGTGCGGGCAGTCTGGATGTCAACGGCGTGAGCGTCAAGTGCACGGGCGTGCACGGCAGCCAGACGTTTGAGGACGCACTGGCCAACTCCTGCAACTGCGCGTTCGCGCAGATCTCGCTCGAGCTCGGGGCCGACACCATCGAGAGCTACGCCAAGAAGCTCGGCTTCCTCGATTCGCAGTCGCTGAGCGGCATCCCGACGCTCGCCGGCAGCTTCACGAAGGGCGCGTCCGGCAGCGCAAACCTCGCCTGGTCGGGCATCGGCCAGTACGAGGACCTCATCTGCCCGTACTCCATGCTGCGCTACGTCTCGGCCATCGCCAACGGCGGCAGCGTCGTGGAGCCGTCGCTGCTGCTCGACACGCCCAGCGGCTCGAGCACGAGCTTGCTCAGCGCCACGACCGCCAATAAGCTGCGCGACATGATGAACTACAACGTCTCGGCCCACTACGGCACGAACCGCTTCCCGGGCCTGAATCTCTGCGCCAAGACCGGCACCGCCGAGGTGGGTGACGGCACGTCGCACGCCTGGTTCACAGGCTTTCTGCTCGACGATGCGCACCCGTACGCCTTCGTCGTGCTGGTGGAAAACGCCGGCGGCGGGCTGACGAATGCGGGCGCCGTGGCCAACACTGTGCTGCAGGCGGCCGTGAACAAGTAATTTAGGAGTCACACATGATCGATCTATCCGTCCGCGGGCTCGTCAAGGGCTTTGAGCAGGGCAACGATATATTAAAAGGTATCACATTCGACGTCAACGCCGGTGAACGCGTGGGCATCCTCGGGCGCAACGGCTGCGGCAAGACGACGTTTTTCCGCATCCTCTCGGGCGAACTGCAGCCGGATGCCGGCACCGTGTCCATCGCCTCCGGGCGGCGGCTGGGGCTGATCTCACAGATCCCGGTCTACCCCGACGGCTGGACGACGGAGGACGTGCTGCGCGAGGCGCACCGGCGGCTCTACGACATGGAGGCGCGCATGAACGAGCTCACCGCGCGCATGGCGACGGACGACTCCCCCGCTCTGCTCTCGGAGTACGACCGGCTGTCGGAAAACTTCCGCCGCCTCGGCGGGTACGACATGGAGCACGAGCGCAACCGCGTCGCCAACGGTCTGGACATCCCGGCCGAGATGCGCGCGCAGCCGTTTGACTCGCTCTCCGGCGGGGAAAAAACGCGCGTGAACCTCGCGCGCCTCATCCTGGAGGACACGGACATTCTCCTGCTCGACGAGCCGACGAACCACCTCGACCTGCGCGCGACCGAGTGGCTGGAGGCATATCTGCTGCATTTTCGCGGCACGGTGCTCGTCATCAGCCACGACCGGTATTTCCTCGACCGCGTCGTGCAGCGCTCGATCGACTTCACGTCCGGGCAGGCGGAGTTTTACAGCGGAAACTACAGCTTTTACGTCGTTGAGCGGCAGCGCCGCTTTGACGAGCAGCTCAAAAAATACGAAAAGGATCAGGCCAAGCTCCAGCAGCTCACGGAGGCAGCGGCAAAGCTGCACCTCTGGGCCTTCATGGGCAACGACAAGCTGCACAAGCGCGCGTTTTCCATCGAAAAGCGCATGGAAAAGCTCGAAACGACCGAGCGGCCGACCGAGGCGCGCAAGCTCAACGTGCACTTCACGGCGCAGGAATTTCGCGGCGACGACGTGCTGACCATGTCGGGTCTGAGCAAGCACTACGGCGAGCGGACGCTCTTTCACGACCTTGACCTGACCGTGACCGGCGGCGAGCGCATCGCCCTCATCGGCGACAACGGCGCCGGCAAGACGACATTTTTAAAGCTCGTCATGAACGAGGAGACGCCGGATACCGGCTGGGTGCAGCGCGGGCCGTCCGTGCGCACGGCGTACCTGCCGCAGATCGTCCGCTTCGCCGTGCCGGAGCGCTCCATGCTCGACACGATGCTCTACGAGTGCAAGTGCACGCCGCAGGAGGCACGCGACCAGCTCGGCGCCTACGGATTTTGCGGCGAGGACGTGCTCAAGCCCGTGTCGGCGCTCTCGGGCGGCGAGCTGTCCCGGCTGCGGCTGTGCATGCTCATGCGCCGGGAGATCAACTTCCTCATCCTCGACGAGCCGACGAACCACCTCGACATTGCCAGCCGCGAGTGGATCGAGGACGCACTGAGCGACTATACGCAGGCGCTGCTGTTCGTGTCGCACGACCGGTACTTCATCGAGAAATTTGCCACCCGCATCTGGCTGCTCGAAAACGGAACGATCACGGACTACCGCGGGACCTATGAGCAATTCCGTGAATACCGCGCGCGCCAGACCGCCCTGCAGCAGACGGCCAAGGCCGTCGAGCGCAAAAAGGAGCCGAAACCGAAGCCGAAACGCGCCCCGAACACCGCGCGCCAACGCGAGCGCACGGAGCGCGAGATCGAAAAGCTGGAGGGGCAGCTCGCGGCACTCGACGCCGAGAGCGAGGCCAATGCAACGGACTATCAAAAGCTCATGGAGCTCGATGCGCAGAAGCAGGCGCTCAATGCGCAGCTCGAGGCGCTCTACGAGGCGTGGGAGGCGCTGTGCGAATGAAACACAAAGCATCCTGGATCCTCGCCATCGTGCTCGTCATCGCGGGCTGCGTGCTGCGCTTTGCGATGCCGGGGCACGACTTTCTGGGCTACACGCTCTGGGGCATCGCCGTGCTGGTGCTTCTGTGGGCGCGGCTGCACCGCGTGGGGCGCACTGTGCTGAGCGTGCTCGTGTGCGCGGGGCTGATCGTGTTCGCGGTCTTTGAGATCCCCGTCGTGCGCGACGCGCGCACGGACACGGGCGCGCACCCGAACGCGATCATCGTGCTCGGCGCGGGCGTCAACGGCAGCACACCGTCGCTGTCGATGTGCAACCGGCTCGACGCTGCGCTGGACTATCTGGGCGCGCACCCGGACGCGCTGGCCGTCGTCTCCGGCGGTCAGGGCGAGGGTGAGGACATCACGGAGGCCGAGGCCATGGCCGACTATCTGACGACGCACGGCATCGACAGCGCGCGCATCGTGCAGGAGGACCGGTCGCGCACCACGCACGAGAATCTGGAAAACTCGTTCGCCATC